>Ga0265320_10000376_pt1 | contig 36363 bp, 27 predicted proteins | sample 4827metaG_FD_202087 | JGI IMG/M metagenome (GOLD analysis project Ga0265320, IMG submission 202087) | Rhizosphere microbial communities from Carex aquatilis grown in University of Washington, Seatle, WA, United States - 4-8-27 metaG | ecosystem: Host-associated > Plants > Roots > Rhizosphere >... | reverse complement strand
CCACCGAGTCGGTCAGCTCTGCCGGCACTGCGTCGGCCAGTTGGACTGCCTCCAGCAGCAGCCAGCTCGCGCTTTCTGTGGCGGCCTTCGCCCCGTCAACCGGTGGCGCCACGGCGCCGACGATCACCACCCAGCCGGCCAGCCAGACCGTCACCGCCGGCAGCAGCGTCACCTTCTCGGTCGTCGCCTCCGGCACCGCGCCCCTCAGCTATCAATGGAAGTTCAACGGCGCGAACATCTCCGGCGCCACCAGCTCCAGTTTCACCATCGCCAGCGCCCAATCCGCCAACGCCGGCAGCTATACCGTGACGGTTTCCAATTCCGCCGGCTCGGTCACCAGCGCCGCCGCCACTCTCACCGTCAATAGCTCCCCCGTTGCGCCTACCATCACCACCCAGCCGGCCAGCCAGACCGTCACCGCCGGCAGCAGCGTCACCTTCTCGGTCGTCGCCTCCGGCACCGCGCCCCTCAGCTATCAATGGAAGTTCAACGGCGCGAACATCTCCGGCGCCACCAGCTCCAGTTTCACCATCGCCAGCGCCCAATCCGCCAACGCCGGCAGTTATACCGTGACGGTTTCCAATTCCGCCGGCTCGGTCACCAGCGCCGCCGCCACGCTTACGGTCAACTCCGGCGGTTCCAACACGCGTTACAACCTGACCGGTTTCGCCACGGTCAGCCCGGGTTGCACCGGCGGTGGCGTGATTGCCACGACCGACCCCGCCTATGCCCAGGTCACCACCCCGCTGCAACTGGCCACAGCCATCGCTGCCGCCAACAAGACCGCGGGCGCTATCAAGGTCATTGAAATCATGAACGATCTCGACCTGGGATGGAACGAAGTGGGCTCGGCCGTGCAAACACTGGCCTCGACTCCGTTCCGGGCGCACAACCCGCCCCAGTTGCATCCGGTCCTCCTGGTCACCGGCATGAGCCTGTGCGACATCAAGCCCAAGAGCGGACTGACCATCTTTTCTGCCAACGGCGCCACCATCCGGCATTGCAACTTCAACATCAAGAGCTGCAACAACATCATCGTTCGCAATCTGAAATTCGACGAGAATTGGGAATGGGACGAGGCCACCAAGGGCAATTACGACAAGAACGACTGGGACTTCATCACCATCGGCAATGGCGGCTCGGTTGCGAATGTCTGGATTGACCACTGCACCTTCACCAAGTCGTACGACGGCCTGGTTGACCAAAAGGCTGGCACCTCGAATGTCACCTTCTCCTGGTGCCGGTACGTGGGCGACGATGGGGCGACCAATCCCAACAGCTGGGTTCGCCAGCAAATCAACGCCCTGGAAGCCAACCGGTCGGCTTATCCGTTCTACAATTTCCTCCGCTCGAATGGATTCAGCTTGGAAGACATTGTCCAGATCATCCAGGCCCACGACAAGACCCACCTGGCCGGTTCGAACGACAAGGACCCGAACAACGCCACGTTGGCGATGACGTTCCATCACCAGCTGATCCTGGGCGTGTGGGACCGTTGTGTGCCGCGGTTGCGCGCCGGCAACGTGCACAATTACAACCTCTACGTGGACGATTCCGACGTGCTGGTTGCCAAACGCCTGCGCGACCTCCGCGCCAGCGCCATGAGTTCAGCCAACCAGAACACGCTCAACAACACTTACAGCTTCAATCCGCCCATCAACGGCAGCATCTCCACCGAGGGCGGCGCGCTGCTGGTGGAAAAGTGCGTGTACGAGGACTGCCTCTGGCCTTTGCGCAACAACCAGACGGATGTGACCGATCCGACTTATACCGGCAAGATCCTGGCGCTGGACACCATCTATGACTTCCTCAACGCGGACGGGACCACCACGGTGGTGCGGGGCAACAGCACCGATGCCGGGAATCCGCTCGGACCGTTCCAGGCGCCCATCATCGCCTTCTCCTGGAACCTGAGCGGCAACCAATTGCCCTACACTTACACTGTGGACGATCCGGCCGGCCTGCTTCCCATCCTGCAGGCGGGCGCGGGCGCCGGCGTGCTCACCTGGAGCAAGGACAACTGGCTGAAGACCAGCTATTGAGAAACGCTGCCGACACCTTCACGGGCGGGCCGGCAACGGCTCCGCCCGTTTTTTATTGGCACAAAAGGCCGCGGTAAAACATCTGCGCCGTGTTGGTCATGGTCACCACGACCCGGAAGGAATTGCTCGAAAACAGGTTGGTGCTCACCGCCGACCAAACCGTCAGGTTGGTGGACGACTGGAGGATGTAACGCTGTCCGCCCTGCCCGTCCATCCACAATTCCAGCTGGCTGGGCGCGGCGTTGGGACCGACCCGAAGCCGGAGATTTTTTGCCGTCGGCAGAATGAACAACGTGATGCTCTGGGTCGGCACCGTGTTGCTGAGGATACCGTTGGCATAAGGAACATCCGCCAGGCGGGCGATGACGTTGCTGGCGGTGAGATGCCAGACCTGCGCGGTCCCGCTGTTGGCGAAATTGGTGATGACCGCCCTTAACGGCGTTGCGTTATTGAGGTCCTTGTTGATGACCATGAGCGTCAGGGCGTTGTCGTTGGTGCGAATCGCGGCAAAGGCCGAAAGATTGTCCGGGTTGGGAACCATGGCCGCCACACTGGCGTCGCCAAAAGTGGATTTGTTGCCGTCGTAATTGCGGTACATCTTCATCGCCTTGTAAGTGGGCGTGCTCGAATCGGGCGTCGTCCAGCGCGTGGCCAGGTCAAGACCTTCACGGCCGAAGATTCCATAAATATCGGCCTGCGCGGTCGCGCCGTTGATGTAAGGCTCGGCTCCCCAGTTATATTCGGTGACGCCGGTCTTCGTGCCGGGATAGTTTGTCGCCACCCAGCTCCGCATCCGGGGAATCAGCGCGATGACGCTGTTGATCCAGCTGGGATCCAGGTAATTGGTGTCCCAGAACTGGCGGGTTGAGCGGTTACGCAGCAGCTGCGCCGTGGTCGAAACATCATCCGCGAATTCGTAGGTTCCCTGACTGTTACCCTGCGGATAGCAATGGAGTGTGAAAATATCCAGCAACCGCTTGCCGGCCGCCTGACTGCGCAGGTTGACCATGGTCAAAAACCAGGGCCCAAAATCCTGTCCGCCATGCGCGATGCGGTCGGGATAATGCGCCGGGTTGAAATCGTTGTTTGCACCGGACCACTGTTGATCGTAGCCGCTGTAAAAATAACCCGGCCAGCTCCATTCTTCCGGGCCGGCGACCAGCGCATTCGGGTCAATGCCCTTCACCATCGCGGCATAGTTGCAGTAATTGGTGAACACCTCGTCCATGGTCGGGCCCACGGGATGAATGTCGCGATGCGTCGACTGCCAGAGGCTCCACTCGTTGTCCATGATGTAATACACCAATCCGCCGTTGGTCGCGGAGTGCCACGTGTTCGTCAGATGTTGCACCCAGCCCGCTTGAAAGTTTGTGTCGGCGGCCAAATTCGCTTCGGTGGGATCGTTGGTGGTGATATCCAGGCCGGTGGCCAGTGAAACGCCGTTGCCGGCGGCCGGAAAGTACGGGTCGGTGGCGGATTGGGAACCATATTTGTTGGTATTGTAACTCGCCAGAATGGTGCGACCCGGCCCCAGCTTGGCCACCCAGCCGATGATGGGAATAGTCAGCATCGCCTGCGCCCCGCCATTCTTGGAGGTGGTGATGAAATCATCGCCGTCAGCGCCAGCCACACTGCTGCTTTCGGCGATGCTCTCAAAAAACCAGTCGGCCGCGTGGTTCCAGGCGTTGTTCTGCCAGTTGTAAGTGGACGTCCCGTTGCCGCCGGAACGATGGAGCGGTGCGTTCAAATCCAGCAGCTGGCCGGTGGCGGCAAACGCCACGCCGTAAATCAACGGGCTGATCGCATGGCGATTGGCCTGGGCATCCACCGCGATGGCGACCGGCGCATTGGTGCCGGGTTGGACTGGCACCCCGGCCTGCAAGGTGATGTCGTCCACATAAAACGCCGGCTGCACCGCTCCAACCCGATCCTGGATCCAAAAGCCGTCCATGTTCGGCGAGTTGGCGACGCCGAGGGTGGCCAGGGGAATCGTAAATTGCTGCCAGGTATCCGCGACCAATGCCGGCAGGTTTGTAGCCGCCTGGTATGTCCCGTTGGCATGCCCCTGCACTTTCAATTGCTGCCCCCCGGTTGGCCCGCCATTGATCCAAAACACCAGGTTCGTATAGGGACTGGAATCGAAAGCCGTGTGCGCAATATAAATTGCCTCGGCAGTGGTGGTCGTGATCGTAACGCTGACCGACTTGGAGCCGGAATGAACGGGAGACGTGTTGCCGTAGTTGAGGGTTGCCCAGCCCCAATTCTGCCAGCCGTTTTGCAGCGCGTCATCGTAAATGATCTGGTCCGCCACCGCTGCAAATTGAAACAGGAACACGCCGGCCAGCAAATGGCACGACCATCGGCAACCGGCCCGGCACCTGAGTAAACGTTTTCCCATAGATAATCCGGTAAGTTACACCAGAAATTGTGCCAGCGCAGCTTTTGGCCTGTCGTCAATAGAGGGGACGGAAAATTCAGTTTCGGGCTTCGGTAACTTCAAGGATTTCGACGGGACGCCGGGCCGGACTTAATTGCAATCCAAGCCTCTCGCGAGCCGCTGCAATGACCGCTTCAGAGTCAGGAAGGAATCGTTGGGATTCAGGTTTTGCCAGTTCTATTTGCAAGCGTTTGTCTCTTCCGAGGGCTTCTCCCTCTCTCAATTCTTTTGGCAATGTGCTGATCCAATCGCCATTTGGATTGGCTTCAATGGCTTTCCAAACCCTTCGGTCCGTCCCCCTTTCTAATTGCTCAGCTTCCGAGAACTTCCATTTCAGATCTGCGGCATAAAGACCTTTTAAACCCGTTTCATCAAAAACAGGTTTACTCAATGTTAATTCCAAATAATACACGATTCCTTTTATGGTGCTGCCCTCAAGCCGGAAACCTCCTCCGGTTTGACCACCACCACCGGCTTTTTCGACTTCGCGAAGACCAGGAGCATTGGTGTTGATTTGAGTCAGAACGTAAACGTCCATTTTTTTTGTAATTTGTTTTACGTCGAGGCCGAACGTTGTGCGCAACGCGGCAATATACTGGTTCCGCCATTCGTTTGAATGGCCCAAGGGCGCTCTTAACTCAAAATCATAATATCCTTCGGGCAATTTACATTTGATAACTGTTCGGCTGGCGGTTTTGTCAAAAACAAAATTCAAGGCCGATTCAACCGTGGCAATTTTACCGTCAAATCCACAGCCGTTGGTTTCGGCAGACCACATGCAAATTGGCCCTTCAATCTTTTGCGGCATTTTGTGCTCACGAATGGAGATTTCAAAGAGCGCCGGGGCTTGATTGAGAACGACTCTATCAGAAAATTTGTCCACGGTGTAGACTTCCGGTTCAGGGAGGGTGGATTTCTTTCCAGCCAGAACCTCTTCCAAATTCTCCGGTTTGATGTCAGCCGGATGGACAATGGCTGCGATGTGTCCACTGGCATCGATGATCACCGCATGAGGAACTCCTTTCACGTGAAACGCCTTGTTCAGAACTTCATAGTCATCCAGACCGACCCAGGCTTGCATCGGACGATTCTTCAGAAAGGGTCGCACAACATCTTCATTCTCGGATGTCACCGAAATAAAAACGACGGGTTTGTTTTTGAATTGTTCCGCCAGGTCGTTCAAATGCGGAATGGCTTTGATGCAAGGACCGCACCAGGTCGCCCAAAATTCCAGCACCACCACCCTGCCCTTTAATTTGTCCCAGTCCAGTTCAGCGGCCGGTGGACCTTGGATGGTTTTGCTTAACGTAAGCGTTGGTGGAAAGTCACCGATTTTGGGACCGTCTTTATCAGCAATCGCAAACGACTCGGTTGTGAAAATTCCCAGCAAGCAAAAAAGAGCGGAAATGATTCCAAAAACTCTCACGACACTTCAGCTTCTAATTTGCCCATTCCCGATGCCCAGCCATTTGTAACTCGTCAACTCCTCCAGGCCCATCGGGCCGCGCGCGCCGATCTTGTCGGTGCTGATCCCGATTTCGGCGCCCATGCCGAATTCGCCGCCGTCTGTGAACCGCGTCGAGGCGTTCCAATACACCGTCGCCGAATCCACCTCCGCCAGGAACTGCTTCGCCCGCGGCTCGCTCTTCGTCACGATGCTGTCCGAATGCGCCGAGCCATATTGATTGATATGGTCGATCGCTGCCTTCACGCCGTCCACCACCCGCACGTTCAGGATGTAATCGTTGTATTCGGTGTAGAAATCCTGCTCGGTCACGGGCCGAATTGCCGATTGCTCCCGCATTGCGGGACCGATTGCCGATTGAGCCAGGCCCAGCGAAATCGCGTCGCAACGCAGTTCAACTTTTTTATCGGCGAGCTCCTGCGCCATCTGCGGCAAAAACTTCTCCGCGATCGCCCGGTCCACGAGCAGCGTCTCCATCGCGTTGCAGACAGCGGGCCGCTGGACCTTCGCGTTCATCACAATTTCCCCGGCCATTTTCAAATCGGCATCGGCGTCCACAAAAACATGGCAGACCCCCTTGTAATGCTTGATGACCGGCACTTTGGAGCATTCGGCGACGGCGCGAATCAGCCCCTCGCCGCCGCGCGGCATACACAGGTCGATGTACTGCGTCAGCGACAATAAAATCGGGATCACCTCGCGGTCGGCCACCGGCACGACCTGAATGGCGTGTTCGGGGAATTTCGCAAGCGCCTGCCGGCCGGCTTCGATCATGATCCGCGCAATGGCCTGGTTCGAATTCAGCGCTTCCCGGCCGCCCCGCAGGATCGTCGCGTTACCGGACTTGAAGCACAGGGCCGCGGCGTCCGCCGTCACGTTGGGGCGCGACTCGTAAATAATGACCACCACCCCGATGGGCGTGGAAATTTTTTGCAGTTTCAGGCCGTTGGGCCGGACGCGTTCGTCCAGGATTTTCCCCACCGGGTCGGGCAGCGCCGCCACTTCCCGCAGCCCTTTGCCCATCGCCGCGATGCGCCGGTCATCAAGCTTGAGCCGGTCGAGCATCGCTGTTGAAAGGTCGGCCTTTGCCCCGACATCCATGTCCAGGGCATTGGCCGATGTGATGGCCGCGGCGTTTTTCTCGAGGGCCGTGGCCATGGCCAGCAAACATGCATTCTTCTCCGCCGTGGTGAGCAAGGCGAGTTCGCGCGACGACGCCTTGGCCTGCCGGGCCAGTCGCGTCATCTGCTCCTTCAAATTCATGCGGAGGCAAGGTAAGCCAAAAAACCAAAGTGAAAAGGGCGAAGTTTCAGTGGCTTGGCGCGCCGGCCGGCAAACTTGTTCGCAGCAATTTTTACAAAGAGGTTGCCAAGGAATGGAGAGAATCTCTCTTTGTTTGCGCTAATTGTTGTAACGTGATTACGGGCACACAGTTAGCCGGGCAGCAGGGTGGAAAAGCGGTGGCTTTGCCACTGGGCCGTAATGACCGCCGGATTGCCTGGCACGAGGTGGGATCGCCGGTCCGAATCGTCGCGGTCTTGCGTGCCACCATGAAGGCACAAGTGCCGGTCGGTTATGAGGATGAAACCGGGTTTCATTACGGAGCCGACAACATGGATTTGCCCTTTTCAGTTTAAGGGCGTTGATTTTTGAATTTTTGATTTTGATTCGAGCGGACAGCCGTTTTTTCAGCGGGATTCCTCATCCCCACCTCCTTGGCGGCTGTCGCTCGAATCGGTTTTTATCTGCGCCAGCGCAACAACCGGTATTGGACTTTTGTTCGGGTGGCGGTCGTTTTTTCAATGGGCATCCCCTGCCCGCCTCCTTGGCGACCGTCGCCCGAATCTTTTTGGGGATTCAAAAATCGCAAAGGACCACGTGCACAAAAACTGAACTCCGTCCGGGTCTTTTGAAGGAAACGCAGTTAAAAAACGACGCTTACTTTGAGGCGGACTTCCGTCCGGAACCCCCGCCTTTTTTTGAATCCGCCTTTTCATTCAAGGCGTAGTCGGACGGGCGGTGGGCCGGATAACGGCCCTTGCCGGAAGCTCCCCGGGCCTTTCCCATTCGGTGCGGCGGCAGGGCCAGTTCCCTGGGCAGGGTAATGTCCGCACGCAACAATTTTTCAACGATGGCGTCCCGGATGAATTGTGAACGATTCCGGTAACCGGCCTGCTTCAGGCCGGCATCCAATTCCCGAAGGAACTTCTCGTCCACGGCAATGGGCAGCAATTTTTGACCTGGCGCGCGCTGGTTGGGCATGGCTTGTTAACTATACTTGTTTGTCGCCAAAAAGACCAAAAAAATGTTGACTTGAATATATATTAAATCTATACACCACGCCATGAAGCGTGGCTCAGGGAAAAAGCCAAAGGGCAAATTGCTGGCGGTCTGGGTGCCCAAGGGGCTCCTGCCGCGCCTGGACCAGGTTGCCCGAAAGGAGGATTCCGACCGTTCCAAGTTTGTTCGCAATGCCATCCGCGAAAAACTGGCCCGCCAACGCGCCTCCGGGAAACGGACGGGCGGACCATGATCTCGACTCCCCCCAAACCCAAAATCCTGGCCGTGGAAGATCAGCCGGAGGTTTTGGCAACGATCCTTTATTTGTTGAAACGGGCCGGCTGTGTCGCCACCGGCGCCCGGACCGGGGCGCAAGCCATGCAATGGGTTCAGACGGTGAAATTTGACCTGATCACGCTCGACATCGACCTGCCGGACACCAGCGGCCTGGAGTTGTGCCGCCGGCTGAAACAGGACCTTCGTTTGTGCCGGATCCCGGTCATTTTTGTTTCCGGCCGCCTCTGCGAGGGAAACCGGCAGCACTGCCTTGATCTGGGCGCCGTCGATTATATCGTCAAACCCTTTGACGCCTTTGTGTTTGTTTCCCGAATCTTTTCCCACCTCAAAACCGCCACGTGACCGCGGCATGGATACGGTAGTCCGGCACCAGTTGGTTACCGGCGCTGGCAATGCTCACCGGCAAATCCGCGCCGACATTCACACTCAACTTGTCCGACCAGGTGAAGTCAATCTGCGGTCCGAGATAAACAATGGTCAGGGCGGTGTCATCCGTCGGCACACCGGCAATCGTGTCCTGCCCCTTGCTTTCGCCGGACACGGCCGCCTGGAACGCGACGCTATAATTGTCCTCCAACACGAGGTACCCCCCCGGCCCGCCCGACCAGCTCCAGTCATTGGCAAACCGGTAATCAAAGGCCCCGGCGGTGCGGATACTGTATTGCATCTCACCGATGAGAAATAATCTTTTCCACCGCGCGGAAAAGCCCGTGCCCGCCAGGCCGTCATAGGAACCGGAACCGAACGTCAGATCATGCCCGCCGATACCCGTGGCAAAATCGGGGTTGGCCGGGTTCAACTGGCCTGTCCCGCCAGTCGGAAATTTGATCCCGCCCAACACCGTCCAGCCGAACGTGAAGTCGTCGCCGGAATACTTGTAGGCGCGGAAATTTCCGACCAGGGACGAGTCCCCCACGCCGGTTTCGTTGCGCGTTGCCGGTGAAAGAACATGGCCGTCATCCACAGAGGTGAATTGCCGGCGGTATTGCCGGTAAATGACCGGCAGGTTCAATTGCAGCCCGAAGTGCGGGTTGAAGTTGTACCCGATGAAAACCTGTGAATTCAGGCCGTCAATGGATTCGCCGTCGTTCGCCACCGTCTGGCCGCCCGATTGCAACGTATTGAAATGCGTGAATTGCTCGGCGACCCCGCTGAAAAACCCCTTGCCCCCGCCCTCCGCTTCGGATGCGGTATAAACCGAACACAAATCACAGGCCCGCGCCGGCCCCAGCAGAAAGGTCGGGGCAGACAAAACCGCCAAGGTCAAAAAACTTCTATTCTTCATTTTCAAATTTCAAGATTTTGAGCACACCGCTGCCACGGAAGCCCGGGTTAAAATGGAAATCAATCTGACAGGGACGACCTTTCGGTCATCCCGGCCGCGCGGCAGCGCGGCCCCACACCGCAAAAATCAGGCGAAAAGATTTCGGGGCGGGGGCACCGGCGGCTGGAAGACAAGAGATTCGGCGAAAGTGTCCGTTTGCGGCAAAAGCCGAAAGCAGGACGGCGCCACCAAAACGAAATTTTTCGGCGACGGCGGGAATTCAAGCTTCTGTGTTTGCAGCGTGAACTCGTTTTTCTTTTCGGATTTTTTGCCCGCGGCGATGGCCTTGCACAGACTACAGGGATGCCGGCCGTCAAATGTGCGGGTCACGGCCTCGGAGAGGGAATCGGTGCGCAGATGGTCCGCGAGCATCGTCGTCCACGCCACCGTTTGCAGCGCGGCCCAATGCGCGCCGGTCGTCAGGACCAGCGCCACAATCACACAAAATCTGCCGAACTGCGCGAACACGTTTGCAACGTTAAATCGTTAGTGCAGAATTACAAGCGCCGTCTTGCAAGACCGTTAAATCGTTGAATCGGGTTCGCGCCCTGAATTTCAGGCCGGTTCAACAATTCAACGGTTCAACGTTCCGCAATCCAAACCAGCGTGCCGCTGGGAACCCGGTCGAACAGCGGAACCAGATCATTCGCCGCCAGGTGAATGCAACCGACAGACGCCGGCCGGCCGATCGTCGTCTCGTCGCCGGTGCCATGGAAGTAAATGTACCGAGCGTGGGAATCCACATTGCCGCCGCGGTTAAAGCCGGGTTCCAGTCCTTCGAGCCACAGGATGCGCGTGGTGACTTTGGCGTCCGGCATCCCCTGCCGGGTGCAACCGACCGGCTGGCGCCCCTTGAAGACCGTTCCCACCGGCCAGCCGCCGCCGATTTTTTCCACGACCCGATGCAACCCGAGCGGCGTGCGATACGAACCTTCGACCTGGCCGATGCCAAAGCGCGAAGTAGAGCAACGGAATGCCCGGATGAAGCGGTATTCGTTTGGCGGCCCGGCTGCAGCCGGTTCCGACCGCCTGAAGCCGGGACACCAAACCTTTTCAACCAGGGCAACAGTCTGATCGGCCGCGTTCACGAGCAAAACCTGCCGCGACACCGGAACGCCCAGTTGCCGGCATTGGCGGAGACAATCAGCAAAAATGCGTGAAGAATTCCCGGGCACGTGAGAAATCGGTTGGCTATTTCAATTTCTTCAGGAGCACCTTCGAGTTCCGGCCGCTCTGCTCGTATTTCTCGCGGCGGGCGGGCGGCAGATCGTCAGGCGTGCCCTCGGCAAATCCGCCTTTCGACTGGAAATACGTGAACGCCTGCGTCGAAAGCGTCAGCAACTCGCCCAACCCCATCTCCCGCGCCTTGTTTTCCACGAACTGGATCAGCTTCCGCCCGATGCCCTGGTTTTCGTGCGACGGATTGACGTACAGGCAGGCCAGTTCACCCTTCTTCTGTTCCGGATAAATGTGCAGCGCCACGCACGCGACCGGGTTCTTATCAATCTCAAAAATGAAATAGTCGCCGAGGCTTTTCTCAATCATCGACCGGGTGCGCTTGACCAGTTCATCGGACTCGACCGCCGCCTTGGTCAGCAACTGGATCGCCCGCACGTCCTTCTTTTTAGCCGCCCGGATTTGCTGGTATTCGTTCGCGTAAATGAGCGTGCCGATGCCGTCGTTGGAAAACACCTCCGCCAGCAGGCCCTCGTCCACCTTGCCGTTGATGATATGGACGCGCGGAATGCCGGCCTTGCAGGCGGCGGCGGCGTGTTGCGCCTTGGACAACAATTCCGGCATGAATCCGACGCTGTTTTGCGACAACATTTTTTCCAGCTCCGCCACCAGCATCTGCCGGATGAGCTGGCCGTTGTAAATCAAGCCGTCCTGCGCCGTGATGAAAATCAATTTCACCGCCTTGAGCGCGTCGGCCACGGCCACGGCCACGCCGTCGGAATTTACCCGGTACGTCTTGCCGTCGCCGTCAAACCCGAGCGGCGGAATTACCGGAACAACATCCTGTGCCAGCAATGTTTGCAACAGCGCAGTGTCCACCCGCTCAACCTTGCCGGTGAACAGATTGTCCACCCCCTGGATGATGCCCATGGGATGGGCGATGATGACGTTCGTGCTGGCGGCCCGGAGGTCGTTGGCCGAAAGGCCCTCAAGAATCTCGTGCGTGAGCCGGTTTGCAGCCGTGAGCGCCAGATTGAGCGTGTTCGCATCCGTGACGCCCGAGCCGTCAAGGTTGGAAGCCTGGACTTTTTGTTCGTCCGCCAGCAGCTTGATTTGCGCCGACGCGCCGTGGACGAGCACCACGCGGATGTTCAGCGACCGCAACACCGCCACATCCAGCAGCAGCGTGGCGAAGTTTTCGTCGGTGACAATGGCGCCATCAATCGCGAGGATGAACGTCTTCTCGCGAAATTGCGGAATGTATTGCAGGATGCCCCGCAGGTCGGTCAGTTTCACTTTGGCTCGTTATGGTGTTTCAATGCAGAGATAAGTATTCGGTTTTCGTCCCGAGGCAAATAATTATTTCAGGCCCAAAACATTTTTCAATGCCGCGAGGCACCGCTCGTTTTCCGCCGGCGTACCGACGGAGATCCGGATCCATTCCGGCAACTGGTAGCCACCCATCGGTCGCACAATCACCCCCTGCCGCTGCAGCGCCTCGAAAACCTTCTGGCCGTCGCCGACCCGGACCAGGATGAAATTGGCGGCGGACGGAACGAAAGCCAGGCCCAGCCCGCGGAACGCCTTTTCATATAAACTCAGGCCGATGAAATTGTTCGAACGCGTCAGGCGCATGTGCTCCACGTCGTCGAGCGCGGCCAGCGCGCCGGCCTGGGCGATGGCATTGATGTTGAACGGCTGCCGGATCTTTTCAAATGCGGCAATCAAATCAGGATGCCCGATGCCATAACCGAGGCGCAGCCCGGCTAGCCCGAAGATCTTCGAGAACGTCCGCATCAACAGCACGTTCGGCTTCTGGCCAAGCTTGATTTCAGAAATGAAATCCGCCGGGTCATCCAGAAACTCGATGTATGCCTCGTCGATCACCAACAGCACATTCGCCGGGACCTGGCCGGCGAAACCGGTCAACTCCTCCCGGGCCACCACCGTGCCGGTGGGATTGTTCGGGTTGGCCACGAACACGACCCGCGTCCGCGGCGTGATGGCCCGGAGCATCGCCGGAAGATCGTGACCGTGGTTTTTTGCCGGGACGGTGACCAGGTTTGCGCCAAACAATTTCGTGACCAGCGGATAAATGGCAAAACAAAATTCCGACACCACCACGTCCACCTCCGGCGCCAGGCAGGCGTGCCCGACAAATTCGATGATTTCGTTCGAGCCGTTGCCGAGGATGAGGTGGGCCGGTGCGACGCCGAGTTTGGCGGCGAGTTTCTGCTTCAGATAAAAGGCGTTGCCGTCCGGGTACAGATTGAGACTGGCGAGGACCTTTTGCATTGCCGCCAGCGCGGCGGGCGACGGGCCGAGCGGATTTTCGTTCGAGGCGAGCTTGATGATGTCGCCGGCCGGCAGGCCGAGCTCGCGCGCCACCTCCTCGATGGGCCGGCCCGGTTGATACACCGGCAAGGTCGGCAACGCCGGGTTGGTGAGGGGTGGAATGGGCATGTTACAGGGATTGGACGATTTTTTTGACGTTGACGTTTTTGGCGACGATGTCGCGGATGAGCGAGATTTTCCTGGCGTCGGTCGGCCGGGTCTTGACCGTGAGGTTGTTGACCCGCGACGCGACCTGGTAACTGTCCGCCTTCGCGAGCAGCACGGGGATGGGCAGCGTCTGCAGCGCCTTGAGCACGTTGTCGGCCGGGCGGATGCCGCCGGTCAGCACGATGCCCGCCATCTTGTCCTCGCTGTGCGGACTCATGGTCGCCCCGGCCGCCAGCAAAATGTCTTCCCGGTCGCCGGGCGTGATGAGCAGCACACCGCGTTTGAAAAACTCCATGGCGTTGTGCGCCCCCATCGCGCCCACCACCACGTCGTCCACTGCCGCATTCAAGGTGGGCGGCTGGTTCAGCAGCTCGGCGTGCAGCTCCTCGCGGATGAGATCCACCGTCGGATTGCAAAGACTTTGTTCATACGGCAGCACACCCAGCAGCTCGAGCCCCTTCCGTTTGAGCCCGCGGCTGACGAACCGGGAAATTTCGGGGATCTTTTCCTCCAGCACCTTATTGACGATGACGCCGATGATCTCGACACCTTCTTTTTCGAACAGGGCCTGGTTGAGGCAGACCTCGTCGATCGGCCGGCCGATGCCACCCTGGGTGACGATAATGACCTTGCAACCGAGGGTCTTGGCTACCTGCGCGTTGGATAAATCAAAAACGGAGCCGACCCCCGCATGCCCGGAACCTTCGCACAGCACAAAGTCCTTTTCCCACGACACCCGGTCAAAGGCGTCCTGGATGCGTTTGACCAGCGCCTCGTTGTTTGCCGACTCAAGGTATTTGCGGGTGAAGGCCGGCTCAACGGCAATCGGGCTCATGTCCACCAGCGGGCAGTTCAGGCGATACACCGCGTCCATCAGCACGGTGTCTTCGTCAATCTTTTGCTCCTCGATTTCCACAAAACGCTGGCCGACGGGCTTGATGTAGCCAATGCGCGGGAAATATTCCTGCAAGGCGGCAATCAGGCCCAGCGACGCAGTCGTTTTGCCGTCATTCTGACGCGTGGCGGCAATGAAAACGCGCGGGGTCGTGGTGTTCATGCCAGGCTAAAGGCTGAAGGCTGAAGGCTGGAGCAAAACACGCCCGCTGGAACCATTTTGCGCTTCTTCATTCTGCCTTCTTCCTTCTGCATTTGTTTTACTCCCCGGGCAAATGCGCATCGGCACCCGGATACAGTTTCTGATAGTCGATCGCCTGCACGCCAACGATGGCCGTGACCCCGAGGATGTCGTGCGCGTTCGAGCCGCGCGAGACGTCCGCCGCGGGCCGGTTCAGGCCCAGCAAAACCTGTCCGTAGGCGTTCGCGTGGCCGACCAGCCGGACGAGCTTGCTGGCGATGTTGCCGGAATTGAGGTCGGGAAAAATCAGCACGTTCGCCCGCCCGGCCACCTTGCTGTCGCGCAACTTGCGCTCGGCGATTTCCGCCACCAGCGCGGCGTCCACCTGCAGTTCGCCGTCGAAGTCGGCATCCAAAAACAACTGCCCGGCCTTCTGTTTGGCCTTCGCCGTGGCCGCCTGCACCTTGCCCACCGACGGATGCGACGCGCTGCCCCGGGTGGAAAACGAGAGCAACGCCACGCGCGGCCGCACGCCCAACATGTGCCGCGCCAGCCGCGCCGTCGAAATGGCGATGTCGGCCAATTGGTCCACGGTCGGGTCGGGGACGACGCCGCAATCGGCCATGAACAACACGCCGGCTTCCCCGATGCGCGTGTCTTCCACTTCCATGATCATGCAGCTCGACACAGTGGCGATGTCCGGCGCGGCCTTGATGATCTGGAACAGCGGCCGCAACACGCTGCCGGTGATGTGCGATGCGCCGGAAATCAGGCCGTCCGCCTGGTGCATCGCCACCATCATCGTGCCGTAATAATTCGGCTGCTGCACCGCCTCGCGCGCCTCGGGCGCGCGCATCCCCTTCTCGCGACGCAACCGGAACAACCGGTTCGCAAAATTATCGAGGTCCTCGCTCGCGGCGGGATTGATGATGCGGATGCCGTCGAGCGGGATATTCAAACCTTCGGCGGCCTCCTTCACCTTGACCGGATCACCGAGCACGATGGGGGCGCCGAGCTTCAGGGCCGAGAACTGCCGCGCCGCCTGCAGGATGCGCGGCTCCGTGCCTTCGGGGAAGACCACCCGTTTCGGATGCCGCTGCAATTTCTCGATGACGTTGCCAATGAAACGCATGGCGACAGGTTAGCGGCGAAAGACGAAACTGCAAAATGAATTTGCCGGGGATTGTGACGGGCGATAGAGCGGTTTCAGTTCCCGATGGGGCGGGCATCCTCACGAGCCGTTGGATGTTCTCGGGTCGAGCCTGTGGCTCGGTGGGATTGGCGCACTGCGCCAACACCCGACCGGCTCGCGAGGACGCCCGCCCGCCAAACCAATCGGCCCTTCAGCCGCGCATTGACTTGGGCGCCCGCCATGGTTACTCTTCCATACTTGATGCAGGAGACGATCGAGAAACTTTTGATACTGCAGGACCGCGACCGTAAAATTCATCGCATGGTCCAGGAACTCGCCCACATCGGTCCGGAACGCGAAACCTTCCGCACCCGGGCCAGCGCCACCCAGGCTCAGCTCGAAGCCGCCAAGACCCGCGTCCGCCAGACCGAATCCGACCGCAAACGGCTCGAACTCGATGTCGAAGGCAAGAAAACGCAGATTGAGAAATACGCCAACCAGCAGCTGCAAACGCGCAAGAATGAGGAATATCGCGCCCTGGCCCACGAAATTGAAACCTGCAAAGCGGACATCACCAAAATCGAGGACCAGGAAATTATTTTGATGGAACAGGCGGAGGCGGCGCAACGGGAAGTGGTTCGCGCCACGCTGGAGGCGAACGCCGCGAAAAAAATGGTGGACGACCAGATCGCACAACTCAACCAGCGCGAGGAGAACTTGAAGAAGGAACTTGCCGAAATGCAGCGGGGCCGGGCCGAACTGGCCGCCGCGGTGGACGAAGTCGTGTGTCAGCGCTACGAACGGCTGTTCAAGAGCAAGGGCGACAACGTGGTCGTGGGCGTGCACCACGGTGTTTGCGGCGGTTGCCACATGAAACTGCCCGCGCAAATCCTCGTCATGTGCCAGGCGCATGCGGAACTTGTCAGTTGCACGAACTGCGGCCGGATTCTGTATTACACCCGCGACATGGCGCTGGCCGGGGCGGAGTGACCCCGCGAGCCGGCGGGTCGGGACGCGGTGCGGTTCAAGGCAAAGGCTGGCCGTCGCGGAAGAAGAACAAATACCGGCCGGGCACGGAGCTGTTCAAATTGTGGTAGATCAGGCCGGTCGCCACGTTCGAATCCAGAAACGCATCGAGAACGCCCGAGCCTGCCAATTCGTGGCCCGCAACGCCGGACGTGAAACCGGCATGAGCCGGGATCCCGCCGCTGGCATCCCCGAATTGCCATTGGACCTTGTCGTAGTTGAATTCCATGTCAAAGTCGCCCGGAGCAATGTCCGAACGGTCAATGATTACCAGTTGGCAGCTCAACAGTCTGTCCACGTGGGCCCAGAAATAGCCGACATTCACCCACTCCACTCCAAAAGCAGCTCGGCCGTCCACCAGGCCGTCGCCATATTTCACGACATCGGACAAGGGATTGGAGCTGTCCACGTCCGCCCAGTAGGGCGCGATGATTCTGATGCCCACATTGATCAGACTGCTGGGAACGTACGCCGATTTAGCGTCATCAAAAGTCACATTGCCATTGTTGTTAACGAAAAGGCTGGAATAATTTGAGCCAAAATAATTGACGGTGAACGGCAACGTCGCGGGCGCGCTGGGTCCATCATCCTCCGGCGGCAGGGCACTATTGGTAAAACCGGCTCGAATGGCATTGGTCACTCCCAGGGTGAAGTAACCCTGGTCCGGCGGCAGGTTGGTCAACACCAGGTTCGTTTGACCCCGGGCCCCGCGCTGGATCCAGACCCAATCCTCCCCATCCGTCAGGTTCGTCTTGCAATACAAATCAAACACGCCATTCGCATTGGTCGCCGGAGCATAAACGCCAAAGCTGGCAGTGTCATTGCTCAACGTGAGGGTAAGCCACGACCCGATCGTATTGGAACTTTGGGCGCGCGAGGCCGGAAGGCCGACACTGCTGATTCCCATGACCAGAACGAAAAGCCGGGCGAAAACTGCTTGTGACAACTTCACAACTTTTCCTTTTAAAGGGTCTTGCCCTGAATCCTGTCACTTCGCCGAAAAATAAGCGAGAAGAATCGTCCACCGAAATTGAGGGACCAGAAGTAATCACTCTGTTTCAGTAGATTTCCCGTACTGATTCCAATCGGTCGCCGGCCTGGTCCGATGGTTATCAAGGTGTTTCCCCGGGTTTCCGGGCTACCGGCTCGACGTTGCGGTAAATTAAAGGCATTACTCCGGTCGCTTGTCACTTGCCACTCGCCAGCGGTCACTTTATAGTAAAATCGGTTTTGGAAGGGCGGAGAACCGCTTCCGGCGCGAGCCGGGGGAGGAAAGTCCGAACACCAAAGGGCGCGATGCCGCGTAACTCAAGCCCGTTCGGTTGAGATACACGCGGGCAGCAGGTCGCAAGGCCGGCTGACGGACAGTGCCACAGAAAATTAGACCGCCCGGGTTTCGCAAGAGGCCCGGGTAAGGGTGAAAAGGTGGTGTAAGAGACCACCGCGTACCGCGTGAGCGGGACGGCACGGAAAACCCCATCGGGTGCAAGGCCAAATAGGGAATCCCGGAGCGGCCCGCTCCAGGTTTCGCGAAAGCGAGACGGATTCCGGGTATCGGCTGCCCAGACAAATGGTTCTCTCCACCCGCAAGGGTGCAGACAGAATTCGGCTTACAGCCCTTCCAAAACCAGTTTTTATTGTCGGAATCGGGCCCGGGAAACGATATCCTCCCGCCGAAACTGCCCATGGAAATCAAACCGCTTCCCTCCTTCAATGGATGGCGAGCCGTCGCCATCCTGCTGGTCCTCGGACAACACACGGCATTCACCAACGGGTTTCCTGCGCGTTATTATGACCTGGTCTATGGTGCCTTCGATGGCAATCTGGGCGTCCGGCTTTTCTTCACCATCAGCGGTTTCTTGATCACGTGGCTCATGTTGCAAGAGGAAGGGGCATCCGGTTCCGTGAATTTGAAACATTTCTATCTCCGCCGGGCGTTGCGGATCCTTCCGGTTTATCTGGCCTGCCTCCTGGTCATGGCCGGCCTGCAATGCCTGGGACTTTCCGCCCAACGCGGAATGACCTGGCTGCAACTGGTCACCTTTACCCGCAACTTCTACCAGACCGGCCACGCCGAAGATTTGATCAGCGGACACCTCTGGTCCCTGTCGGTCGAGGAGCAATTCTATTTCGTCTGGCCTTTCGTTTTTCTGTGGCTGGGACGTTCAGGCCGCCGAAGGCTCTGGTTCTTGATGGCCACGATCGCGTTTTCGATGGGATTTAAAACCGTGGCGGTTCTGGGCGGCTACAACCGGCACTTGTATTTCCTTTTCCAGGATGATTCCACCTTCCTGTACCTGGATTGCCTTGCTTACGGGTGTCTGGGCGCCATTCTGCTGCAGGGCCGCCGGGAAAAGCTGGCATCGTTCTTTCGCCGGTATCCGTTGCCAATCTTCTTCCTGTCGTGCCTGTTCCTGCTGGCCCCCGCCATCGTCGGGCTGGGCAAAGGGATGCAATCGTTCGGATTTATTTTCCTCCTGCTGCAGAGTGTTTTGTCTCCGGAATCCGGACCTTTTAAAATCCTGAATCAGCGCTGGATGGTCCGGATCGGGGTCCTGTCCTATTCCCTCTATATCTGGCAGGAGCTCGTCTTCTTGTTGTGGCCAATCCCCCGGTTATGGTTCCTGTCATTGCCCGCGACGTTCGGTGTGGCCTGGCTGTCCTACCATTTTTTGGAAAAGCCCTTCCTCGCCTGGCGCTCAAAATTCAGGGACCCGACAAAAAGTTGATTCTTATCCCGGAGCGGCGGGTTCCACAAATCCCGTCTGTTCAGAAAAAAAGACGCGCCCTACCAATGCGCCGGTTCCCATTGGGTATTCGTGTAATCTGACGACGATGGACCTCTTCCCGGCACGACTGTTCCGCTTTTCCCAAGCACTGCCGGTGAACCCAAATTCCCGGTCCGATCCACAGCTCTGACCGCAATGACCTCTGGTTTGAAATTTTCAAACGTCCGCCCCGTCTGGTTCGCCGTCAGGATTTCCGTGCCCCAGGCCTCGCTGGTGCGATATTGCAAAACCCAAAGCCACGCCGGTTCACCGTTCGTGCCGTTTGTTTGCCAATGCACGCTCAAACCGGACCGGCCATTTTCCACCGCCGTCAGCCTCGGCTCGCCCGGCCGCGAGGCGGCCAGCCACGGAGCCGCCGGCACCAGCGCGGTCTCTGCGTAGGCGGACCGGACCGCGGCGGTCAGGGCCGGGCTGTCCGTGACACTGCGCAGGTGGTAAAGGATTTCGCCGCCGGCGCCGGACTGGCCGCGCGTGATTTTAATCTGCCGGGCAATTTCGTCCGGGCTCCACTTGTCACCCACATTCGCCGCGCACAGCCCCGGCCAGAGCAGCCGGCCCTTGAGATTCTGTTGCGCCCACCAGTTGAGCAACCCGGGAAAGCTTTGCTCCCTCGACTCAATCGGCCAGTACAGTTGGGGCGCAAAATAATCGACCCAGCCGCTGGCCAGCCACAACCGGGAATCCGTGTAAATTTTCGCGTAGGCGTCCATGCCGCGGATCGACGGCGGGTTCATCGGCCGCCAGATGCCGAACGGGCTGACGCCAAACTTCACCCAGGGTTTCACCGACTTGATCGACTGATAAACGGTGTGGATGAATTGATTGATGTTCGCGCGCCGCCAGTCGTCCCGGTTGAAAAAACCGCTGCCCTGGCCGTACTTCTTCCAGGTCGCCGCGTCGGGAAATTCCAGTTCGCGCCCCGCCGCGTCCTTCTGCGGGTAGGGATAAAAATAATCGTCGAATTGCACGCCGTCCACGTCGTAACGCCCGACCACGTCCAGGATCACCCCCAGGACGTGCTGGCGCACTGCCGGGACACCCGGATCCAGCACATACTGGTCGCCGTATCGCCGGACGAATTCCGGATGGGTCCGCGAAATGTGGCTCGCCGCCACCGGCGATTTGGTCTGCGGATGCAACGCGCGGAACGGGTTGAACCACGCGTGCAATTCCAACCCGCGCCGGTGCGCCTCCTGGATGGCGAAAGCCAGCGGGTCGTAAAACGGTTGCGGCGCACGACCCATCATGCCGGTCAGATATTCCGACCACGGCTCCAACGACGAAGCATACACCGCGTCACTCGACGGGCGCACCTGGAAGATGATCGCGTTCAATTTTAATTGCACTGCGCGATCCAGCAACGCGGTCAACTCAGCCTTTTGCTGCGCCACGCTCAAGCCGGGCTGGGACGGCCAGTCCTTGTTCGCCACCGTCACGAGCCACGCGCCGCGAAACTCGCGCGGCGGTGGCGGTGGCGCCACGGAAACCGGACCATAACTTCCGTTCGTTTGCGCCGGGATCGGAATCGGTGCCGGTGCCGACGGCCGCGGCGGCGGCGTCCCGCCCATACGCGGCGGCGCAGCGAACAACAACACCGGCAGCAAGCCGGCCAGCGCCAGTAAAATTCGGATTCGAACCATAAAGCGTCAGGTAATAAGACGCTCTGGCGCGCCACTTGGCAAAGTTTTTTTCGGGAATTACTGATTTATTCAACCACGGGTAGACACGGATGAACACGATCAGTCTGACTCGGCGAAGTCCCGCTTCTTCGCATTGGTTGGCTGTCCCAAAGCGGTGTCGCCGATGCGCTCTGCCACCGCAGTCCAGATTTGTCCCTCTCCCCGGCTCTCGTGAGTTACTCCCGCTTCATTCTTCGTGCGACGGTATCCGTGTTTATCCGGTCCATCCGTGATTGTCACATTTTTATATATTTTTTACATCCCGGAGGCTCCTTTTGATTACCCGGCCCGGGCGCAGGCATTCATATTTGACCCGTGAAAACGAACACCGGCTCGCCGGTAAATTGGAACCAACATGACTGACCTCATCTATCTCGCGGTGATCGCGCTCTTTTTTGTCGCGAGCGGACTGTACGCCCGCTGGTGCGAAAAACTGTAAGGACATATATGGAAAATCTCTTCGTCGGCCTGATCGCCCTCGCGCTGTTCGCGTACCTGTTCATCGCCATGGTCCGCCCCGAAAAATTTTGACCCAATGTTTATGGAAACCTCCGGCTGGCTCCAACTCGCCCTCTTTGTCGTCGCCCTCACAGCGATCACGAAGCCCATGGGCCTTTACCTCACGCAGGTGCTCGACGCCCGCGGCCGCACCTGGTTCGACCCCGTGCTCAAGCCGCTCGAACGCCTCACCTATCGCCTCATGGGCGTGCGCGCGGACCAGGAACAGGACTGGCGGCAATATACCTGGGCCATGCTGTTGTTCAGCCTCGTGAGCTGCGTATTCACCTACGTCATCCTGCGCCTGCAAAATCACCTGCCGCTCCAGTCGTTGCTGAACCCGCAGGGTTTCGGCGCGCTCACTTCCCACCTTGCGTTCAACACCGCCGTCAGTTTTACCACCAACACCAATTGGCAGAGCTACGGCGGCGAATCCACCCTGTCCTACCTCTCGCAGATGGTCGCGCTGGCCATCCACAACTTCACCTCCGCCGCCACCGGCATCGCCCTCGCCGCCGCCCTCGTGCGCGGCATCGCGCGGCATTCCACGAAACTGCTCGGTAACTTCTGGGTGGATTTCGTGCGCGTCACCTATTATCTGCTGCTGCCCATCTGCCTGGTGTTTGCCGTCTTCCTCGTGTCGCAGGGCATCATTCAGAATTTCAAACCGTACACGAAGGCGAAGTTGGTCGAACCGATGAAAATTTCAGTCGCCAAGGTGGACGACAAAGGGGCGCCGGTCCTTGACAAGGATAGCAAGCAGGTGATGGAGGAACAGACCGTCACCGAGCAGACCATCGTTCAAGGACCGGTCGCCTCCCAGATCGCCATCAAGATGCTGGGCACCAACGGCGGCGGCTACGTCAACGCCAACGCCGCACATCCGTTCGAAAATCCCACGCCGCTCTCCAATTTCATCCAGATGCTCTCCATCTTCGCCATCGGCAGCGGCCTCACCTATTACCTGGGTCGCATGACCAAAAACCAGGCGCACGGCTGGTCGGTCTGGGGCGCGATGATGACCTTGTTCCTCGCCGGCGTGTTGCTGTGCTGGTGGGCCGAAGCCAAGGGCAATCCCATCCATCAACAACTCGGCATCGCCGCCGCCGACGGCAACATGGAAGGCAAGGAAGTTCGCTTCGGCATCTTCAATTCCGCGCTGTTCGCCACCGTCACAACCGACGCCTCGTGCGGCGCGGTCAATGCCATGCACGATTCGTTCACCCCGCTCGGCGGGTTTGTGCCGCTGTTCAACATCCAGCTCGGCGAAATCATCATTGGCGGCGTGGGCGCGGGTCTTTACGGCATGCTCGTGTTCGTCGTGCTCGCCGTGTTCATCGCCGGCCTGATGGTCGGGCGCACCCCGGAATATCTCGGCAAAAAAATCCAGTCCTTCGAGGTGAAGATGGCGATGCTCTCGTTGTTGATCCTCTGCCTGACCATCCTGGGCTTTGCCGCCTGGGCGGCGGTGAGCGACTGGGGCAAGGCCGGATTGAACAACCAGGGGCCGCATGGCCTGAGCGAAATGCTCTACGCCTACTCGTCCGCTGTCGGCAACAACGGCAGCGCCTTTGCCGGCCTCACCGCCAACACGCCGTGGTACGATACCACGCTGGGCATCGCCATGCTCTTCGGCCGTTTCCTGATGATTGTGCCCATCATGGCCATGGCCGGGTCGCTCGCGCAAAAGAAACTCGTCCCCGCCAGCACCGGCACCTTCCCCGTCTCCGGCGGCACATTCATCATCCTCCTGCTCGGCACCGTTTTGCTGGTCGGCGCGCTGAATTTCCTGCCCGTCCTGACCCTCGGCCCCATCGTCGAACATTTCCTCATGTTGAAAGGCAGCCTATTTTAACCACTGACCACCGATTACTGATCATTTCCTCACTCATGACCTCCAAAGCTCCATCTCTTTTCGACTGGTCCATCGCCGGGCCGGCGATCGGCGACGCCTTCAAAAAGCTCGACCCGCGCCTCATGCTCAAAAACCCGGTCATGTTCGTGACGATGGTCGGCGCTGTGTTGACCACCTTCGGCATTTTTACCGCTCCCGCCGACCGCGGTTTCATCGCCCAGCTCGCCCTCTGGCTCTGGTTCACCGTCCTCTTCGCCAACTTCGCCGAGGCCGTCGCCGAAGGCCGCGGCAAGGCCCAGGCCAAGGCGTTGCGCGGGACCCGTGTGAAAACCGTCGCCCATCGCCTCGCCAAAAACGGCCAGGTCGAGGATGTCAGCGCCAACGACCTCCGCAAAGGTGATGTCGTGGTCACGCGGGCCGGGGAAATCATTCCCGCCGACGGCGACGTGATTGAAGGCGCAGCCACCGTGGATGAATCAGCCATCACCGGCGAATCTGCTCCCGTCATCCGCGAAAGCGGCGGCGACCGCAGCGCCGTCACCGGCGGCACCCGCGTGCTCTCGGATGAAATTAGAATCCGCGTCTCCATCAATCCCGGCGAAGGTTTCCTCGACCGCATGATCTCGTTGGTCGAAGGCGCCAAACGCCAGAAGACGCCCAATGAAATCGCGCTGACCATCCTGCTCTCGGCGCTGACCCTGATTTTCCTGCTGGTCTGCGTGACGTTGAAACCGTTCGGCATTTATTCCGCCACGGTATTCTCCGTGCCGGTTTTGATTGCCCTGCTGGTGTGTTTGATTCCCACCACCATCGGCGGATTGTTGAGCGCCATCGGCATCGCCGGCATGGACCGCCTGCTCCAGCACAACGTGTTGGCAATGAGCGGACGTGCGGTAGAAGCCTCCGGAGACGTGGACGTGCTGCTGCTCGACAAGACCGGCACCATCACGCTCGGCAACCGCCAGGCCACCGAATTCATTCCCGCGCCGGGCATCGCCATCGAACGCCTCGCCGACGCCGCGCAACTCGCGTCGCTCGCCGACGAAACACCCGAAGGCCGCAGCATCGCCGTGCTCGCCAAGGAAAAATTCGGCCTGCGCGGACGCGAAGTGGCCCAGCCTCACGCGCGCTTTGTGCCCTTCACCGCCCAGACCCGCATGAGCGGCGTGGATTTCTTTGATGGTAGAGCGGGCAGTCCTCTGCCCGCTGCCGGCAACGAACCACGGCGCGCACGGAGTGACGCGCCCTACCTCCAGCAGGAAGCCACCCCCACCCGCTGCATCCGCAAAGGCGCGGCCGAGGCCATGCGCATTTTCGTGGACCGCGAAGGCGGCCTGTTCCCTAAAACCGTCTCCGACACCGTGGACAATATCTCCCGCTCCGGCGGCACCCCGCTCGTGGTGGTGGACGACCGGCAGGTCCTCGGCGTGGTTCAGCTCAAGGACATCGTCAAAGGCGGCATCAAGGAACGTTTCGCCCAACTCCGCAAGATGGGCATCCGCACCGTGATGATCACCGGCGACAATAAACTCACCGCCGCCGCCATCGCTGCCGAGGCCGGCGTGGACGACTTCCTCGCCGAGGCCAAGCCCGAGGACAAACTCGCGCTCATCCGCCGGGAACAGGGCGGCGGCCGCATGGTCGCGATGATTGGCGACGGCACCAACGACGCCCCGGCGCTCGCCCAGGCCGACGTGGGCGTGGCCATGAACACCGGCACCCAGGCCGCCAAGGAAGCCGGCAACATGGTGGACCTCGACTCGAATCCGACGAAACTTATCGAGATCATCGAAATCGGGAAGCAACTGCTCATCACGCGCGGCGCACTCACCACCTTTAGCATCGCCAACGACGTGGCGAAATACTTCGCCATCATCCCGGCCATGCTCATGGCCACGTTCCCGGCCATCGCGCCGCTCAACATCATGGGCCTGCACAGCCCGAACAGCGCCATCCTGAGCGCCATCATCTTCAACGCCCTCATCATCATCGCGCTGATCCCGCTGGCGTTGCGCGGCGTGAAATTCAAACCCATCGGCGCGCTGGCCATATTGCAACGCAATCTGCTCATCTACGGCCTGGGCGGCGTCATCATCCCCTTCGTTGGCATCAAGGCCATCGATATCCTCATCACAACGCTCAAACTCGTTTAAAATGAAACCGATTTTTCACAACCAAGTAACAAAGAAACCAAGGAGAGCCTTTTATCTCTGCCGGCTCTGCGAGCTTCTGTTGGCGTCAGTTTCTGTTCCCAGCAAGCCTCAATGCCTTTCAACTTCGTTTCTTTGTTCCTTTGTTGTTAACCCCGTTTTTTTATGAAAAAACATCTCTCTGAACTTCGCGCGGCCGTGATGGTCACGCTGATTTTCGCCGTCGTGCTTTGCGGACTGTATCCGCTCATCGTGTACGGCGTCGGGCAGGTTTTGTTCCCCAGCCAGGCCAACGGCAGCCTCATCGTGGACGCCGATGGCACGGTGCATGGCTCCAAACTGCTCGGGCAGCAATTCACCGCCGACAAATACTTTCAGTCGCGACCCTCGGCGGCGGGCAACGGCTATGACGCCGCCAATTCCAGCGGCAGCAACCTCGGCCCGACCGCGACGAACCTGGCCACCACCCTCGCCCAACGCATCTCCGATTACCGGACGCAAAACGGTCTGCCGACCAATGCGCTCGTCCCTGCCGACGCCGTAACCGCATCCGGCAGCGGCCTCGATCCCCATATCAGTTTGCGGAACGCCGAGCTGCAAGCGCCCCGCGTCGCCAAAACCCGCAACGCAAGCGTGGACAAAGTTCTCGCCTTGGTCCACGCGAACATCGACCCTGCCAGCCTTGGTTTTCTTGGCGAGCCGGGCGTGAATGTTTTAATGCTGAATTTGGCCTTGGACTTTGGTAACTAGGGTCGTGCCTGAAGACAGCCGCCCCAATCCCGATGCGCTGTTGAGTTCCCTGCAACGCGAGGAGGCCGCCCAAAAACGCGGACGACTCAAGGTCTTTCTTGGCATGTCCCCGGGCGTGGGCAAAACCTACGCCATGCTCGAGGCCGCCCGACGCGAACTCACCGCCGGTCGCGACGTGGTCATCGGCTATGTCGAGACGCATGGCCGCAAGGAAACCGACGCACTCACCGCCGGCCTGCCCGCAGTCCCCCGCAAAACCGTCGAACACCGCGGCCTCACGCTCACCGAAATGGACCTCGATGCCGTGCTCGCGCGTCATCCGCAACTCGCGCTGGTGGACGAACTGGCGCACACCAATGCGCCCGGCTCGCGGCATCCCAAGCGTTACCACGACGTGCGCGAGCTGCTCGACGCGGGCATTGACGTGTTCACCACGCTCAACGTCCAGCACGTCGGCAGCCGGGCTGAAATTGTCCGCGAATTCACTGGCGCGACCATCCAGGAAACCGTCCCGGACTCGGTGCTCGACGAGGCGGAAATCGAGCTGGTGGACCTCCCGCCGGGCGAACTGCTCAAGCGGCTGGCCGAAGGGCGGGTTTATGTGCCCGACCGCGCGCAGGCCGCCGCCCAGAATTTTTTCCGCGAAGGCAACCTGATTGCGTTGCGCGAACTCGCGTTACGCGTCGCCGCCGAACACGTCGGGCAGAACGTGCGCGATTATCTCGCCGCCCGGCACCTGGCCGGCCCGGTGAAATCGGGGCAACGGCTGTTGGTCGCCCTCAGCCCGAGCCCGCTTTCAGAATCCATGGCGCGCTGGACGCGTCGGCTCGCGGACAATCTCCAGGCCCCCTGGCTCGCGGTGTTCGTGGACACCGGCCGCCGTCTTTCCGACGACGAACAAAACCGGTTGCAGAAGAACCTGGCGCTGGCCCGCGAACTCGGTGCGGAGGTCATCACCACCAGCGACGCGGACCTGGTGGAGGGCATTCTCCGCGTCGCCCGGCAGCAGAACGTGACCCAGATCGTCGCCGGCAAACCGGCGGGTTTCCGACTGTTGGACTTTCTGCGCGGCGGGTCGGTTCTGGACCGGCTGATTCGCAACAGCGGCAACATTGACGTGTGTTGCGTCCGCGCCGAGACCGGCGAAGCCGCCGCGGCACCGGTACCGGTCCGGTGGCGGCCCAGTTCCGCGCCCCGGCAGTATCTGGCCGCACTCGCCGTCGTGGCCGGCGTGACGATATTGAATTTCGCGCTGCGCAACTGGACCGGGCCTTACGCGTTGTCGCTGGTTTATCTGTTGGCGGTGGTCGGCCTGGCGCTGTTAGTCGGCCGCGGTCCGATTTATCTCGCCGCCACGGCGGGCGCGTTGATGTGGAATTATTTTTTCCTGCCGCCGTTGTACACCTTTTACATCACGAGTTTTCAGGATGCCCTGATGTTCATCATGTTTTTCGTAGTGGCGCTGGCGATGGGCCACCTGACCGGGCGGTTGCGGGCCCAGGAATCGGCCGAGCGGGAACGCGAGGAAAGCGCCACCGCGCTTTACCTGCTGACACGCGAGCTCGCCGGCGGCAAGGATTTCACGGAACTGCTCGGCGCGGTGATCCGGCAGCTCGGCGAGGTGTTCCGGGCGGACGTCGCCGTGCTGCTGCCCGATACGAACCGCAAGGTGGAACTGGTGCCCTACCCCTTCGGCACGCTCGACGTGTCGGAGAAGGAGGCGGGTGTCGCAGCGTGGGCGCTCCGCAACGCCAAGCCGGCCGGCTGCGCCACGGACACGCTGCCTTCCGCCGCCGCGTTGTACATGCCCCTCGTGACACCGACCGGCTGCGTGGGTGTCATCGGATTGCGATTGAAAAAAGGCCGGGAGCTTCCGTTGCCGCAGCGCAACCTGCTGGAAAACTTCATCCGCCAGATTGCGCTGGTGCTCGACCGGCAGCGGTTGAGCGATGCCGATCACACGGCGAAACTTCTGGAAGAATCGGAACGATTGAGCAAAGCACTGCTCGATTCCATCTCCCACGAACTGCGCACGCCCATCGCCGCCATCACCAGCGCCGCGAGCGGGCTGGAAGATTTGGCGGAGAAGGACAATCCTGCGTTGCGCCGCGCGCTCACGGGCGAAATCCGCGAAGCCAGCCGGCGCCTGAACCGCCTCGTGGGCAACCTGCTCGACATGACGCGACTCGAATCCGGCCGCATGACACCGCGGCTGGAATGGTGCGACGTCGGCGACCTCGTCGGCGTGGCGCTGCGGCAATTGGAAAAGGAGCTGGCAGACCATCCGGTGACGACGAACCTGCCCCGCGAACTGCCGCTGGTGAAGATGGATTTCGTGCTGCTGGAACAGGCGCTGGCAAACCTGCTGCTCAACGCCGCGCTGCACACACCGGCGGGAGCACGGGTCCAAATTAATGCGGCCACCGAAAACGGCGAATTACTCTTATCCGTCGCGGACACCGGGCCGGGCATCCCGGCGGAGGCGTTGCCGCAGTTGTTCGGCAAATTTTATCGCGCGCCCGGCGCACCCGCGGGCGGCAGCGGTCTGGGCCTTTCCATCGTCAAAGGTTTTGTGGAAGCCCATGGCGGCCACGTGAGCGCGGCCAATCGCGCCGGGGGCGGCGCGGAATTTACCATCCACTTGCCGCTGGGCCAGGCGCCGCCGCCACCGGAGGAACCCAAACCATGAGCGAAGCGAAACCGACGATTGCGCTGGTGATCGACGACGAGGTGCAAATCCGCCGTCTGCTGCGGCTCACCCTCGAAGCGAACGGCTACAAGGTTTACGAGGCCGCCACCGGGCAAGATGGCCTGGTTGAGGCTGCGCAACGGCGGCCGGAAGTCATCGTGCTCGACCTCGGCCTGCCCGATCTCGACGGTGTGACGGTCTTGAAACGGCTGCGCGAATGGAGTCGCGCGCCGGTGCTGGTGTTATCCGTGCGCGACCGTGACGAGGACAAAATCTCCGCGCTGGACAACGGCGCGGACGACTACGTGACGAAGCCGTTCAGCACAGGCGAACTGCTGGCGCGGCTGCGCGTGGCCCAACGGCATGTCCAGCCGACGCCGGAAAACGCCGTCTTCCGCTCCGGCGATTTGCAGGTGGATTTGACCGCACGTGTGGTGACCGTGAAAGGCCGGGAGGTGAAATTGACCGCCACCGAATATTCGCTGGTGCGTTTGTTTGTCCAGCACTCCGGGAAGGTCCTGACGCACCGGCAAATTCTCCGGGAAGTCTGGGGGCCCAACTCCGAAGATCAGACGCATTATCTGCGCGTCTATCTCGGCCATTTGCGCGAGAAGCTGGAGGCCAACCCCGCGCAGCCCGAACATTTCATCACCGAACCGGGCGTGGGTTACCGACTGATCGAAAAAACCCGCTGACGCGCCGGCTGCACAGACACACTGTGTTCGAGTTGGAACGCCGTCACTACCAGAGCGGCCGCCATGTTCATCCTGCCCCTCCAGGTGTGAGCATTTGGAATTCGGAGATCCGGCCATTCCTCGCGCTAGGCATCGGCAAATTTGACGGAATCCGGGTGAAAACAGAAGGTGAGCAAACCGCAACGTTCGGCGTGTTTGCAGCCATAGGGGTTGGGCGCCAAACAATAAACCAGGTTGCTTATTCCGCTGCGCTTGACCCGGCAGGTACCAGCGTTTGGCAACTGCTTAACCGGTTTTGGACCAGGCTGACGGTCATGTCCGAGTGACATAGGTTAACATGGCACACCCTGGCTTGTTTGCAAAAAAATCCGGACGCCAACAACGGAACCATGGCCAGAATTCGGGCAACCATCAAACACATCACGACCTGAAATCACCGTAATTGGCGGGACGACAACCAAAAAGAGTGGATTGACCGGATTTTGAATTCGTGGGCAAATTAAAACGCTTTGAACGCTCCCAAGCGCAACCCGTCGGTGCGGCACAACCACAACCACTGAGCCTCCGTCGCCTGAACATGATGCCATCCGCCCCGGGCGCCGGGATCCGCTATCATTCCCTGGATGCCGTTCGCGCCTTTGCGCTGTTGATCGGCGTGATCTATCACGCGGCGGAATCGTTCGGGCATGGTGCGGTCCATTACTGGGCCATCGGTGACAATTCACCGAGCGTAACCCTCGAGCTGTTCCGACATGCCACCCACTCCTTCCGGCTGGAGTTGTTCTTCCTCATCGCCGGTTTCTTCGCCCATCTGCTCTGGCAGCGGCGGGGAGTGTCGGGATTCGTCCGCAACCGGGCCGGACGGATTCTGGTCCCGTTCGTGGTGGGCTGGCTGGTCCTCTATCCCCTGCTCGTTTTCATCTGGCTGACCGGGGCGTCCAAATCCGGGCATTGGGACATCGCCGGGGTGCCCCAGGAATTTCAATCCTTCCCGCCATGGCAACTGACCGTGGGTTTCTTCCTGCATCTCCAGTTCCTCCGGAAGTTTGACCTCACGCATCTGTGGTTCCTGCACCAGCTATTGGTGCTCTACGTGGGGGCGCTGATTGCCCGCTGGATCGTCCTTCGCCCCGGCTGGAATGGCGGTAACCTGGTCCGATGGTTGGACGGACGGTTTCGCGCGGTTTTAAGCTCTCCCGGGAAACTGCTCTGGTTCACGGCGGCGGCGCTGCCCCTGCTCTACCTGCAACACGGCTGGGCGGTGGACACGCCCAAAGCATCGCTGATCCCCGAATTACCGGCCACTCTGTTGTTCGCGCTTTTCTTCGGTGTGGGCTGGGCGTTGCATCGTCAACCGGACCTGCTTGAGACTTGTGGCCGACATTGGCCAGGGTACCTCCTGATCGGGTTGATATTGGTGGCCCCGAGCGGAGGCCTCGACTGGTTTTTTCGCGCACCGGCGCTGTCCGAGCCGAATTATGTCTGGATTCGTCTCGGGCATTTCGCGCTTTTCGGCCTGATGATGTGGTCGTTTGTGTTTGGTTTCCTGGGTTTGTTCCTGCATTTCCGCCACACGGAAAGCCCCGCGTGGCGGTACGTTGCCGAATCGTCGTATTGGGTGTATCTGGCCCATCTGCCGCTGGTGGTATCACTGCAGGTCTGGGTAGCGTTCTGGCCGGTCCCGTGGGAGGTCAAATTTCTGGTGATCAACCTGGTCGCTTTTCCGCTTCTGTTCCTCAGCTATCATTACCTGGTGCGCTCGACCTTCATCGGCCGGCAACTCAACGGCCGGCGATTCCCGTTCAAACCCATTGCTAAAGGCTGAAGTTGTCGGCGCCGAGCACCGATTCATTCGATCATCGACACTCAACCTTCAACTCTCAACTCGCTGATCAGCGTAATGCGCCTTCGAGGACTTCGGCATGGAAGCCGGCCGACACCTGACCGTCCCGCGCGAACAGGTAAAGGGCCGTCTGGAATATGGCCTGCAGCGCGGACTGGACCAGCGCCAGCACAATCAGATAAATCACGGCCGACACGGCGCAGGTAATCAGGATGACCTTGCTGCCCGCGAACAAGCCGAGAAAGATCACCCCGAAGGCGGGAATGGCCAGCAGAAAAAAGATCAGCCCAAAACTGAAATTGCTGGCCAGCTGTTCGCCCCAGGTCTTTTTCAAAAGCGCGGTGGAATCCCGCAAGGCCGCAATCGGACCCTTGTTTTCGATGACCAGAATCGGCACCACGAGGAAACTGACAATCGTCCAGGCCATGCCCAGGAGGCCGGCGACAATCTGGCCGATTTTTTCCGAGCGATCCTCGATGATCCGCAGGACCAGTCCCACGGTGCCGGAAACCAGCGCCCATCCGGCGATCACCGGCAACCGGGAAGCGGCGGCGCGCAGTCCGTCGGCAACGGTGGGATCGCCGCCGCCGAGACGAACAGCGGCGCAGGCAACAATGGCGGCGTTGAAAAACACGACAATAAAGTAATTGCAGACATAAAAGGCGAAGAGCGTTCCGTAATAGGCAATCTGCCGCTGGGTCGCGGCGTCGCGGCCGGGCGGTTCCCACGCGCCGGTCGTGTAGATGGGAATGGCGAATGAAGCCAGCAACAGGAGGCAACAGATGCCGGAAATCAAGGGGAAGACCAACAGGCTTTTGTCCTGCTTGAGCACCTGCCAGCATTCCGACATCAACGACCACGTCCGAGTAATTTTACCCATAACAGTACCTTTCTGGTATTAAGAGTTCAGGTTTAATACTGCCGTGCGCGAATCGCAGTCGGCCAACGGCCAGGCTGTGATTGCGAGTGTGCGACGGCGAGTGACGAATGGCAAGTGACAAGTAACCGGTCTTTGCGGCGCTCCCGTCTTCACTTTGTTTCGACGCGGCAAGTCGACCCGGCATGATTCAGGAAAAGGCTGCGCTGGCCGAGGGTTGGTTTCTGGATTCTTTGAATCCGCTTATTCCTTTTTATACTCCGCCAACTTTCCGTCCGGACCGAACGTCAGCCGCAGCACCCGGTCGGGGTATCCAGTGCTGGTGCCCACGCCCGTACCGACCGCAGTACCACCGCCGCTATAAAATCCCGTGCCCACGCCAAAGCTCATGCCACCACCGTGGCTGTGTTTGATCCAATCGGCTACGGTTGTGCCATCGCTCAATTTCGCCATTTTGTCCGGCGGTCCCAGTTCCGTCACCGCCTGGTCGTAGGTATAATTTCCGACGCGGCTGTTCCAATCCACTTTGGGGGTGCTCGTGCAGCCCGCGAAAACGAGGCCCAACATCGCGAGTAAAACACCGAAATAAATATTTACTCTCATGCCCGTAATTTAGCAGAACATCCACCGGATGCAAAACGGGCTCAGGGTCATCACTCGCCGGGCAATTTGCCTGGCGCGTCACTTTGTATGGACCAGGATAAGAGACATGGCGCTGAGGATCATTTTGTCCTTGCCGCCGAACATCGAACCGCTCGTGCCGACTCCTCCTTTGAAAGCGTCACCGTTAAAATTTAGCGGCATCATCACCCGCTTGCGGGTAATGCTTTCCGCCGCCACGATGGCGCCTTCCAGGTTGCCCTTGATAATATAGTCAGTTGCCCAATTCAAATTGCGGAACAACCAGCCACGATTCGGCTCAAATCGGCCGCCGTGATTTTGGCATCTCCAACCGTGCCGGTCACACTCCCGTCGGCAAAAATCTCGACTGTTACCGGCAGGTTTGTTTGGTGGCACCAGGAAAGGACAATCCGGGCGTTTCCTTCCCAATGGCCGACCATTGCCGGTGTGACGACACTCCCGGCTGCTGGTGAACTTAAAACCGTCAGCAGCAGCGCGAACGTTCCAACCAATCCAATAATACGAGGAGTTGTATTCATACCCGTTACTTTATCAAGCGATTGGCCCCGGCATTGATGTTTTCGATTCTCAACCATCCCTTTCCATCCCGGATTCCCGGCAATTCACCCCTGATTCCGGCCAGTTCGTCCCTAATTGATTATTTTAGGCACCGTCTTGGTGCAATACTCATGTTTTAAGAAGGTATTAATGGCAGCCGAAAGAATCGGATTTATGAACAAATTGACCCCTTTGACCCGACTGATCCTTGTCACCGGACTTTTTCTGGCCGCGGCCGGCCCGGTTTTCGCGACTGTCACCCTGACCGCCGCGACCGGCGGCGGCAACATCTCGGGGGACACCGCTGCCAATGGGCCGGCGCCCGCGTGGACGGCTCTGGGCCCGATGACCATCACCGAAGGCGCGAGCACCGATTTCACCAACGGCGTCGCGAGAACTCTGATTCTCAAGGCTCCCGCGGGTTTTCAATTCAACACGGCAGTGACCCCCAGCATTACTTTTACCGCGGCCAGGAACATCACCAGCGCGGCGGTTGCCATGACGGATGCGTCAACCATCACGGTCACACTCACCATTTCCGGCACGGCGGTGAACGGCGACTCGCTCACGATTGGCAGCACCACGAACATCCAGGTGCGCCCGACGTCAGGACTGCCGCTCGCCACGGGCGATCATATTTATCGGCCTGGCACCGGTGGCGGCAACGCCGGCATCCGGGGTATCACAACCTCCGCCGACGGCTCCGACGGCAGTAATTTCGGCACATTGAACGAAGCCCCCGGCACGCCGTCGGCCACCATGCCGTCCCAGGCTCAGATCCTGAGCGACATGACCCTGGCGAATAATTATTTCACCAATGAATGGCCCAACCCCGGATGCACCACGTGTCTGACCGGTGGCCGCCCCACCACCATCTGGACGCGGGGAACCTACTTCGAGGGTTCGCTGGCGATGTGGCGGGTCAACCATGACCCGGCCATCACCAATTACGCCACGCGGTGGGGCACTTTCCATAACTGGACCCTGCGGAACGGGGCCGTTGACACCTCCGCCGACGATCAGTGTGCCGGCTCGGAATACATCGAGCTGTATCTGCTCAATACCGCGCTAACCAACCGGATCACCAACATCGTGGCCAACCTCAACTACTGGATGTTCACCAACAGTGCCAAGATCGATTATTGGTGGTATATCGATGGGGTCCACATGTCCATGCCGGCCTTTGCCAAGATGGCGGCGATTTCCGGCGGATCGAACACGAATTACTCCAGCGAGATGTATTCCTATTGGCATTACACCAAGAGCACGCTGGCCCCCTCCAACGGCCTGTATAATCTCACCGATCATCTCTGGTGCCGGGACTCCAATTACCTGGCCAATTACAAGGCGTCGGATGGCACCACCCAGAAATGCTACTGGTCGCGCGGCAATGGCTGGGTTTTCGCCGGGCTGGTCCGGACCCTGGATGTGCTTCCCTCAAGCGACGCCCATTTCGCCGAATATTTGCAGACCTTCCAGGAGATGGCGGCTGCCATCAAACCCGTCCAACGGTGGGATGGCTTCTGGAATATGAACCTCGCCTATACCAACGATTATCCCGGCCCGGAGTCCAGCGGCACAGCCATGTTCACTTATGGCCTCGCCTGGGGTATCCATCACGGCTACCTCGATGCCGCCACCTATCTTCCAACCGTCATCAAGGGCTGGAATGCCCTGGCCACCAGCGCACTGCACCACAGCCCCAGTACCGACCCCGGCTTTATCGGTTTTGTCCAGAGCACCGGCTCGTACCCGACCAACAACGCGACGCTGGTTACGTACACCAGTGTTCCCGATTTCGACGATTTTACCCTGGGTGCCCTACTGCTCGCCGGCAGTGAGATCTACCAGCTCACCAACCTCAGCCAGACCATCACTTTCGGCACCCTCACCAATCATACTTATGGGGACGCCCCCATCGCTTTGAGCGCCTCGGCCTCCTCCGGCTTGACGGTGAATTTTTCCGTCCTTTCCGGCCCGGCCTCTCTCGTCGGAACCACCCTGACGATCACCGGCGCCGGAACCGTTAACGTCCGGGCAGCCCAGGCGGGCAACGCGAATTATGCCGCGACCAATGTGGACCAATCATTTACGGTCAGTCCGGTTGCTTTGACGGTCAGCGCCGATCCCCAAAGCAAAACGTATGGTGACACTGACCCGGCATTGACCTGGCAGTTGACCAGCGGTTCGCTGGTGTCAGGTGACAGCTTCACGGGTAGTTTGACCCGCGCCGGGGGCGAGAACGTCGGGGCGCATGCCATCCTGCAAGGCACGCTCTCGCCAGGTACAAATTACGCCCTGACTTACATCGGGGCCAATCTGACGATCAGTCAGAAAACGATCACCGTCACCGCCGATCCCAAAAGCAAGACGTATGGCGACACTGACCCGGCGCTGACTTACCAAGTGACCGCTGGCTCGCTGGTTTCGGGCGACGGCTTCACGGGCAGCTTGACCCGCGCGACAGGTGAGAACGTCGGGGCGTATGCCATACTGCAAGGCACGCTGACGGCCGGGGCGAACTACAACCTGACTTACATCGGGGCCAATCTGACGATCAGTCAGAAGACGATCACCGTCACAGCCGATCCCAAAAGCAAGAC
>Ga0265320_10000375_pt1 | contig 36376 bp, 33 predicted proteins | sample 4827metaG_FD_202087 | JGI IMG/M metagenome (GOLD analysis project Ga0265320, IMG submission 202087) | Rhizosphere microbial communities from Carex aquatilis grown in University of Washington, Seatle, WA, United States - 4-8-27 metaG | ecosystem: Host-associated > Plants > Roots > Rhizosphere >... | reverse complement strand
GGCCGATTCGCGCACTATCTTGCTTTGCAGAAACGAACCCGAGGGCCGTCGCAAGCGACGCCCCTACTCCTGGCTTGAGCGACCTCGCGCTGTAATTTCGGCATGGTGTAGGGGCGTCGCTGGCGACGGCCCTCTGGGTTGGCTTGCGCAATAACATGGTTTCTACAAAGCAGCACTTTCTCAATTTGGGTGGAGCGTGTGCTCGGCGCACGCATCATTTCCTTAGTAAACGCGCGCGGAGCGCGCGTTCCACCTTTAAACTGAGACGGCACCCTGTTCGCGGCCTTTCTTTTAGCTTGCCCGCGGGGCCCCGAATTTGCTTAGCTTGTTCTTTGCGTCCTGGATTCCGGCAAAGGCTGGGGTTCGCGACGCCCTCGGGGTGTAGCTTAGCCTGGTAGAGCGCTACGTTCGGGACGTAGAGGTCGTCGGTTCGAATCCGACCACCCCGACCATTTTTTCGATTCCTCCCGCTCAGCGGAATCGCAGGCAAGAAACGGGCCGCGCCGCAGGCCGAGCGGCAAAGAAGGGGCAATGCCCCCTGCTCCAACCCTTACGCAGTGTCTCTTAAATTCAGACGTGGCCAAGGAACATCGAGGCCGCTGAACACGCCGCCGGCTTGACCGCCGTCACTTTCAGTTGGCCGGCGTTCCGTCCGGCTCTGCGTGGTTCCCTGCTTCTGCTGAAAAAGGAAAACGCGTCCGGCCTGGCGGCCAAACGCGTTTCACTGACGAGGGCTGGAAGCCGACGTTAGACCTGCTTGACCAGACGCTGGAACTTCCACGTCTGCACCGTGCGATCACTGCCGCCGGAGCTGACAAAGCCCGTGTAGTTGATCACCGCGCCGTTGATTTTGCCGTGGCCGATGAGATTCTGCGTCTTGCTCAGCGTGCCGCTCGCGCTCACCGTGCCGTGCTGGGCCTTGGTGATGTGGAAACCCGTCAGCGTAAAGGTTTGGGACTGGGAGACCGTGCAGCGGCCGTGGCCGTTGGTGGTCTTGTCACTGACCTTTTTGCCGGCGATGTATTTCTTGACGTTGTACACCACGACGCCGCGATAGCTGCCCGCGAAGGCGCTGGCGGCTTCCGCAACGGAAGCGAGGCCGGACGTGCATAGAACAAAGAGAAGGATGCGTGCCGCGAAGCGCGGCGAGGCGAAGGAGGAGATGGATTTCATAAGCCCGCACTTTAAACTAAATCCTCCTCCACGCCAAGGGGGTGACCACCCCACCCTGAAGGCGGATTGCTGAATTCTGAATGCTGATTGTTGATTTCTGAATGCAAAATGCGGAACGCAGAATGCGGAATTTTGCATTCTGGATTCTGCTTTCCGACTCTAGATTCCGGTTTCTGGATTTCTGGATTCAGAATTCTAGATTCAGTTTTCCGGACTCCGGCTTTTGCATCTTCAATTTTGAATTTTGAATTCCACCTCCTACCTTCTACATTCTACATTCTTTTCAAGCATTCCTCTTCTTCAAGTCCGTGAACTTCCACGTCTGCACCGTCTTGTTGCTGCCGCCGGAACTCACAAAGCCGGTGTAATTGACCACGTTGTTCTGCACTTTGCCGTGGCCCAGCAGGACCTGCGTGTTCCCCATCGCGCCCGCCGGGGAGACATTCCCCTTCTGCGCGCGCGTGATTTGATAGCCCGCGAGGGTGAATTTGCCGGCGTTGTTGATAATGCACGTCCCGGTGCCCGCGGTGGTCTTGTCGCTGATCTTTTTGCCCGCGAGGTACTTCTTCACATTGTAAATGACGCGGCCTTGATACGTGCCGGCAAAGGGGTTCGCGGCGTGCGCCGTCGCGCCCAGCACGCAGAACAAGGTGGACCAAAGCAACACGCGGCCCACGAGGCTGCGGGAGAAAAGGATGGCGAAATAATTCATGCCTGTTCGATAAAACATTTTGGAAACCTCGGCAAGCCCGTCCTCCTGAAAATTTCGCCGGCCCCGCTTTCGCCTCGGTTCGCTCGCTCCGGCACCGCCTCCCGCCCCTTCGCCCACGCAGCGAGTAGTGGTACAATTTGTGGTTTTGGGGCAGGGACGTTTCTCCGAAATCCCGATAGCCAGCGGGACGGACGCCTCGGAGGAGCGTCCCTACCTTTCCCCAATTGGCCTTACCCGTCAGCCGCCGGGTTACTTTATCCGTGCCATCCGTGTGATCCGTGGTAAAGGGTTGGTTGCATGGTTCCGCCGTTAGCCTGCGCGGAAATAAATTTGACACATATCAACGTATCCGTATATTTTGATGCGTATGTCAGCCCCCGGCCAGCCCATCACGGCGTTGTTTAAAACCGGCCGCCCGCTCGTCTCGGTCGAATTCTTTCCGCCGAAGACCGCCGAGGGCGCGCGCCCGCTGCTGGCCACCGCCGCCGCGCTCGCGCCGTACCGGCCGGATTTCGTGTCCATCACCTATGGCGCCGGCGGTTCCACCCGCGAACGCACCCTCGAATACGCCACGCTTTTGCGCGACCAATTCGGCTTCGAGGTCATGCCGCACCTGACGTGCGTCGGCCACTCGCGCGAGGAATTGCACGCGCTCCTGGGCCGCCTGCGCGACGCCGGCTTTCGCAACCTCATGGCCCTGCGCGGCGATCCGCCCAAGGGTGCCACGGCATTCCAGCCGCACCCGGACGGCTTGAGCCACGCCAGCGAACTCATCACCTTTATCCGCCAGCACTATCCCGAATTCTGCCTCGGCGCGGCCGGCTATCCCGAGACGCATCCCGAGGCCACGTCGCCGGAGGACGACTTGCGCCACCTCGTGGAAAAAGTCGCAGCGGGCGCGGATTTCATCACCACCCAGTTGTTTTACGACAACGCCGTCTTCTTCCGCTTTGTCGACCGCTGCCGGGCCGCAGGCATCAAGATTCCCATCGTGCCGGGCATTTTGCCCGCGCTCTCGCACGCACAGGCCCAGCGGTTCACCGCGTTTTGCAAAGCCAACTTTCCCGCGGAACTCGCCGCGCGCCTGCTCCCGCTCGAAGGCCAGGAAGCCGCCGGGGAAGCCGTCGGCGTCGACTGGGCCGCCGCGCAAATTCGCGAACTGCATCAACGCCATGTGCCGGGAATGCATCTATACCTGTTGAACCGCCCCGGCCCCGCGGCCGCGCTCTTCGCCCGTCTGCAAGCCGACGGCCTCCTGCCCCCGCGCAGTTAGAGCATTTTTCACATTTTCGTAGCCGTTTGTGGCGGGATCAGGATCGCCTTCGCCTCGCGGAGCGAGACGGTGCCAGGTAGCCGTGGGTTTCAACCCACGGTGGCGTAGGCTACTGGGCCGCGTCGCGGCGCGACGCTTGACTCTGTCCCGCACCCGCAAGCGTCACGCCGCGACGCCACTTGCCCCATCTGACTTCCGTGGGCTGAAGCCCACGGCTACGTTTCCCTTCGTCGCTCCGCGACGACCATTCCCCATCGCCTCAAGTGCGGAAGTCCGGGAAGCTTTTCCTTTGCACCTTTTACTTTCTCCTCCCTCCCTCACCCGAGCCGCTCGTATAAATCCAAGGGAAACTCCCGCCGCAATTGCACCCACGCGTGGGCCAGGCCGCCGGGTTCGCGTTCGGCCCGGTCGAGGAAGTCGCCCAAATAACGCTCTATCCGCCGGCGCGTCAGGGCGGTGTTCTTGGGCTGGCGGCCGGCGGGCAAAACCTTCCCCGCGCCCAAGGGCGCCAGGCACTCCCGCGGCGGCGCCACGCCGTCCAGCGCCTGCTTCAACAATTCCAGATCGTGCAAGATGCGCCCCGCCACCGCGCCCAGGTCCGCCCCGCCGTTGCGATCGGGCTCCGCCGGCTGCCCGGCGAGGAGGAAATCCACGCTGACGTGGAAAATTTCCGCCAGTTTCTTCAGCGTGACGGCCGAGGACGGCACCCGCCCGTTGCGCCAGGTGCCCGCGGTCGAGACCGCGCTGTGCGTCGCCGCCGCCACGTCCTTCAGCGTCAGGTCGTGGTAGCTCATCAGCAAACGGAAGCGGAGCGCGAACGCGGCGGCGTCCGGCGCGGCAAGGAGGAGGGAGCGGCTCATGGAAAATTTCTATTGACGAATGGAAAACTTATACTATGATACCAAAAATCCATTAATACAAATTTCTTTCAATCTTTGAGACCACACAAGAAAATAATCCACCCCGCCCGCCCCCGGGCCCGCCGGCGCCGCCGGGCGGCCCGCGGCGCGCCCCCACCCTTCCCCTCCGCCATGCCCAATTCCGCCCGCCGCCTCATGGGCTACGTCCTCGCCAAGCTGGCCGAGGAGCCCGTCCGCCACCGCGCCGCGCTCTACGAGGACCTCGCCGCCTTCGTCCCCGACGAAAACTTTGCCCGCCAGTTGCTCGCCCAGGCCCAGGCCCTGCGCCGGGCGGACGAGCGCACCCAGGTGCTCCGCCTGGCGTTGCAACAAACCCGCCGCTCCGGCCCGCACCGGGCCTGAGCGTCTCACCCTCCACCCTCCGCAAACTCGTCCCATGAACATAATTCCCTCCCGCTCTCCGGCCCATTTTGACTTCCTGCTGCCGCCGGATCAGCAGTGGTTCACGCCCAAGGAAGTGGCGCGGCTGATAGGCCGCACCGACCAATACGTCCGCGACGCTTTTGAGAATCAAAAGATTTTAGGCCACCAAGGCAATGCTCGGGCGCGCCGGGGCCGCGAAAAGCGCCGCACCTACCAGGTTCACCGCGAAGGGGTCATCCTCTTCCTCCTCGAGACCGCCAACTACGGCCCCGACGACTTTGTCGGCCGCGTGCAGGAGCTCCTGCGCCACCGCACCCACCAGCAGCTCACCCAGGTCCAGAAATTCGTCACCGGCCGGCTGGCGGCCACGCGATAAGGCGCAAGCACCTCAGGCTGCTGGGAGTCGGAAATTCGGCGTCAATAACGCCTGCACCAACTGCTTGGATGGCGTCTGGGTAGCTGGTATCAGCCTAGTGGGTGGAACCCGCGCTCCGCGCGGGTTTTCGTTGCGCAGGTATTCGGTTCCAGTCGACCCTCAATCAAGGCTAATCAAGGTGAATCAAGCTCAATCAAGCCACTTCATGCCCGTTGTCGTGAAAATCTGCACGTATTTACGCCCTTGGCCCACTCCACCGCAAACGGTGCGATAACCGAGCTTATAATGGCCACGCCTTTTCAGCGCGGGACGACTAGGTGTCATTTTAAAACTTAACCACGGATGCCACGGATAACACGGATTTCCTTCTGCACAGGGTGGACAGCTTCATCATGCATATCCGTGCCATCCGTGGTTGTTTGAGGGTTTCAAATCAGTACCAAGGGGCCATGCTTTCTGACGCGCCCGTCCGACAACGGGCTTGACCTGTGGGCCTCGGGCGGCGCAAATCAAGCGCAGGCGCGCGCCATCACGGCGCGTTTCGCCCTTCCGGGGTAGGGACGCTTCTCCGAAACGTCCGCGGACGCCTCGGAGAGGAGTCCCTACCTGCCCAAAACGAACCACCAGCCTTTCGCCGTAGTAGAATCCCATCCAACCCTGGCCTTTCCAACCTTCCTTCCCTTTCCGCATGAGCATCGACCCTCCTTCCGCGCCCGATCCGTTCAAAGTCCCCGGCGTTGACCCGGCCAAACTCGCCGCCGCCGCCGGCGCCCTGCACGCGGTGGGCCTCGTGTTTTTCATCCTCGGTTTCCTGGCGATGCTCGACGTCTGGGCCGCCTCGGTCGCCGTGGCCCTGATGGTCGGCTGGCTCCTCATGTTTGGCAGCCTGTGCACCATCGCCAGCGTCTTTGTCGGCCATGGCCGGCATCACCCGCACAAGTTCCTGGCCATCGTGGTCGGGCTGCTCGGGGCGGTCGCGGGCGTGCTGTTGATTGACGACCCGCTCCGCACGGTCGTCCTTCTGACCATCATCGTCGGCGCCTCCATCACCGCGCAAAGCCTCATGGAACTGACCTGGGCCGCGCGGCCTGAACTCGCCGGCAAGCGCACCTGGCTCATCTTCAACGGCCTCGCCGGGCTCTTTCTCGGCTTTATTATCTTTGCCCACTGGCCGCACGATAGCGACTGGGTGCTCGGCATGATCTTCGGCATCAAGATGCTCTTCACCGGTGCGACGTTTATGTCGCTCCCCTCCGCGCCGCCACCGGCAACGACGTAGGCCTTTGGCAACTGGATTCACCTCGCTGAAACCTTGCGCGGCGACGCTCGATCAACAATCTTCCCACTAAGCACTAAGCACCAAAACACGAGAACACTTTTTTAAATGGGCAACACCTTCGGCAAACTCTTCAGCATCGCCACCTGGGGCGAAAGCCACGGCGGCGGCATCGGCGTGGTCGTGGACGGTTGCCCGCCGAACCTGCCGCTCGCCGCCCCTGAAATTCAGGCCGACCTCGACCGCCGCCGTCCCGGCCAGAGCGATATTTCCACCACGCGCAAGGAAGCCGACGCCGTCACCATTCTCTCGGGCGTGTTCGAAGGCCGCACGCTCGGCACGCCCATCGCGCTGCTCGTCGCCAACACCGACGCCCGTCCCGAAGCCTACGCCGAGATGCGGGAAAAATTCCGCCCTTCGCACGCGGACTACACTTACCAGACGAAATTCGGTATCCGCAACCACGAGGGTGGCGGGCGCTCCTCCGCCCGCGAAACCATCGGCCGCGTGGCCGCCGGCGCGATTGCGAAAAAAATCCTTGCCCTCGGCGGCGGCGTGGAAATCCGCGCCTATGTCGAGCAAATCCACACGCTCGTCATGCCCGGCGCCGAGCGCCTGACCGCCGGCGAGGCCGTCCCCTTTCCCACTCTCGCGGAAGTTGAGGCCACCGCCGTCCGCTGCCCCGACCCCGTGACCGCGGAGAAAATGATCGCGCGCATCAAAGCCGTCCGCGCGAAAGGCGATTCTGTCGGTGGAGTGATTGTCGGCCGCGTGCGCGGACTGCCCGTCGGCCTCGGCGAACCGGTCTTCGACCGCCTCGAGGCCGACCTCGCGAAGGCCATGCTCTCGCTGCCCGCGACGAAGGGCTTTGAAATCGGCAGTGGCTTTGCGGGCACGCAACTCACTGGCTCGCAGCATAATGATGCCTTCGAGAAACGCGGCGGCAAAATCCGCACTGTCACCAACCGCTCGGGCGGCGTGCAAGGCGGCATCAGCAACGGCGAGGAACTCTTCTTTCGCGTGGCCTTCAAGCCCACCGCCACCATTTTGCAGAAACAGAAAACCGTGGACCTCAAAGGCCGTGAAACGGAACTCCTCGCCCGCGGCCGGCACGACCCCTGCGTGCTCCCCCGCGCCGTGCCCATTGTGGAAGCGATGACCGCGCTCGTCCTCGTGGACCACTGGCTCCGCCACTTCGCGCAGAATAGGGTGTTTGCGTTTTAAGGCTGCCCGGATTCGAACATTGTCAATACGTCAAACGGACTACTGATTTGGAATTTGTGCCGGATAATAAACCCGTTGAAAGCGCGCATAGGTGAAACAGAAAATGCCAATGTTAAATGCGCTTAAGAGAATTTTTAGCGAATTGGCTCCAGAAAAATCGAGGCCGCCGTGCGAGCCGATCACCAACAGATAGCCAAATGCGATCAACAAGGCATTTCGCATATAGGATTCGGTTTGTACTATGCGGCCAAAGACGTAGAATCCCACAAAACCCGTTAACCAATAGACAACGAATTTTATGTAATTCGTCGTACTGTATTCGCCAAAATATCCTCCTCGCGGCCGCCCCACATTGAACAGGCTTGTCACCCATTCCGACAGGTAATAAGCGAAGCCCACTACAGAAGAAATAATCGCCAGGGTAAGAAGGATATTAAAAGTGCGTTTCATTGGATTGAAATTGGGAAAGCATCGACCATCGGATCAAATGGATTTTTCTTAATACTCATTGCGAAGCCATCTTGGCAATCGCAATCGGATGCAATTGCCTGCATCTTACCTCTCAAAAATTAACAATGCCTCCCTCACCCCATGACCCTTCCGGTGGCTGGAATGCCTCGGCGGAGGCGTGGATTCGTTTCGTGGACAAGGGTGATGCGAATCGCACGCATTTGCTCGATCCCCTCATGCTCGAACTTTGCGGCGACGTGCGCGGGCGGCGGGTGCTCGACATCGGCTGCGGCGAGGGGCGTTTTTGCCGGATGCTGAAAGCCCAGGGCGCGAAAGTGACCGGGATCGAGCCCGCGACGCGCCTGCGCGAGGAGGCCCGCCGCCGCGATCCGACCGGCACTTATCTGGCGCACGATGCCGCCAAGCTGCCGCTGGCCGACGCGAGTTTCGACCTGTGCGTGAGTTACATCGCACTCGTGGACATTGCCGACCATGTGCGGGCGATTGCGGAAATGGCCCGCGTGCTGGTGCCGGGCGGGCGCGTCGTGTTCTCGAACTTGCAGCCGTACGTGACGACGAACTCCAAGGGCTGGCACAAGGACGCGCGCGGCCAAAAACTTCACTTCCCCATCGATCTTTACGCCGTGCCGCGCCCGCTGGTCGGTCGCTGGCACCACATCGAAGTCACCCAATACCACCGTCCGCTCGCGGACATCATGAGCGCGTTCCTCGGCGCCGGACTCGTGTTGCGGCGTTTTCTCGAACCAGTGCCGAGCGCGGAAGCCATGCGCGAATATCCCGCGTTTGAGGACCATGCCCGCGTGCCGTTGTTTGTCGTGATGGAATGGACCAAACCGCTCTCGTAGATTAGGCCTTCACCCCATGGGCCGCCAGTTGACGGCAAAAACCTTCGCCTATAACTTATCCCATGCGCTTCCTCGTTGTGGCCGGAATCTTTGGCCTCGCGTTACTCATTAGCGGCTGTGCCAGCGCGCCCGCGCAGTTGACCACGTTTCAGGATGTGAACCACCCGGTAAGCCGGCAAAGCAAACTGGCGTTTCCAGCCACGACGCCGGACGATGTTTCCTCGCGCGTGGCGACCGCCTATTTGCAACAGGAAATGCAGGAAATGGGCTTTAATCTCGTGCCCATTGACCAGGCGGATTTTTCCGTGCGCTGCACTTTGGAGAATAAAAATACCGTGGTCGGCACGGGTTCCGGAGCCAGCGTCGGCACCGGGATCGGCGGCGGCAGCAGCACCGGCGGCGGCGGCGCGGTTTTCTCCGGCATCGGTCTCTCCATCCCGCTGGGTGAGCCGCGCACCGTCACCCAGCGCACCACGCAAATGGCCGTGACCATCGAGACGACCGCCGAGCCGAAATTGCCCGTCTGGCAAGGCAACATCAGCGCCAAGGCGGATGACGAAGCCGATTACCACGAACAATTTTATCGCGCATTGCTGCTGCGCGTCGGCGAGAATTTCAACCAGGAGATAAACCTCGCCAAGGTGCCCATGAAGGACACCAAGCCGTAAGGCACGCCCGGCGTGCGCAACGGTCCGGACAGACTGAGACTCACGCCCGCCCGCGAATTTTCGCCCACATTTTCTTAAAAAAGCCCGCGACGGCCACGGCAGCCACAATGATGAGTTTTTTAAACGCCAGCAAGCCGACCCAGAGCACCTTGAACAAACCGGCCTTGGCCGCAATCCCGCCGGCCACAAGGGCGGCGAGCCCGTATGCCGCGACCTTGTCGGTGCTGGGGTTGAAATCGGCGTAACGGTGGCCATCTTGAAAATTCACCATGGCGAGAATCTGCGGCGTGGCGGCTTCGATCTCCTTGAGTTGCGGCAGGCCACCCACGGCATTGAGCACGAGCACCCCACTGCGGCCAAGGATGCGGATGTTGTAATTGAGCGTGTGCTCCTTTTCGTCGCCGAATTTTATTTCCTTGGCCCAATACATTTTGTGTGCGGCCGCATCGTAGCGCGGCGGCGCGGCCCAGCCGATCAATTCAATCGGCGGAAAGCCCTGCTTCTCGCGCTCCTGGTTGGCCGCGGCCACGCCGGATTTCATCTCCGCCAACAGTTTGTCGTAGTCGATGGTTGAGGCGTCGTCGTCTTTGACGTAGCCGTCGTCCGCATAGGTGATGATGACGGCCCAGCTGTCGTCGGCAAACGGATTGAAACCGGAGGGCACAATCATGCCGAGGGTGCCGCCGCTGGCGGGGTTGTTCCAAATCTTGGTAAGCAGCGTCTCAGCGTCGGCTGGGTTGAGATATAGGAATTGGGGCGGGAGATTGATTTTGGCGAGGCCGCCCGGCAGCGTGATGTTGCCTTTCTCCGGCTTCATGTTCTCCAGCAATTTGCTGAGCTCGGTGATTTTCGCGTCCGTCTCCGCCGAGGCGGCGAACGCGGGCAGGACTGCCCAGCCCAGCAGCAAAGACATGAGAAAAGCTTTTATTTTCATGGCACGACATCCACCGGCGTGAGCGAAGAAAAAAGGAAACTCGCAAACCGACCCATCCTAACGCTCCAACGCTGGATTTCGCGCCCACTGCCGTCAATGAAAAACCAGGGTGTGATAACCCCCGCGCATTGAGCGAAATCACCGGTTCTACCCGGCCTTCTCGAGCTCCGCCAAATGCGCGACGGCTTTTTCCCATTCGGCATTCGCGTTGTGCAACTGGTCCACCACGAAACTGAGCTCGCGGTTCAGGTGCTGCGGCTTGCCGGGCTGCGTGTACGTTTCCGGCGCTTCGAGCGCCGCCGTAAGTTCGTTTTGCTGGGCCTCGAGCTTGGAGACCGCTTCCTCGAGTTTGCCCACCTCGACGCGCAATTGCCGAATCTTCGCCTTGCGCTCGCGCTGATCCTCCTTGTTGACGGAGGGCGTGCGCGGAGGCGCGGGCGCGGCGGTGGATTTTTGCACCGGACGGGCGTCGCCAAAAGGCGCGGTCAGCGCGGCCCGCTCATTCGTGGCCCGGGATTTCTCGAGGTAATAATCGTAATCGCCGGCGTAGGGCGTGAGGCGACCCGCATGCACATGCAAAACCGATTTCGCCAGTTGCCGGATGAAATAGACGTCGTGGCTGATGAAGATGAACGTCCCCTCGTATTGCGTGAGCGCGTGGACGAGGGCGTCAATCGACGAAATGTCGAGGTGCGTGGTTGGCTCGTCCATCAGCAACAAATTCGGCGGGCTGACGAGCAGGCGGGCCAGCGCGAGGCGGGATTTTTCGCCGCCGGAGAGCACCGACACCTTTTTGAAGACATCGTCTTTGCGAAACAGAAACGCGCCCAGAATCGTGCGCGCGCGCTGCTCGGTGAGCTGGTTTTCCGCCGTGCGCAACTCCATGACGTTGTCGAACACCGTGGCATTGACGCGGAGGTTGTCGGCGCGATTTTGCGCGAAATAGCCCGGGACGACGTTGCTGCCGAGTTCGCAGGTGCCCGCGCGCAACGGCACCACGCCGGCGAGAATTTTGAGGAGCGTGGACTTGCCCGCGCCGTTGGGGCCGACAAGCACGATGCGCTGCCCGCGCTCGGCCTGGAAATTCAAATCGCGGTAAACGACATGGTCGCCGTAAGCCTGCTCGACGTTGGTCAGCGTGATAACCTTGAGGCCGGAGCGCGGCGGCTGGGGAAACTTGAAGTGAATGCGCTTCAAATCCTCCTGGGGCTCCTCGACCGCGACTTTTTCCAGGCGCTCGATTTGCTTTTCCTTGGATTTCGCGCGCGAGGCCATCGAGGCTTTGGCGCCGAAACGGTCCACGAATTTCTGCAAGTGCGCGATTTCGCGCTGCTGGTTTTTGAAGGTCGAGGCCAGTTGTTCCTTGCGGTGCTCCTTTTCCACGAGGAAATCGTCGTAATTGCCGGTGTAGCGGTGCAGCGCGCCGGAGCGCAACTCGAGGATGCCGGTGCACAGGGCGTTCAAAAAAGCGCGGTCGTGCGAGATGACCACGAGGCCACCGGGATAGCGCGTCAGGTAATCCTGAAACCACAGCAGCGCCTCGAGATCCAAGTGGTTGGTCGGCTCGTCCAGCAGCAACAGCGCGGGCTCGCTGACGAGCAACCGGGCGATGTGCGCGCGCATGACCCAACCGCCGGAAAACGTTTTCGCCAGGCGTTCGTGGTCGGTGTCGCGGAAGCCCAGGCCCGCGAGAATTTTCTTCGCGCGCGATTCGAGCGTATAGTCCACGTCATAGTCGTCGTCGGATTCCGGCTCGAGCTTCTGGCCGCTGGTGGCGATTTGCAGAATGGTTTCCTCGCCCACCGGCGCGCTCTCCTGCGGCAGAAAGCCGAAGTCGGCGCCGCGCTCCCACTCGGTGGTGCCCTCGTCGGGCGCCTCGCGACCGAGGATGATATTGAACAGCGTGGACTTGCCCGCGCCGTTGGGGCCGACCAGACCGTAGCGGTCGGTGCGCGCGATAAAGAGCGACACGTCGCGAAAAAGTTCGCGCGGGCCGTAGGACTTGGCGATGTCAGCAAGGATGAGCACGTTGGGACAAACCTCTCAACAAAGACGGCGGAGGGCCGCGGCGTCAACGCTGCATAATGCGGCAACCTATCTTAAACGGGGTGGAGTGAGCACTCCGGGCTCGCTTCACTTCTTGGGAAAACACGCACGGGGTGCGCGCACCACCCTCAGTGGCAAGCCCGTAGTTACCTGCAGGAATTTTGCCCTTGAGGAGGGGTCAGCACGCTTCATAATCACGGTATGTCCATGACGGGAAAAGTTTTTTTGGCGATTTTTTGCGGGGCTCTCTTTGGGTTGTTCATGTCCTTGCGGGAACTCTCCACCAATCCGTGGGTTAGGGAGGCGATAGCCGGTGTTGGCGCAGGGGTGGCGGTGGCCGTATTTCTAGGCGGGACGAGTTTTAGAAAATCACGCCCCTAAAGGCGGATATTGCCTAAATGGCCTGCTTGCTTTCTGTTTTGCGCACCTGTTCGCGTGTAAGCGTCTTTTACCCTATGCGCAAAATTGGCCAACGGTTTTTGCGGAATATGTTCGGGTTGGATTATCGTTCGCTGGCGCTGCTGCGGATGGGCCTCGCGGTGGCTCTGCTCATGACCCTACGCGAATGCGGCGAGTATTTGGGCGCCTTTTACACGGATGCCGGGGCCTTGCCGCGCGCCGCGCTCATCGCCAACAACTACGCACCACCCTGGCCGAATGTGCACATGGCCGGCGGCAGCTTCGCCTTTCAAGCCGCTTTGTTTGGCCTTCAAGTTGTGCTCGCGCTGCTTTTGCTCGTCGGCTACCGCACGCGGCTGGTGACGGCGCTGTCGTTCTACCTGCTGTTTTCCATGCAAGGGCGCAACCCGATGCTGATTTTTGGGCCGGACATGATGCTGCGGCTGATGCTGTTTTGGGGCATTTTTCTCCCCTTGGGCCGGCGTTTTTCGCTCGATGCTGAGTTGGGGCGGACGCCGCCGCCGGCCGAGCCGGTGTACTTCGACATCGCTGGAGTCGCCTACATCTTGCAGTTCATTTTGATCTATTTCTACAGCGGTTATACGAAAACCGGCGCGACCTGGCAGGTGGATCACACGGCCATCGCCCGCGCGCTGGATCTCGAAATTTTCCGCCGCCCCCTGGGTCACTGGATCAATCACTACGACTGGCTGACCACCTGGCTGACCGTGGCGGTGCCGCCGATTGAAACTTACGGAGCGTTTCTGTTCATCGTGCCCTTCTGCACCGGTTGGGCGCGGTGGGCCGGATTCCTGTTGCTGACCGGCTTGCAACTGGGATTCAACCTGAGCATGGACCTGGGTCTTTTCGGCGTCGTGATGGTGGCCATCATGCTTGGCTTGCTGCCGGCGGAATGTTGGACCGGTTTGCTTGAGCCGCTGGGGCGAAAAATCGCCCGATGGCGCCCCGGCGGGAAAACCAAGCCGCCACGCTCGTGGCTGGCCGCGCAGGCGCGCGCGCGGGGCGCGGCGGAACGCCGGGCGGCGTGGCGGGCGCGGCACAAGGGGCTGGTCAGCGCCCTGCGCTGGCTGCGGCGGGGCCTGGTGGCGTTTCTCGTCTATTATATTGTGGGTTGGAATGTTGATTATTCCCACAGCGACCACGCCTGGGTGCCCGTCTCGCTCGACGGGCTGGCGTACAACTTCGGCTTTGAACAGCACTTCGACAACCTTTTCGCCCCGAACCCGGAGGATCAGGACGGCTGGTTCATTCTCTCCGGCACCACGGTCGGCGACCGCGAGGTGAACGTATTTTCCGGCGCAGAAGCGTTTACCTTAGCGCGGCCGGCTTCCGTGGTGGCGACGTACCGGGGCGAGCGCTGGGGGAGTTATCTGCCCTACGTGCTGGAATCGCGCACGACCTGGCTGCTGGAGCCGCTGGCGTTGTATCTGGGCCGGGAATGGAACCGCACGCATTTCGGCGCGGACCGGGTGAAGAGCATCCAAATCAATTTCATGCTCGAGCGGGTCGGCGCGCACCACACCAAAACCCCGACGCAAATGTTGCCGCTATGGGCGGAGCCCATCCGTTCGGGCAACTGATTACCCCCGCTAGGCCAGCCCACCCCCACCCGCCCGCAGTTGCGCGCCACATCTCCCCTCGCCTATAAATCCCCTTTATGCTCACCCGCGGCCACCAGCTTTTGCGTAACATGTTCGGGCTGGATTACCGCTCGCTGGCGTTTCTGCGCATGGCTCTGGCCGCGTTGAACCTGGCAAATCTTTACGTGAGCCTGCCGTGGCTCCGCACGTTTTACACCGACGACGGCGTCCTGCCGCGCGCGACATTGCTGAATTTCGCCTACTTTCCGCCGACTTTCAGTTTGTACATGGCCGATGGCAGCATGAGTTTTGCGGGGGCGCTATTCGCGCTGCAAGCCGCCTGCGCGCTGGCCATGCTGGTGGGTTACCGCACGCAGCTGGCCACGGTGGCGTCGTATGTTCTGCTGTTTTCGCAGCAAGGCCGCAACCCGTACGTGCTCATCGGGGCGGACCAGGTGCTGCGGTTGATGTCGTTTTGGGCCATGTTTCTGCCGCTGGGCCGGCGGTGGTCGCTCGACGTGGCGCTCGGGCGCGTGCCCCCCGCCGCGGAGCGCGATTACGTCGGCTGGCCGGGATTTGCCTATACTGCACAATTTGTCATTATTTATTATATGAGCGCGGTGATGAAGACCGGCGCCTCCTGGCACGTCGATTACACCGCGGTTTACGACGCGCTCTCGCTGGGCGTCTATGGGCGGCCGCTGGGGACGTGGCTCAACCAGTTTGACGGCCTCACGCAGGCGCTCACGCGATGGACGCTCTATGTCGAAATCTACGGTCCGCTGCTGTTCATCCTGCCGATGTGGAACAATTGGGGGCGGCTGCTCGGGCTCGCGCTGCTGATTGGCCTGCAAGTCGGTTTCAACCTGACGATGAACCTCGGCATGTTCGGCCTCGTGATGGTCGGGATGCTCGTATGCTATGTGCCCGATGAATTCTGGCGGTATGTGGCCGAACCGATGGGACAATGGCTCGCGCGCAGGGGCCGGACACTGGCATCCAGCGCGGCGGGGAAGGAATTTTGGCAAAAACGATGGCGGCGCTGGCAGGCGCGCGAGCAACAGGCGTCACTGCATCCCGGGCTGGTCGGCGGATTCATAAAGCGCCACGCCCGAGGACTCGGCTGGGTGCGGGACGGCGCGGTGCTGGCGTTGTTAGCTTATGTGATTTTATGGAATCATGATGTGGCGCCCAATCGGGAGCCGCTGCTGCCGAACGAGGTGAAGTGGGTCGGTTGGGCGACCGGGCTCGACCAGCAATTCGACCTTTTTTCGCCCGATCCGATGCTCGACGACGGCTGGTATGTGATGCAAGGCTGGCTGTGGAAGGGCCAGCCCGTGAATGTGTTTACCGGGGAGCGCGAGGTGACTTTTGCGCGCCCGGCCTGGATTGCCGACACTTATCCCGGCCAGCGCTGGCGGCGGTATTTGATTTATTTGTGGGACCCCGCGTATCAACCGTTGATGGAGCCATTGGCGCAGTATTTGACCAAGAACTGGAACCGCCGACATGGCGCCGACGAACAGTTACGCTACGTCGAAATTTATTACATGCGAGAAATCGTCGGCCTGCACCACACCCGGTCTCCCACGGAAACGCGCCTGCTGTGGACGCAGGTTTACGACCCGGCGTTGTACCCGAAGGTGAATCCGGCGGCGCAACCGGCGGGACAGACAACTTTACCGCCTTAAAATCTCGCATTTTCTTTCCGCTGCTGACGAAATCAGGATTCTTGCCGCAACGCTCTGATGCTTCCGCCATGCCCGTCGATCAGCACTGTCGCTTTTGCAATCAATGGATGGAGCAGCAGGCCCGACGCTGCCCGGCCTGCAAGCGTCGCCAAGGTTACGTGGTGGAAATCTTGGGCGTGTTGATTTTGGCGGGGATAGTTGCCTGGACTGCATGGTCTGGCGACACGCCGGCGACGCCGCTGACAGGCGTTGTCCCCTCGATCCCACCGCCGCCCGCACCGGCCGTGGCGCTGCTGCCGGATGTACCCGCGACCCCTGCGACTCCGCCTCAGCCCGTTCCCGCCGTCGCGGCTCCCGCCCCCATGGTGTCCGATGATTTTTTCCACTACGCGTCCGCCACCGCCGGCCACCCCGCCGTGTTACCGGTTGCGCCAAGTCCGCCCCCCGTGATCAGCGCGCAGGCCGGGACCACCCATTATGGGGACACCCAGTTTCTGAACGGAGCGAGCGGAAATTTTTCTTTTTACGTCGCGGAAAAGCGGCCCGACCCCCGCACCGGCGTCAATTCCTTTTTTCGCCTCGGTCTGGCCGGCCGCGAGGTGCCCAATGCCCATCCGGAAACGCGTCGGAGCATGCTATCGGAATTTCAGGGCAATTATCCCGTACCGCAGAGCGGTTGCGGGCCGACCGCGATTTTGGATTATTTGATTTGGTATGAGAACTTCGGCCTGGTGCCGCGCTCGACCAAAGTTGCGGACACCGTCGTCTACAAGCGCCAGACCTTTGATTTGATCGACCGTACCATCGGCCAAGTCAAAGGCGAGGCGCGCAACCCGGTCAATGGCACCAATCACCTGGAGATGGTGGTGGCTTTTGACCGCATCATGCAGGATCTCTCGCAAGGCCGTGTCCGCCTGGGTTTTGAAATCAAACCGGCTCCCCTCAAGGATGCCGACTTGCTGCGCGTAACCACGGGTTTTCGCGCGGGAATTGTTTCCGTGCAATTGCAGGACCCGAAGACAAAAAGCCTGCTGGGCTATCATGCGGTTTCCGTCGTCGGCGAGGACACCGACGGGGTGATTGTGCTCGCCAATTGGGGCGGCTATTGGGCCGGGCGGCTCGTATCCAGGCCTGATGGCCAATGGTTCATCCCCAGCGACCCCAAGAACGCGTCGATGAAAATCGTCGCGCTGCTGACCCTGATTCCGTTCACGCCGAGTCAACCACCGGCAAAAGTTGGGCCGTAGTTTTTTCGCGCGTATTAGAAATAATCCCCGACGGCGCGCTGAGGGCAGCGCGCCCTACCAGTGAACGGACCGAGCGTTAACCGCCGTGCGCCTTGGCAATTTGGGTAAGTCGCGGTGCCCTTAACGCGCCGCTCGTATTCGAGGTCTAAAACGGAACTGCTTTGCAGAAAAGACTGAGGGCCGTCGCGAGCGACGGCCCTCAGGGTTGGATTGCGCAAAAACACGGTTTCTACAGAGCAAATCGGAGCCTAACGCAACCGCTGCCCCCGGCGCACGGTGATGGCGGAACCGTCGGCCACGAAGGCCGAGCAGGGTGGACGCGTGAGTGGTTCCGCAAATTCGGCGCCGTATAATCCGGCTGCGTCTATTTCGACGGTGGGCACTTCGGCCCGCCAGACGCTCCAGGGCGGGTGCTCGACTTGGTATTCAGTAGTACCACCGCCGGAATGGCGGGCATAGCCCCAGTAGTGTTCCGTGATAAATTGTTTCTCCGAACCGACGCGCGCGGGCTGCGGTCGACCGGCCATTTCCGCGTCGAGTGAATGCCAAAGTCCATTAAAGCGCCAGGCGTAGCGCACGTGCCCACGAGCATTTTCGACCGGCTTAGGTACAAGAATCTCCTCGCGCATCGGCAAAGCCACATAATTTTCGCCGTAAACCCAACGGGCCACCCAGGCGATGGCCCGGCGCGGCACAATCTCCTTGAGGAAAACCACGCCCCGGCGCGTTTCGCCCGCGGTTTCGCGGCGCACATAAAAACGCAAATTGACCTCAGTGAAATTCCGGTGGCCGGGGATGGCCCACCCCAGCACGCGCGTGTCCAAGAATTGAAACCCGACGAGGCTGACCAGCGCCCGCCCCTGCCACAAATCCAAGACCGTGCCTGCCGGGACGAACGGAGCCAGAATCGCCGGGCTCACCTCATAATTGAGCATCACCAAATACCGCCACTGCGCGGTGAGAAAAGCTCCGGGAGGTGAAGACATGGCTTCAAACAATTCATTAGCGTCACCGCAGACTAGCGGATGTTTTGCTCTTTTATTACGGAATTTTTTATATACAATTATATTAACAGAGCGAGGTACACTATGGCATTATCAATTGGATCCCAAGAATGGAAAGACGAGTTCGTAAATAGACGCGAAGCCGTAGTAGATTCGTTGCGCTCGATCGTGGCAACTTGCTCCGATATTGTCTGCCAACCTTGTACAGTTGCCAATACATTCGGGTGGCAGTTTGAGCAAGGTCACACTGGTAATCCGCCGCTCCACATCGGTAACCTCGACTACGCATCCAATTATATTCGCCACATGATTAATCAAGGCTTTCGTCTGTCTGTTGGTATTGCAAAGAATAACGGAAATGCAATTGTGTGTCTTAAGGCTTGGGAAGACGAGGAACCAAACTGGCCTCTTAATTTTACACCTCAGACCATAATTTCTTATCGCCCTATCGCCATTGAAGAAGACATGTGAAAGGCTGAAAAAATCGCCTTCGAATCGCTTCACTTCTCCATCGCGTAACGCAACGCGGCGACGATTTCGTCGGTGGTGAATTGGCGGAGGTTGCGGCGGGCAAAGCCGGGGCGGGTTTCGAGCAGGCGGCGGCGGAGCGGTTTTTCCAGCACCCAGGAGCGTTCGCCGAGGGGAGTCCAGCGGCGGGCGGAGTTCACCTGGTCGGGCTCGAGCATGAGGGTGACGGTGGGCGCGCCCATGGCGGCGGCGAGGTGCGCGGGGCCGCTGTCGCGGCCGAAGACGAGCACGGCCTGGCGCAGGAGCCAGGCGGCCTCGGCCAGATCCGTCTGCCCGCAAAAGTTGAAGGCCCAGGCGGCGGCGGGGCCGAGGCCGTCGAGCACGGCGTGCACCTGGGGGTCGTCCTTGCCCACGCCGATAAGGACGACGTAACATCTTTTCTCATTGATGAGCCACTGGGCGGCGGCGACAAAATACTCCGGGGCGACGCGGGGCTTGCCCTCGTGCGCGCCGATATGCAGCACGGCGTAGGGATGGGTGCACAGGGGCAGCGGGAGCTTGGTGGCAAGGCGGTCGAGCGCGGTGGCCTCGGGCGCGAGGTGGGGCTGGAGCTTGGCCGGGTGGTGGATGCCGATGATTTCCAGGAGGTCGAAATTGTAATAGCCCTCGTGTTTTTCGCCGAGTTTCTTGGTGTAGGGCAGCGAGTCGGTGAGCCATTTGTCGCCGTGCAGGCGGAAGCCGATGCGCCGGGGAATTTCCGCTGCCGCCGCGGCCCACTCGACTTCCTGGTCGGGCTGCAAATGAATGAGGCACTGCGGTCCGAGGCGGCGCAGGTGCGCGGCGAGGGCCTCCATGCGCTGCGTGGCCTGCCCGTGCTTGGGCAGACTGACGAAATGCACGGGCGAATTCGCGCCGCGCAGCAGGGGCGCCATCTGCGGCTGCGCCAGAAAAAAAATCTCCACGCCGGGCAGCGCTTGCTTGATGGCCTCGAAGCAGGACGTGGAAATCACCACGTCGCCGATGCGGTCGGGGCGGGACAAAACCAGGCGGACGGACGCGGGTTTGGGAGAATCAGGCGTGGAATCGAGCCGCAGCATGGTGGCCGTTAAGAGAGAGGTCTGAGGAGGGCAGAATCAGGCCGGCGGCGGAAGACCAAGAAATTGCGCACCAGAAGAATGAACATCGAAGCCCTTACGGAGCATTTGTCCCTAGCAATTAACGTGCTCCCGGCAGTTAAACAAACAAAAAGGTCGAGCACCACCCGTGAGCAATCAAACACACCATCGGCTATGATGAATGCCTGCGAAGCCCCCTTACAACCGCCGGGCGGCAAAAGCCATGGCGTCGGCGATTTTCGCCAAATCCTCCTCGGTGTGGCAGGCGGAAATGGCGGTGCGCACGAGGTCTTTGCCGGGCGGAACCGCCGGGGCGATGGACATGACCGTGAAGACGCCGCGATCCATCAAATGCTGCCAGAAACGGTACGCGCGCTCCTTGGTGCCGAGAACAATGGGCACGGCAGGCGTCTGGCTGCCCCAGGTGTCGAGCTTGAGTTCGGTGAGCAATTGCTTGTAGCGCTTGGTGTTGTCCCACAAGCGCTGCAGGTGCTCGGGCTCGTGGTGGAGCAAATCGAGGGCGGCCTCGGCGGCGTAGGCCTGGGCGGGCGCGAGGGCGGCGCTGAAAATCGTCTGCTTCGCGTGCGAGCGTAGATATTCGATGACATCGCGCGAGCCGGCCACAAAACCGCCGGTGCTGGAGAGGGCCTTGGAAAAGCTGCCGGCGATGAGGTCGATGCTGTCGGTGACGCCAAAGTAATTGGCCGTGCCGCGGCCCTCGTGGCCGAGGACACCGAATCCGTGCGCATCATCCATCACCAGGAAGCAATTCTGGTCCTGGGTGACGGTGAGGTATTCGGGAATCGGCGAAATATGGCCTTCCATCGAATACACGCCCTCGAAGGCGACGAACTTTGGGGTCTCCGGTCCTTCAAATGAAATCAGCTCCTTCAAGTCCGCCGGATTATTGTGGGCGAAGCGTTCGACACGCGCCTGGGTCAGGCCAATGCCCGCCCAAATCGAGGAGTGCAGATTTTTGTCCGCGAGGATGACATCGCCCTTTTGCGCGAAGGCTTGGAGCGCGGACATGCAGGAAATGTAACCGGCGACCGAGACCATGCAGGCCTCCTTGCCCAAAAATTCGGCGAGCTTTTCCTCGAGGCGCAAATGGTAGGAGCGGCTGCCGTTGGAGAGACGGGCGCCGGTGGTGCTGGTGCCCCACTCTTCCAGCCCGCGTTTGGCGGCCTCGATAACCTTCGGATGATGCGTTAGACCGAGGTAGTCATTGCTGCTGAGCATGACCATCTCGCGGCCATCCAGCCAGACTCGCGTGCCCACCTGTCGTTCAAAGGCATGATAATACGGCTTATAACGCAAGCGCAAGCGGGTGGCTTCATCCTCCCGGCATCGGCTGGCGATGGCATTGCGACTCTTGGCGGTAAAAAGCTGGATCATGGAAAGCGAAAGCGCTGCTCCGGCATCAGCAGCCAAGCATTAAGCAACAGGATATGAGGGGTTTGGCAACCCACATGTAGTCAATTTTCACAAAGGTTTTGCACTGGATTTACAACCAATGCAAGCACAGAGCGTTCCAATTTGGAGGCCGAAAGCGGGGAGTTTGGGGTTGTCTCCCCGCCCGCCCGGTGTAGTTTTTTGCCTTTGGAGCCTGGAGCGGGGGTAAAAGTACCCTTTTCCACCCCCATTCGGCCTGCCGCCATGCGCAACCTGACCCTTACCGGGACCCCCGGCGACCCCTCCCTGACCGTATTGGGGGCGCTGCGTCGCTGGGTGGGCGAATTGCGGCAAAACCGGCTGCTTATCCATTCACTCTTCTGGCGACTGTATTTGCACCGTTTCGAGGGGTCGGCCGCCGGCTGGTTGTGGGTGGTAATCATGCCCTGCGTGCCGCTGGCGGTGTATAGCACCCTGCAAACGATGGGGCTGTTCAGCGCCAGTCTGCTCAACTCCGGCCAGGATCTGCCCCGTGCCGTTTATAGCGGGTGGGGCATCCTGTTTTTTTTGAGTTTTGCGGAAGGGTTGCGCCTGGCGGCGGGCACACTGGTGCATCACCGGCGCGAAATCATCCAGACCGGCATTCCCAAAATGGTGCTGCTGGTGGTCAACACCTTGCATGCACTGGGCGACACCCTCCTGCGGGCTGCGGCCCTCGTGCTGATCATCCTCTTTTTTCGCGTGGCGCCCCACCCCGGCATAGCCTGGGCTCCCGTGCTGTTGCTGGCGCTGACGGCCTTCGGCTTTGGACTCGGTTGTGTGTTGTCCTTAATTGCCGTGTATTATCGCGATTTGCTGAATATCCTCAGCGCCGCCCTCAGCTATTTGTTTTTTGCCTCCGGTGTTTTTATCCATATTCCGGACCACGATAAACAACCGGCCATGGATCTGCTGTTGAAGTTTCTGCATTGGCAGCCCCTTTATATCATTGTGGATCAAAGCCGCGAACTCGCTTTCGGCTGGGCGGACCGGCCCTGGGCGCTGGCATGTTCCATTTTATTTTGTTTCGCTGTCGTGCCCATCGGGCTCACCCTTTATTACCGTGGAGAAAGCCTCGTCAACAGCCACCTTTGAGCCCGCCCCGGCCGGGCCCGGCACCGACGTGGTGCTGCGCGTGGATCATCTCGGGAAAAAATACTCGCACACCCCGGCGGCGGCGCGCCGCCCCGGCTTGCGCAAATTACTGCGCGCCATGGCCGGCCTTCAGGAGCCGCCCAAACCGCCCGCGCTGGACAAGGAGGAGTTTTGGGCCGTCCATGACGTCAGCTTCACCCTGCGTCGCGGCGAAGCGCTCGGCATCGTGGGCCTCAATGGCGCGGGCAAGAGCACCTTGCTCAAAATCATCCTCGGCCGCCTGCGCCCGGATGTCGGCGAGGTGGAAGTGTTTGGGGGTTCCGGCGGCTTGATTGAACTCGGCGCGGGCTTTCACCCGGAAATGACCGGACGGGAAAATATCTCCACCAACGCCACACTGCTCGGCGCGAAACCCGCCGACATCGAGCGCCTGACGCCCGAGATTATCGCCTTTGCGGACATCGGCGTGTTCATCGATTCGCCCGTCAAGCAGTACAGCAGCGGCATGAAGGTGCGGCTGGGCTTCGCCATCGCCGTGCATTTCGTGCCGGACTTGGTGGTGTGCGACGAAATCATGGCGGTGGGCGATTTCGACTTTAGGCAGAAATGCTTCAACCGCATGAACGAGCTGCGCCGCGACCGCTCGTTCATCCTCGTTTCGCACGGCGCGCGCAACATCCTGAATTTTTGCGACCGTGCCATCCTGATGCACCGCGGCGAACTCATTTCCGACGGCCCGCCCGGGCGCGTGCTTGAGGAGTTTGGCTTGTGCCAGCGCCATTTCAGCCCGGAGCATTTGCGCGCGCTGCTCGCGCACCGGCGTACCAGTCTTACTGGGCATGGTGACTTTCCCGTGCTACCGGACGGGTTGGACGATGGTGATGATGCGACGGAAGCCGCCGACCAACCAGACGCGCCCGCCCGCGAAACCGCGCCGACGCTGGTACCCGATCCGGTGCTGGTTTCCAGCGCCCAAGACGCGCCCCTCGTGGAGGCCGGCTGGCACCGCCTCAATGGCGCCACCTTCAATGACCGCGGCTGGAGCGGCGAAACGCTTAACTCGCAATTCGGCCCGCAAGTCGACCCGCAACCAGCGATTACCGGACTGGCGGTGGACTGGAACCTGCGCCGCGAAGGCCGTGCTTTCGTGCACACGCACGGCCAGCCCTGGCGCGTGCGCCTGTGGCTCCGCTTGGGGCGGGCCGCGGCGAAAATTTCCATCGGGTTTCCCATCTTCGACGAGACCGGCCGGATGCTGCTCGGCCCGCTGTGGGAGCAAGGAGCGACGCCCCTGCCCGCGGGCGCATGGGCCGGTTTGGATCTGTCGAGCCAGCCTTTTCCCCTCCTCATGGGTAATTATTATCTAATACTAACGGTGTCGGAAGGCCCGGCCTTCCTGTGGCGGCGGCGCCTGGGCCGGTTCACCGTGCGCGACCCGTTTGACCGCAGCTGGCAAGCACACGGCGAGTATGCGTGGCACACCTTCCAAAATTCCGCCCCCTCCGCTGAAACCCACTAGCCGGAAGCTGGACTTGCCGCGATGCCTTTTGTCGATTTGTATTCCCGGGCATGAAAAAACTCACCCTCCTTTTCACCCTCCTGATTTTCTTGGCGGGTCCGGTGGCGCGACCGGCGGAATTGACCGATTTGATCACGGAAACGCAAAAGTTGGTCCATGCGCCCGGCCGGCTCATCTTGGTGTGGTGGATTCCCACGGAGTATTGGTCGCTCGCCCTTAAAAATGACCCGCGCATTACGGACGCGCAAAGGACGGACATCAATACCATGCTCTCCAAATATACGGTATTTGTCGTGGTCGCCGCTGATATAGGCCCGATGGCCGCCATGCAGGTGAAGCCGCGCGCGGAAATCGTGGCCAACACCGAATTTCAGGTTGGCGGAAAGGTGGTGCCCCTGCTGCCCCCAGAAGAAGTCTCAAAAAGCGCCACTAATCTCATCTCGGTCATGAAACCCCTGATGGCGAGCATGTTGGGGACTTTGGGTCAAGGCATGGAGTTTTTATTGTATGCGAACGAGAAAAATGGCACCCCCCTCATCGAGGCCACAAAAACGGGCGAGTTTACCTACACGGCCTTTGGCAATAAACTCACGTGGCGCCTCCCGCTTGGCAGTCTAATGCCGCCCAAAATGGATCCAACCACCAAGGAAGAATTTCCCGGCAATTATCTCTTCAACCCGTTTACCGGCGGCAAGCTCGTCCTGAAGGACACGCCTGCGCAAAAATAGGAACCGGCAGCGATTGATGGCCAGTGTTTGCAAAAGGGGGCCGCACCGCGAGTGGGCTGACAAGACCGAGACGGGTCAATTTGTCCATCCTGACGACGTTAGACCGGTTGTCGATTGACAGCCAATGTGACGGCCCGTAGGAAGAAATCTCGCCCTTGTCCCTCTAACCTCAAAATTGCAAAACCTGTCGATGAGTCTCGCCACCGCCAACAACCTGCTCACCGAACTCGGCGTGCGCCTGGGCGTGCCCACGCTGGCCTTTGACGAGAAGGGCTACTGCACCATCGGCTTGGACGACCACATCGTCAATTTCGAGTGCCTGGCCGACGGTGGCACCCTCGCCCTCTATGTCTGGCTGGGCGTCGTGCCGGAGGAGAAACGCGCGGAGGCGGCCTTGCAGATGGCCGACGCCAATTATCTTTTGCAACAAACCCAGGGCGCCACGCTCGGACTGAACCGCCATGAAGGCGATGCCGTGCTGGCGGTGCAAATCTCCACCGCGGATCTCACGGTGGCCCAATTCGAGCAAGTCGTGGAAAATATCGTCAACCTCGCGGCGGCTTGGAAACACAATTTGTTCGGCGGCGGCGACCCTGCTCTGAATGAGGCATCGGCCCCGGCCTCCGCGGGCGACCTGCGCGTATAACTCCACCCACCCCATCCCTCCCATGGCTATTTCCGTCAGTGATTTTCGCGTCTCCGCCGGCGCCCTCGGGGCCGGGGACGAGATCCATCTGAAGAAAAACAAGCAGGGCGTCGCGACGGACAAATGGGAGCGCTTCAAGATTTCGGTCAGCAATTTCTTCAGCTTCAAGAGCACCGACGTCGCCCGGCAAAGGGAGGCCATCAATACGTTTCTCGAATCGATCCGGCAAGAGTATGGCCGGGATTTGGGCCAACTGGCGCGCAGCAGCTTGCAACCTGCCCTCCGGGACGGCCGTCCGTTAACCGCCCGCATGGTGACAGAAACCCTGACTTTGATGGAAGGCCGCGGCGGCCAGCACTGGCTGCGCAACCAGCAACTCATCGGGGAATTGTCCGGGCCCTCGTTGTTCCGCACCGCGAGCCCGCCGTTCTCCGGCGTTTTGCAGGAGGTCCAGGGCGAGCTGATGCCCGACGCCCGCGCCAAGCGCCTCCCGGCCAAGTACGTCGCCCGCTTGAACGAAATGTACACGCCGCCGGAGCGTCCCCTGATGACTTCCACGCACACGCCCACCCACCGGATCCTGACCGGCGAAGTCCGCAACCGCGTGCAGCAGGAGGGCCAGCACGGCATGGGCTACCGGGAAATTGATCCAGACACCGCCCGCACCATCGCCGTCCAGACGACCCGGGACGCGATGATCCTCACCGCCAATGGTTTTCAAGTCGAAGCTTACGCGGAAACCCACGGCTCCTTTCGGGACGCCTTTAACGCCAAGGCCCGCGAGCGCGGCCTCGAGGGCGTGCTGCCCGAGCGAATTTCCACCCAGCTCATGCGCGAAGTGGAGGAGAATTTCACCCTGCTCCTCAGCAACCAGACCCAGATTCTCACCCCGGAGCAGGTGGGCGTGATGCGCGAGGCCGCGTTGAACAGCGTGTTCGACCGCCAGCGCGAAAAATTGAATAATATCGAGGCCCTGCATCTCCCCGCCGGCCCCGCCCGCGACCAGGTCATCGAGCTCGCCCTCGGCACGCGCAAGGGCATGAACGCCGAGTATTTCGCGCGCGTCGTCGCCGTCTCCGACCGGGTGCGCGAAGGCCTCGAGGCGATTCGCACTGCGCCGACGCCCGGCGACCGCGAGCGCGCCGCCGCGAATCTCGGGCGCATTTTCGGCGAGCAGACGCGCGGCATGTCCGGCGACGACCAGGATTTGTTTGCGCAAATGGTCCGGGTCGTCCTCGGCGCGCGTTCACCGGACGACGCCCGCATCGCCTCGGGGCTCATGCGCGACCCCGGGATGCTGGACGCCCGCCAGCAACTCGTCGTCCTCGCGCGGGAAGGCATTCCCATCGGCACGGAAGAAGGCACGACCCGGATCGCCCTCATTTCCAATGCCGTGAAGCTGATGACCGAATTTTCCCCCCGAGCCGGCGCGCCGGTGCCGGCCTGAGGACGGGAAAGCTGGCCAGCCCGCCGAAAACGCGAATAAGGAATTCGCGCAGAGACGCGGAGAAGAGAAACCGCAGATTTCGCAGATTAATGATTCCAAAATCTGGGTGCATCGGCGAAAATATTGGCCGCGGTCCAATTTGTGGTTTTGAGGTAGGGATGTTTCTCCGCAACGTCCGCGGACGCCTCGGAGAGGCGTCCCTACCTTTCCAAACTTGACGGCCACCAAAAAATTCCGCGTCTGCGTCTCCGCGTCTGCGCGAGTTTCCTGCTTTAGGTTTTCCAGCCTAATCTGGGTTCATCGGTGCAATCTGTGGAAAACTCTTCTTTTCCGCTTGGGCGGCGCCACACTCGTTGTGTCATTTCTCCCATGCTGGGGGAAGAGATCAAAGACCTGGCCGAAAATCAGCCCTTTCGCCCGTTTACCGTGCGCCTGAGCAACGGCGCAGAATACACCTTTGCCGCCTCGCGCGACTTCGGCGCCCCCAAGGATTACCACTACATCGTGTACTTTGGCGAAAAGAACATGGTCATCATCGACGCCGAAAGCGTCACGGAAATTTTTAAGTCTTGAGGGCTGGATATTTGGAAGGCTTGGAATCGAAGGCTGCTTTCACCTTCCCGCACGACTAAAACAATCCCCCGAATTCCACTTTCGGGAAAATTTCGAGTTCGCTGTCCACGCCGGCGTTGATGATTTCGAGGCCCATTTTTGCGGCGGCGAGGCGGGCGGCGGCGTAATGGCGTTCCATGCCTTCGAGGTTGGGTTGGTGCCAGAGGCGTCCGCGCCCAAAATACGCCGGGGAAAAATGGTTCGGGTCGTCGTCCGCCGTCGAGCGCAACAGCCCCGGACCGCCACCTTGCGCGGGAGAGGATTCCGCCGTCGAGGGCACGAGGTATTTATGATCGCAGCCGAGGAGGTAAATCGGATTGCAGCCGTACAACACGGCGAGTTGCAACAGCGTGACAGTGACCGTCAATCCGGCCACGAGGCCCGCCGCCGGGTCGCGCGCGAAGGCGTCGAACGGCTCGTCCGTCCAGGCGGGCGGGCGTTGCGCAAAGTAGCAGGTGCGTTCGTCCGGCGGCACGAGGCTGGGAACGCTCCAGCGCAATTTCCAGGTTTCATCGTCCACGATTTCACGCGGAAAGAAAAAATGGGTCTCCGGCGCCTGGAGCCGCGCCGCGGCCAGCTCCGCGGCCTGGTCGGGCAAGACTTGGGTATCGATGCAACTGTAGAAGGTGGGCCGCCAGTCCAGTTGCGGAAACAAAAGAAAAAAACGGTTCGAGGCGCCGACGATTTCTCCGCGCAGTTTTGACAAATCCATTTTTCGCAGCGAAGGACCGTTGCCCACGACGAAACCACGCCGGCCTTTCGCGCGGTCGCGAAAATCCGCCAGCGGCGGTCCCGGCGGCGCGATCAGTGGATTACTAAAATCAGACAGCGCCTCTTGGGCCGACGGCACGATTTGCCAGCCCTCGGGCCGTTCGAGGCCGGCGCGATTTTCCCGCGTGGCCCAGGTCGCAAAATCTTGCGGGCTCGCCGGATGATCATCGGCCAGGGCGTCGGCCCAGGCTTGGGCAATTTCCGGGCTGAGAAAAAGGCGGCCCCAGTCGGCCTCTTCGGTGGTGAGGGCGCCGCCGCGCGCGCGGGCATCTGCCAAATAATCGGGCGAACTGGCGCACGTCGCGTGAAAAAGCCACTGGGCTTTCGCCTCCGCGAGCGCCGCGAGCGCGCCCGATAATTTGTCGGCCCGGCCCAATTGCCCGCGCGGGGCAAACGCCACCGCGTGCCGCGGGTGCCGCCGGATGACGTCGGCCAGCCACATGCTGATTTTCTTGCGTGGCATTTCCCAATCGCCCCGAAGCCCGCCAGGCCACACGGCTTCCCGCGCGCCGTCAAACCAACCGCGCGCCACGACGACCGCCTCGGGCCGCAGACGTTGGGCGGCCAGGCTGCGCAAGGTGGTTCGCAGCGCCCGCCGGCCGCGTCCGGGCGGCACAATGACCAGCACGGGAGTGGGCACGACGGTGGATTGCATCCTGCTTGTGTGGCAACGATTCGGGCAAAAAGCAAGGAGGGTGGAGCCTCACACTCCACCCTCCCGCTATTTTAGTACCCCTTAGCTGGCACTTTCGTGCCAGAAAGTTTGTGACTTTGCTCTAGGCACCGTTGGTGTCGGTGTTGCCGCCGGCTCCGCCCGGACCACCTGGGCCTCCGCGGAAACCGCCGCCGGGACCACGACCGCCCGGACCACCCGGACCGCCACGACCACCGCCGCCGGGACCACCGCGTCCACCGGGACCGCCAGGGCCGCCGCGACCACCAGGACCACCGCGCGGGCCGGGCATGCTGCCGAGCGCCGCCGTCAATTCGTTCACATCGAGGCCGCCGTTGTTGTCGGCGTCGAAATTGGCGATGAGATTCGCCGCCAATTGCTCAGGTGTCGGAGGCGGGGGCGGAGCATCGGCGTTGTCCGTGGAATCAGCAGGCGCGCCACCGGAAGCGTTCGCACCTTGAGCCTGGCCTTGAGGGCCTTGACCACGACCGGGACCACCGGGACCGCCACGGCCACCGCGACCACCACGACCTGGGCCGCCGCGTCCACCGGGGCCGCCCGGACCACGCCCGGCACCGGGACCGCCGTTCGGGCTGGTTGCATTGGGTTGGTTTGCGCCAGCGCCATTGTCGGCATTCGCGCCATTGTCACTGTTGGCGCCAGCGGGCGGAGGCGGCGGACCACCGCGCGGGCCGGCCGCAAGGGCTTGCGTCAATTCCGTGGCATCGAGGATGCCGTCGCCGTTGGCGTCAAAACCGGCGATCATGTTTGCCGCGACTTGGGCCGGCGGAGGCGGGCCGCCACGGCGACCACCACCGGGCCCGCCGGGCCCACCGGGACCGCCTTGACCGCCGGGTCCACCGGGGCCGCGTTGGGCGTGGGCGACACTGGTCAGGGTCAGGCAAGCGGCAAAGATAATGGGTAATGTTTTCATGGGAGTTCCTGGGTTGGAGTTGGGTTGACTATTTACAGACGATTACACCACGCCCGCATGACGGCCTCCTGCGCGCGCAGATTAATTTATTTTCATCTGGCGCTTTTACTCGCGCCGCCGGGTGAAAAAGCGCTAGGATGGCGGCGCACCGGAACGGATTGCCCCATGAAAGTACTCGTCGTCGAAGATGAAAAACGCATCCGGGACCTCATTGAAAAGGGGCTCCGGGCCGAGGGCTTTGGGGTGGACGCCGTGGGCGACGGCCAGGAGGGCTACCTGCTGGCGCGCACCCGCCCTTATGATGCCTTGGTACTGGATATCATGGTACCCGGGCGCGACGGGCTCAGCCTGCTCAAGGCCATCCGCGGCGAGGGCGTGAACGTCCCCGTCGTCGTGGTGTCCGCCCGCGACGGGCTCGACCAGCGCGTCGAGGGCCTGAACCTCGGCGCGGACGATTACCTGACGAAGCCCTTTCACATCGACGAACTGGTGGCGCGGCTGCGCGCGCTCGGCCGCCGGGCGCAGGGCGCGCAACTGAATTTGTGCCGCGCGGGCGACGTCTCCCTCAATCTCGCCACCCGCGAGGTGCACCGCGGCGAAGCCAAGATCGAGCTGACGGCGCGGGAATTTGCGCTGCTCGAGCTGCTGCTGCGCTCGCCCGGGCGCGTGTACACGCGCGCGCAGATTCTCGACTATGTGTGGAATTACGATTTCGACCCGCAGACGAACCTGGTGGACGTTTACGTCAAGCGCCTGCGCCAGAAACTCGGCGACACCGACAACACGCTGATCGACACGGTCCGCGGTGTGGGCTACCGGTTCAGCGCGGGTGGCGACGCCCAATAATCCGATGTTTCGCTCCTTCCGGTTTCGTCTCGTGGCGTTGTCCATGCTGGTCAGCGCGGCGGCGCTGCTGGCTTTCGCCGGGCTGGCGTGGACGCTCATCAAGCGCAACCAAAGCGACCGCTTCGACAGCGAGTTGGAAAAGCTGGCTTCGCGCTACGGCGCGCGGCTGCTGCTTTCCGTTTTGCGCTCGCAGGATTTTGCCACGGATCAGACTCTGCTGGATTTGCGGGACCTCGCGGCGGAACGTTCGCTGGTTTATGTTGTAGTGAATGGCGACGGCACCGTGCCCTTTCAAAGCCAGGACTGGCCGGCCGGCGTTTCCTTTGATGAATTTGCGCACGCGGCACTGCCCTTGCCGCCCCCGCCGCCGGATGGTTTCGGCTTCGACCCCAACGGAAATAACGGCGACCGCGGCGGGCCGCGGCGCGGCGGCGGCCCCGGCGGTGGTTTTGGCAACCGCGGTTTTCCGCGCGGTGGGCCCGGCGGCCCCGGCGACCGTGGTGGCGGGCCCGGCGGCGGCCGCCAGGGCGGCCCGAACTTCGGCCTGCAACTCGACCAGACGCAGTTGAAAACACTGCCCGCCGCCCTGCCGCAATGGCGTTTTGCCGTGGTGCCGGCGCAAGGTCGCGCGGTGGTGTTCGGCCTGCCGCTGGCATTGCTCGCCGCCGAACACAACAAAACGCGCGACACTTTTCTTGTCGCCCTGCCCGCGGCGCTCGCGCTCGTCGGTTTGGGCGCTGCCCTCGTGGCCAGTCGCGCGGTCAAGCCACTGCGCAAACTTACCGCCGCGGCCGAGCGCATCACCGCCGAGGGCTTGAATGAACAGATTCCCCGCAGTGGCGAAGACACGGAATTCGCGCGCCTCATCGATGTCTTCAACGCGATGCTCGACCGCCTCGCCCGCAGTTTCGATCAGGCGCGACGATTCAGCCACGACGCCGCGCATGAGTTGAACACGCCGCTGACGATTCTCACCGGTCAAATCGAACAGGCGCTCCAAGCCGCGCCGCCGGCCTCGCCCGAACAGCAGCGCTGGGCGCTCCTCGCCGAGGAAGTGCAGCGCCTGCGCGACATCATCCGCAAATTACTTCTGCTCGCGCGCGCTGACCGCGGCGGCCTGCACCCCGACTGGCAACCGCTCGACCTCGCCCGCCTCGCGCGTGATTGCGCCGACGACGCCGCGGCCTCCGCTGATTTGCCGCTCGACGTTTCCCTCAGCGGCGAGACCACCCTGCCCCTCCAGGGCGATCCATCCCTGTTGCGCCAGCTCTTGTTCAACCTGCTTTTAAACGCGATAAAATACAACCGGCCGGACGGGTTTGTGCGCGTTCACCTCGAGCGCTTCACCCGGGACGGGCGCGACTGGGCCGCGATGGCCGTGACCAATTCCGGCGCGCCGATTCCGCCCGAGCATGTGCCGCATATTTTTGAACGCTTTTACCGCGCCGACGCCGCGCGCCATCGCGGCGTGGAAGGCCTCGGGCTCGGCCTGAGTCTCGCCCGCGAATTCGCCCGCGCCCACGGGGGCGACCTCCTGCTCGCGAAAAATGCGCCGGATGAAATCACCTTCCGCCTGGAGTTTCCGATTCGCGCCGAGGGGAAGTAAGAAAAGAGTTTTCGACAGAATTAACAGAATTTAGAAAATTGAGAGCATAAAAATACAATGGTGCAGATTGGCTCGACTTCATTTTCGTAGCGCGGCGCTTTAGCCCGCGCAAGGGATTACTCGAATGAGAGAAGAGCGCGGGCTAAAGCGCCACGCTGCGAAGACCAAGCGTGTCTCAAGCGGTACCGCTACCGAAAAAACTGTGCAGGGCAGGAAAGTAATTTTTTAAATTCTGTTAATTCTGTCCAGAAATCTGGATTCTATCCAAAAATCAGGGTTTAGCCTGGGCGCACACCCGGCAGTAGAGTTGCTCGTACTGCGGCACGATGGCGTTGGCGGAAAATAAAGTGCGGGCGCGTTGCTGCGCGGCGCGGCCGAGCTGCGCGCGGCGCGCGGGGTTTTGCAACAGCGTTTCCACCGCGCGCGCCAAATCCTCGGGACTGTTGGAATCCACGAGCACGCCGCTATGACCGGATTCCACCACCTCGGGAATACCGCCGACGGCTGTCGCCACGCTTGGGCACGCGAATAACATGCCTTCCAGAATGCTGAGGCAAAAACTTTCCGTCTCCGAGGTGAACAGGCCCAGGTCCGCGGCCTGCCAATATTCCTCGATGTCGGTGATGCGCTCGCGCACGACGATGCGGTCGGCGAGGCCGAGGCGGCGCACGTCGTCCAGGAACGGCGCGAAATCTCCGCCCGCGAGAATGACGAGCTTGAATGATTCACGCGGAGCAATGCGCGCCGCCGTTTCGAGCAGCAGGCCAATGCGCTTCAAGGGCCGCAGGTTCGACGCGTGGAGAATCATCGCCTCGCTGTCGGCGACGCCGAGTTCGCGGCGCACGTCGGCGCGCGCGCGCTTGGGCGGACGCGGAATGGAAAAATTATAAATGACGTCAATGGGCCGCTCGATGCCAAGGATTTCCCGCGTCTCCTGCGCGAGGCAATGCGAGACCACGGTCACGGCGTCGGACTGCGCGAGCGCGTGGCGGATGGCGGGAACGTAGCCGGCGTCGCGCCCGAGCAGCGTGGTGTCCGTGCCGTGCAACGTCGTGACCACGCGCGGCTGCAATTCCGGCGGCAGCATGGCACGCGCAAGAATGGCGGCGGTCGCGTGCGGCACCGCGTAGTGCACATGCAGCACGTCCAGCTCGTGCAGACGGGCCACCTCCGCCATTTTCACCGAGAGCGGCAGGGTGTAGTCCGGGTACTTGAACAAACCGTAGTCATTGATCACCACCGGATGAAAAAACAGGCCGGGAATGTCATCAGCGATGCGAAACGGTTTCTCGTAGCAAATGAAATGCGCCTCATGCCCCCGCCGCGCCAGCTCCTCCCCCAACGCGCACGCCAGCACCCCGCTCCCGCCGACCGACGGGTAACAGGTGATGCCGATTTTGAGGGGATATAGTAAAGGCATGCTACTTTGCCTTCATACGCCCTTCCTCAATGACTTTCAAGGAGAAGGCCGCCGCATCGCTAACAATGGGAGATCTTGACTTTTGCTTTGCTTGAAGGACTACTTCGTCACGCGCAAAGGAAGGAGTGGTCTTAAATCCCTCAAGTGCACCCTTGTTTACCAAACTCCATTCCTCGACCGTTTCCACGTGATTGAGGTAAACGGCCATCATCATCAAGGTGCCCAAATTTCCTGCAAGCACATCTTGTCTCCCGTCATGAGTATAAAATTGTCCAACAGTTGTTGCTTCGGGGAAAAGATGCTCAATTATTTCAAATGAGTCTTTTGCCAATGGGCGATTTGCCACCCTCTTGTAGGCCTCGAATGCCGCCCGAACGGCTTCGTTACGATTAGAGAACAGATTACCCTCAGCCGTAATACCACACCCACTTCGATAACCAAATCCGGAGGTTTTTAATTTGTGTGCGCACGGATGATCAAAAATTTCCGCATAAATTTTGCCGTACTCATCCTCCCGTGATCCGCTGGGATAATCCCACAGTGGAACACCGAACAGCCGGGGTTGAATACGATGTTCGTAGTAGAGACAACGAGTACAGACCAAGCCGTAATCATAAACCGCATAACCCTGGAAAATAACCGCGAGTACAGCCAACACGGAAAGCCCTAACGCGATCCGATGCAAGTATTTCACGACACGCTAAATTATACCTAGATTTACAGTTTTTCACCTAAATTCAATTCTATACAAAACCATAATAAGGCGGCTCGCTTACATCAACATTTTGATTACCAGCGCCTCATTCGGAAACAGCGCTTGGGCGTACTGGAGGCCGGCGCGCAGGCCGAAGACGCGGGCGCGGGCGAGTTGAAAGTCGACGTAGTTGCGGGTTTTGAGCTGGGAGGCGTGGGCGGCCATCGACGCGGTCCAGGCCTGGACGATTTCCGGCGGGGAAATGTCGTAGAGGACGGGTTGCTGGCCGGCGGGCTCGGCCTCGGGGGCGACGGCGTAGAAAAAGAGCCGGCTGATTTTGTGCGCGGGCCATTTCCGCAATTCCCTCACCCCGCCGTAACGCGCGAGGCGGGTGGCGTCGCGCACCAACTGGCCCAGCCGCCAATGGTCCGGGTGTTGGTTCATTTCGACCGTCGGCGCGAGGACCACGGAGGGACGGAAGCGCCGGATAAGTCCCGCGAGCTTGAGCGCGTGCGCATTTTTGAGTTCGAGATGCGAATCGCCGTCCAACGTGAGAAACTCAATCGACGCGCCGAGAATTTTGGCGGCCTGCCGCGCCTCGCGGGTGCGCTGGGCGGGGGTGCCGTGGGTGCCGGCCTCGCCGCGCGAGCAGACGACGAAGTGCGCGGCGCGGCCCGCTCGCGTCTCGCGCGCGATGAGGCCGCCGACGCCGAATTCGAGGTCGTCCGGGTGCGCGCCAAAGGCGAGGATGGAAGCGGGCGGAGAAGACATTTTTGGACAGAATTAAGGGGATAAACGCAGAGGAAAAGAAAAAGAGTTTTGGACAGAATTAACAGAATTTGGAGAATTTAAGATCGGAACAAAGTGATAGAAACGATGTTGCTTTGCTGAAAAGATCTCCCTGGACGTCGCCAACGGCACCCTGAACAAATTATAATAATTAGCGGCAGGGGCGCCGTTGGCGACGTCCAGGTGGATTAAAATGCTGCGCATCTTTTCAACAAAGCAAAATTTTGCAAATTCTGTTAATTCTGTCAAAAAATCAGCTGCTTTTTGGATTTTCAAATTCCAGCCACGCTTCGTCGGAGCGGTCGATCTCGTCGCGGGGGACGAAGGTGATTTCGGGGGCGTCGGCGGGGTTGAGGTAGGCGCGCTCGCCCTGGCCGGCGATGTAGTGGGTGCAGTGGAGGACGGACTGCATCCAGCGCAGGCGGGTGTCGCGCGCGGGGCTCACCTGTTCGGGCGTGCATTCAACGGGCGGGAGCGTCAAAAAGCAATCCCCGCCCTCGTGCAGCTTCAGCGCGCCATCGCACCGGCGGGCGCGGACGATTTCGCCCGCATAGGGCACATCCACAAAAACATCGTCCACCGTGCAGGCGGCGCGCCGCACGGCCGGGTCGCTGGAGCGCACCACGCGCACACCTGCCAGGAGCCCGAGGCCCGCGTACATTTGCAGGCAAAAATCCGCGACGTTCGTGGCGGTGACTTTCTTGAAAATCTCGATGAGCGGCTTTTCGATGTGCGCGCCCAGTTGCCGCGCCATGTTGGCGGGCCAGTCCGGGACGATGCGCTTCAAGTATTGCGGCGACCACTTGCGCTGGATCTTGTTGGCGAAAAGGAAATTCAGGCGCTGGGCCGCGCCGGTGCGGCGGTCATGCACGATGGTCTGGGTCTCGCGCGGGTCGTGGTCGCTGTCGTGATAAAAAAAGACGATTTCGCCGCCGATTTCCTGCTGGAGACGGCGGGCGGTGACGATTTTCGCGACGAGAAAACGCCGTGGGAAAAAACCGCAGGGCTGCTGGCCGAAACCGATGACGGGCGCGCTCATGCGGACGAGACCTCCGTTTTCGGCAGCGCCAACTGGATGATGAGTCCGAAAAGAATACAGATGGCCGGGCCGAGGAGGTTGTACCAAAGGTAGGAAATATCGAGCAGGTTATAGAGTTCAATCACGAGCACCTGGGCGGCCAAGGCGCCCCAAAAGGCGGCGGTGCCGCGCACCCAGCGCACGAAAAACGCCAGGAGAAACAAACCCAGCACCGCGCCGTAAAAGAGCGAGCCGACGATGTTCACCGCCTGCACGAGATTTTCCTGGAGATTGGCAAATAAGGCGAAGCAGATGGCCACCAGGCCCCAACAGCCGGTAAA
>Ga0265320_10000374_pt1 | contig 36388 bp, 34 predicted proteins | sample 4827metaG_FD_202087 | JGI IMG/M metagenome (GOLD analysis project Ga0265320, IMG submission 202087) | Rhizosphere microbial communities from Carex aquatilis grown in University of Washington, Seatle, WA, United States - 4-8-27 metaG | ecosystem: Host-associated > Plants > Roots > Rhizosphere >... | reverse complement strand
GGAGAATGTATCGGTGAAGGCCCTGGTCGCGGGATAGGCCTTCATGTCCTTGTAGCCGGCGACGATGCTGTCGCCGACGTCGATCGTCTGCTGCCAGCCGGCGCGGACGGAATCGGGAATGTCCTTTCTTTGAACCTGCTGCTTGGCGAGGTCGATCTCGCCCGCGTAAATGGCGCCGTAGGTCTTGATGTAGTCCATCGGCTTGGTCGTCATGTCGATGCGCGTCGCTTCGGTCGACACGATGACGACATTCGGCCATTGGGCGAGGAAGGCGCCGGCGCCCAAATTGTGATCGCCGTGATAGTGCGTGTAGATCAGATACTTCACCGGCTTCGGCGACAGCGCCCGGATCTGCTCGACGACATGCGCGCCGGCCGGCGGCGAACCGCCGGCATCGACCACGACGAGACCGTCCGACTGCTCGATGACCTCGACATTGCCTTCATACGGCGCGTTGGTCGCGATCGGGCGCTGGATGAGATGGACATGCGGCGAGACGGGCACGGTGATGCGCACGAAGCCGTCCGTGCCGGCCTGCGCCGCGGTGGCGAGGAGCAAGGCGGCGAAGCCGATGGCGAAGCGATACATGACGTCTCCCGTCTGAGCGCGCGGAGTTAAGCGGCGGCGCGAGGCGAAGGGAACCGAGCGTTCGCGCCATCACGGCGATTTGAACTTTGCGGCAAAGGCGATAAGAACGGGCGTGACCGACCCCCAAGACTTCATTCGCGCCAATACCGCGTTGATCGCGCCGCCGCTGGTGCCGGAGATCAAGCTGCATCTGGCGAGCGAAGTTGTGCCGCTATGGCGGCTCACAGAGGACGAGCTTGAAGCGCAAGGCGTGCCGCCGCCCTATTGGGCGTTCGCCTGGGCCGGCGGTCAGGCGCTGGCGCGTTACGTGCTCGATCATCCCAAGGTCGTGCGCGGCCTGGACGTGCTGGATTTCGGATCGGGTTCGGGCCTCGTCGCCATCGCCGCGGCGAAAGCCGGCGCGGAACGCATCATGGCGGCCGACGTCGATCCCTTCGCCTATGCAGCGATCAAGCTCAACGCGATCGCCAACAGCGCGATCCTGGGCGCGACGACCAGCGACCTGATCGACTCGGACGGCAATTGGCGCGTCATCCTGGTGGGCGACATGTGCTATGAGCGGCCGCTGGCCGAGCGGCTGCTGGCATGGCTGATCGACCGCGCGCATCGCGGCGCGAATGTGCTGCTCGGCGATCCGGGCCGCAGCTATTTTCCCAAGGGCGGCGTCGAGAAGCTCGCGACCTATCGCGTGCAGACGACGCGCGACCTGGAAGACCGCGAAATCCGCGAAACGAGCGTCTATCGGCTGAGTGCGTGAGCGCGGTAGTTGTCCTCCCCCTTTCAGGGGGAGGATTTATCAGCGCTTCCGCAGCGGCGACGGGCTTGGCCCGGTATAGCGCGAGCGGGGGCGGATGAGCTTTCGGCTCTCCAATTGCTCGCTCGCATGCGCCACCCAGCCGGCGACGCGCGCCATCGCGAACAGCGTGGTCTCGCTGCCGGCGGGAAGATCGAGCGTGCGGCGCATCACGGCCAGCGCGTAGTCGCAATTGGCGAAGGCGCCGGTCGCCTCCTTGATGCGCTCGGGGATTTCGACCGCGAGGCGCCTGTCGATGCCGGTTTCCACCAGCGCGCCGAGCAACGCCACGCCGCGCGGATCGCCGCCCTGATAGACCATGTGGCCGAAGCCGGGAAAGCGCTCGCCCAGCGCCACGCGCTCGCGCACGATGGCGGCGATGTCGCCTTCGAGCAGGGTGTCGAGCAGCTTCGCGGCGAGCGGGCCGACGCCGCCATGGCGCGGGCCCTTGAGCGCCACGAGGCCGGCGATGATCGCGTCGTAGAGGCTGATGCCGGTCGAGGCGGCGCAGCGCACCGTGAAGGTCGACGCGTTGAGTTCGTGATCGGCGAGCAGCACCAGGGCGCGACGGATCAGATCCTCGGCATGTCTGTGCTTGGGCGCCCAGGCGCGGGCGATCTGCTTGTGCAGCGGCTCGGCCGACGGTTCGGCCTCGATCATCGCGGCGACGGCGAGGCGCAGGATGCGCGCGCCGGTGGCGGCGCGGCCTTCGGCGACGGAATTGTAGGCGCGCGGATCGGCCTCGGCCGCCTGGCTGAGCACCGCCACGGTGCGGTCGATCGGCGGCGCATGGCGGGTCGCGTCCAGGATGGCGCGCATCGCGGGCGACACGACGGGCAGGTTCGATTTCGCGAACGGATCGGCGGATTTGGAGTCCCAGAGCAGCGTCGCGCATTGCTCGAAGGTCGCGCTCTCGGCCAGCGCGGTGGCGCGCACGCCGCGATAGATCGGCCCCTCCACCGTGATGGTCGAGACGGCGCTGTCCATCACCGGCAGATCGCCGGCCTTCAGCCCCTGGCCTTCGACCAAGGGCGCGCGGCGGTTCTTGAGACTGCGCACATCCTCGGCGCGGTAGCGGCGGCTGCGCGGCGTCTCGCCCGGCTCGGAACGGATCAAGCCCCTGGAAACATAGGCATAAAGCGTGGCGGGAGAGACCGCGAGTTCGGTCGCGGCGTCGCGGGCGGAGAGATAGAGGGCATTGTCATAATTATTCATATTGATTATGCTAATCAAGGTTGATCAATACGTCCAGGCATCCGATCTTTTGTGCAACGCAACACGAGGGACCCGCCATGACGATCCAAACCCCGAGCAAATCCCCCATCGGCCTGGACGGCGTCGCGGCCGCCGAGACCGCGCTTAGCCATGTCGACGGCCAGAAGGGCGAACTGATCATCGCCGGCGAGCGGGTGGCCGATCTGGCCGCCAAGACGAGTTTCGAAGGCGTCACGGCGCGGCTGTGGACCGCGGCGACCAACACGCCGATCAGCGAGGCGGAGGTCCGCGCGGCGCTGGGCGAGGCCCGCGTGCGGGCGCACGCGCATCTGCCGACCTTCCTGGCGGCGAGCGAGGGGCTCTCCATCGTCGACGGATTCCGCGCGGCGATCGCGACGCTGCGCGCCGAGCACGGGCTGACGCATGACGCGACCATCGTCGGCGCCCTGCCCGTCATCGTCGGCGCGCTGGTGCAGCGCGCCGACGGCAAGCCCCCGCACATCCCCAACGCCAAGCTGAGCCATGCGGCCGATACGCTGTCGATGCTGCATGGCCGCAGCCCCAACGCCGCCGAGACGGCCGCGCTCGACGCCTATTTCGTCACCGTGTGCGACCACGGCATGAACGCCTCGACCTTCACCGCGCGCGTCATCGCCTCGACCCAGGCCGACCTGTTCTGCGCCGTCACCGGCGGCTATTGCGCGCTGACCGGGCCGCTGCATGGCGGCGCGCCCGAGCCGGTGCTGGAGATGCTGGATGCCATCGGCACGCGCGAGCGCATCAAGCCGTGGATCGACGGCGCGCTGTCGCGCGGCGAGCGGCTGATGGGCTTCGGCCATCGCATCTACAAGGTGCGCGATCCGCGCGCCGACGTGCTGAAGACCGCGATGGGAAAGCTGGCCAGCAACGCGGTCGACCTGCCCTTCGCCGCCGAGGTCGAGGCCTATGCCCGCGAGGCGCTGCGCAAGAAGAAGCCGGATCATCCGCTCGACACCAATGTCGAGTTCTTCACCGCGATCCTGCTGGACGCGCTGCAGATCCCGCGCCAAGCCTTCACGCCGATCTTCGCCACGGCGCGGGCCGCCGGCTGGACCGCGCATGCCCGCGAGCAGCAGCGGCGCGGACGGCTCCTGCGGCCGAGTTCGGCCTATATCGGGGAGATGCCGGGGTAGCGGTTGATCCTCCCCCGCACGGCGGGGGAGGTGGCATGCCGTAGCGAAGCGAAGGCATGACGGAGGGGGCGGCCGTCCCGCACGTCTAGATTTCACCCAGTCCCGCCCCCTCCACCCACCTACGCCAAGGCTCCGGCGGGCAAAATGCATCGCGAGGCCACCGAAGCTTTAGCGAAGGCGGCCGCTTCGCGGTCCCTCTCCCCCGCTGCGCGGGGGAGGATTGAGTGGAGCAATGAGCGGTCGCCGCTTCGGCAACATAATTGTTCGGCGAGAATGCGAGGGGGTACCCCCAAGCGACTCGGCCAAATTCCACACGTTGGAAATCCACCTGCCACCGCAATGGGTTGGCGAACTTTCGGCAAGATAATTGTTTTCGACTCTGCGATCTCGCGTGCGCTCTTCCGATGCGCGGCAGCGGAGCGCGTGCACAAGCGGCGTCATTGGGCGCGGCGATGTCGCGACGCCGTGGGCAATCGTGGTTTTCATGGACGTATCATACGCGCGCCGGAACGCCGTTCGATAAGTTGGATGGATATCGCGGCGCGCAGCGAAGAATCGGCAAAGATATCGACGCCGTCGCGTGCGAGGTTTGAAACATGACGACGATGCAGACCTACAAGGGTTCTTGCCATTGCGGCCGCGCGCGCTTCGAGGTCGATGCGGCGTTGGATCATGTTCGGGTGTGCGATTGCTCGATCTGCCGGCGGCGCGGCGCGCTTCTGTTTCGGGTGGGGCCGGAACAGCTGCGCACCTTGACGCCGCTGGACGATCTGCAGGTCTATACGTTCCATACGCACACGGCGCGCGACTATTTCTGCAAGACCTGTGGGATATTGCCGTTTCGCCGCCCGCGCACCGCGCCGGAGCAGTGGAGCGTCAACGCGCGGTGTTTGGAAGACGTCGACCTCGACGCGATCGCGGTGGAACGGGTGTTTGGGAGCAGGCTGCCGTGAGGGCGTGCGGGACGCGTGTTGGGCAAGGCATGCGCGCAACCTGATCCTCCCCTGCTGTTGCGGGGGAGGTGGCATGCCGTAGCGAAGCGAAGGCATGACGGAGGGGGCGGCCGCCCCGCGCAATTTATTGCGAATTGCGATAGTTCGCCCAGCCCAGCCCCCTCCACCGCTTCGCGGTCCCCCTCCCCCGCAACAGCGGGGGAGGATTTGAAATGCTTTGCGCTATCATGGACGCGGCGAACCCGGCGAAGAAGGGTGGGCCGTATAAGAAGGCGGCGGCCCAACTAGGGGGAGAGTAAGAATGTCGCCAGTCGATAAAACAGGCGCGCTGATGTTGGGCGGCTTTATATTCGCGGCATTTGGCGCGCTCTATATTCGGAACCCAGCCATCTACCGTCGCGGCATCTGGTTGAAAACGAGCATCGCTATCCGTCTGCTTTCCGAACGAAACTATATTCGCTACATGCGCGGGCTCGGCTTCGTCTTTCTGGTTTGCGGAGGCGTGGCATTTCTTACCGGCGTTCTCCGAGCAATTTCAAACTGAGGCTCTACCCAAGCGCCATTGGACAAAACGGGAACGCGGCGCGATAATCGCGGCGCATGAAGACCCGCTTCCTCAAATTCGCGCACACCGCGCGCGATCTCTACGCCACGCACCAGGACGCGCTGCTGATCGCAGGTCGGGTCGGCGTCGCGGCGACGCTCGCCTATCTCGTCGCCACGCTTGCGCATCTGCCCGAGCCCTATTGGCCCGTGATGTCGGCGGTGATTGTGGCGCGCGGCGGCACCAAGGGCGCGGGCGGGTCGGCGAGCGACCGGCTGGTCGGCACGCTGGCGGGCGCCGGCGTCGGCCTCGTCGCGTTGCTGTTCGCGCGGTACGGGTTGCCGCAATGGGCGCTGCTGTTCCTCGCCATGGCGCCGATGGCGTTCCTGTCGGCCGACAACACGGCGTTCCGCGCCGCGCCGATGGCGGCGATGATCGTGCTGTCGGCGTCTTCGCTCGGCAAGGGCGGGATGTTCGGCGCCGGCGTTGCGGGCTTGCGCGTGCTCGACGTCGGCTTGGGGACGCTGGTCGCGCTGTTCGTGTCCTACGTCTTGCTGCCGTCGAACGCGCTCAAAGGACTGCGCAAGAGCGCGGCGGCGCTGATGCCGCCGCTCGGCAATCTGCTGGCGCTGGCGATGCGGCCGCAGGACGCCGAGGCGCGGGAGAAATTCGCGCGGCTGAACGCCAAGACGCGCAAGGAGCTGCGCGAGCTGGTGATCGCGGCGCGGCAGATCCGGCAGCGGCGCGCCGAGCGCGCGCTGGCGGAGACGCCGGCCAACCGGTTCGCGGCGGCGCTCGCGCGCACGCATGGCACCACGCTGTTCATCGCCCGGGCGCTCGCTGGGGCGCCGCTGCCGGACGGCGTGACCGAGGCGCTGCGGCCGTTCCTGCGCGACGCGCGGGCGCGGCTGGGCGCGATCCACGATCTGCTGACGAAGGGGACGGCGGAGGGCGGCGCGGACTTGTCCGCGAGCATCGATGCGGCTTCGGCGCGCATCGCGGCGCTGACGCCCGATCCCGCGGCGCATCTGGAGGCCCTGCCCTTCCTGCTGCAGACCCTGCGCGACGACCTGAACGAGCTGGCGGCGAACGCGGGCGCGATCAGCGTGCCGCCGAAGACGCGCGGCGCGGAGGCGGCAGAGGCGGTGCCAGCGGAGGGGTAGACTTCCGCTGTCATCCCCGGCTGAGCGTTGCGCAACAACGCGAAGGGAAGGGGACCCAGGTGCCGCGACAAAGACGGTGCCCGAAGTGTTCCTCGATTCCTTCTGCCGACACCGCGTGGATTGCGCCACCTGGGTCCCCTTCCCTCGCATCGCACTCGCGCGCGATGCTCGCCGGGGATGACAGTTGCGCCCCCTACTTCGCCACCCGCGAATCCAGCGGCGGCTCGAGCGGCGGGGGTTCGTGGCCTTGCGGGCCGTCGCCCTTGCGCAGGTGCGAGTGGCGATAGCCGTAGAAGATGTAGATCAGCGCGCCGACGATGGCGTAGCCCACGAGGATATAGAGCGCGATCGGGTCGTGCGGCGCGGCGTAGCTCGGCGGCGCCACGCCGGGCGGCGGCGGGCTGAGCAGGCCGAAGAGCTGGCCTATCAGATCGCGGCCCATCGCGGCGCCGGTGATGTCGAGCAGGATCGGACCCATCATGAAGACGATGCAGAAGAACACGCCCAGGATCGGCGTCCAGGGATAGAACGGCACCTTGAAGGGCCGCGGGATGTTCGGCTCGGCCTTGCGCAGGTAGATCACCGTGGCGCAGACGATGGCGAAGGCGAGCGCGGTGCCCAGGCTGACGAGATTGCCCATCACGTCGAGCGGCAGCACCGCGGCGGCGACCGCGATCACCCCGCCCAAGAGGATCGTGCCGGCGGCGGGCGTCTTGAAGCGCGGATTGACGTGGCCGAACAGGCGCATCAGGAGCCCGTCCTTCGCCATCTGATAGAACACGCGGGTCTGCGCATAGCACAGCACCAGCATCACGGAGCTCAGCCCCGTGAAGGCGCCGACCTTGATGATGAAGGAGAACAGGTTGAGCTGATGGTTCTGCGTCAGCGGCCAGGACACGATGGCCCAGGACGGGTTCATCCTGTCCACCGCGACCGCGATCGGATCGGGCACGTTGAGCGTGCGGAACGGCACCACGCCGGTCAGCACGGCGGCGACCGCCATGTAGATGATGGTGCAGATCACCAGCGAGCCGAGGATACCCACCGGCAGATCGCGCTGCGGATTCTTCGCCTCGCCCGCCGCGGTCGACACTGCTTCGAAGCCGACATAGGCGAAGAACACGTAGGACGCGGCGCGCAGGATGCCGGCCCAGCCATAGTGGAAGCTGCCCTCGTTCTTCGGGATGAAGGGATGCCAGTTGGCGGGATCGAAATACTGCACGCCGATGATGATGAAGGCGATGAGCACGGTGACCTTGATCACCACGATCACGTTGTTGATGCGCGCGGATTCGCGGATGCCGATGCACAGCAGCGCGGTCACGGCCAGGATGCCGAGCGCGCCGACGACGTTGATCGCGCCGGTCACCTGCAGCGCGCCGTGCGCGGCGGGATTGTTCGCGTCGGGCACGATGTACTGCATTGTCGAATGCGAGACGCTGTCGCCGATATGGATGCCGAAATCGTGCGCCAAGCTGACGACATAGCCGGTCCAGCCGGCGGCGACGGTCGAGGCCGAGATGCCGTATTCGAGCAGCAGCAGCCAGCCCATGGTCCAGGCGAAGACCTCGCCCAGCGTGACATAGGAATAGGTGTAGGCCGAACCGGAGACCGGCATGGTCGAGGCAAGCTCGGCGTAGCACAGACCGGCGAAGGCGCAGGCGAGGCCGGAGATGACGAAGGCGTAGATGACGCTCGGCCCCGCCATGGTGGCGGCGGCGTGGCCGGTGAGCACGAAGATACCGGCGCCGATGATGCAGCCGATGCCGAGCGTGACGAGGTTGAAGGGCCCCAAAGTGCGGCGCAGTTCGCTGTGGTCGAACTCGCTCGTGACATGCGAAACAGGCTTTCGCATGAAGATACCCGCCATCGGCAATTTCCCCCTCAGACATCTCGGATTCGCGTTCGAGCCTAGAGGCCCGTTATGCGCGCGGCAAGCGGCGGGGCCCACGAAAAATGATGGCGGAACGGGCGTTTGCCGTGCAAAAGGTGGCTCCGTCAGGAAGGCGGCCATGACCTATCGTTCCCTGCGCGACTTCATCGCCAAGCTGGAGGCTTGCGGCGAACTGGTGCGCGTGCGCGAGCCGGTCTCCACCGTGCTGGAGATGACGGAGATCCAGAGCCGGGTGATCGCGCAAGGCGGGCCGGCCATCCTGTTCGAGAAGCCGGTCAAGGCGGACGGCACGGCGTCGGACATGCCGGTGCTGGTGAACCTGTTCGGCACGGTCAAGCGCGTCGCGATGGGCGTGACGATGGACGGTGTCGAGCGCACCACGGCCCGAGAGCTGCGCGCGGTCGGCGAAGTGCTCGCCACGCTGCGCCAGCCGCAGCCGCCGCGCTCTTTCGGCGAGGCGTTCGAGCTTCTGCCGCTGGCCAAAACCATCCTGGCGATGAAGCCCAAAAGCGTATCGCGCGCGGCGGTGCAGGAGGTCGTGCTGCGCGGCGATCAAATCGATCTGAGCCGCCTGCCGATCCAGACCTGCTGGCCGGGCGAGCCGGCGCCGTTGATCACATGGCCGTTGGTGGTCACGAAGGGCCCCGGCGAGAGCCGCGAGGACAATTACAATCTCGGCATCTATCGCATGCAGGTGCTGAACACGCATCAAACTATTATGCGATGGCTCCGCCATCGGGGGGGCGCGCAGCATCATCAGCGCTGGGCGAAGGAGAAGGCGGCGCCCCTTCCGGCCGCGGTCGTGCTCGGCGCCGATCCCGGAACCATTCTGGCGGCGGTGACGCCGATCCCCGAGACGCTGTCGGAATATCAGTTCGCGGGCCTTTTGCGCGGCCAGCGCGTGGAGTTGGTCGATTGCGTGTCGCAACCGCTGAAAGTGCCGGCCGAGGCCGAGATCGTTTTGGAAGGTGAAGTGTCGCTCACCGACTATCGCGACGAAGGGCCGTACGGCGATCACACCGGCTATTACAATTCGGTCGAACAGTTTCCGGTGTTCACGATCACCGCGATCACCATGCGGCGCCAGCCGATCTATCTATCGACCTATACCGGGCGGCCGCCGGACGAGCCGAGCGTGCTGGGCGAGGCGCTGAACGAGGTCTTCGTGCCGCTGCTCAGGCAGCAATTCCCCGAGATCGTCGATTTCTGGCTGCCGCCGGAAGGCTGCTCCTATCGCATCGCGGTCGTGTCGATGAAGAAAGCCTATCCCGGACACGCCAAGCGCGTGATGATGGCGGTGTGGTCCTATCTGCGCCAGTTCATGTACACCAAATGGGTGATCGTGGTGGACGACGACATCGACGCGCGCGACTGGAAGGACGTGATGTGGGCGGTCGCCACCCGCATGGATCCGGCGCGCGACATCACCGTCATCGAACACACGCCGATCGACTATCTCGACTTCGCCTCGCCGCAGAGCGGGTTGGGTTCCAAGATCGGGCTCGACGCGACCAACAAGCTGCCGCCCGAGACCACGCGCGAATGGGGCCGCAAGATCGCGATGGATCCGGACGTCGTCGAGAAAGTGACGAAGATGTGGGCCAAGCTCGGCCTTTCGGAATTAAGGCAGCCAATTTCCAAGTGACGGCACTTGCGCCCTATCCGCAAGTCGGTTGCAATATTGAAGAAATTGCTGCGGGGATAATCCGATGTGGGGCGTCAACACCGTATTGCGCTGCGCCGTCATCTCCCTAGCGCTTGTCGTTTCGGCGACGTCCAGCCAGGCGGCGGACGACTGTCCTCCCCTGAAGGCGATATGGCTGGATCTTATTGCGACGCCCAAGGGCTATCTGGTGCCCGTCTCGGTGGCGGGCACGTCACGATATTTTCTGCTCGACCTTGGCGCGGCGTTCTCGAAGATCGACAAGAGCGTGGCCGAGGAACTCTCCCTGCCGACCAAGTCGATACCGCCCGCCGTCAAAATCAGCGACAGCTACGGAGATTTCGCCAGCTACGCCATCGCGCCCACCCTGGCGTTCGGCGACGTCCCACGGAAGAACATGCAATTGCTGATCGATCCGTATGGCCATCATTCCGATCCGCGCACCTCTGGGACGCTGGCCATGAATTCGCTGATGCCGTTCGACATCGAACTCGACCTCGGCGCCAACAAGCTGGGGTTGTTCCTGCCCAAACACTGCGAAGGTCCCGATGCCTTGGTGCACTGGCCCAATCAGGGCGTCGGCGCCGCGCACATCGTTGTGGAGGAGTTGGGCACCATCCTGTTGCCGATGACGCTGGACGGCGTGAAGATCGAGGCATCGATCGATACCCTCAGCGAAGTCTCCTGGATGTCGACCAGCGCGGCGCACATCCTGATGGGGCTCAACGAGGAGGCCGCGAACCAAATCGCCAGCCCGAACAGCGACACGCCCGGCGGGCTGCCGGCCTATCCGTTCAAGACGCTCACCGCCGACGGCGTGACGATCTCAAATCCGGCGATCCACTTTTATCGCTCGCCGGCCTTGTGCGGCGGCCTGTCGGGACGCAGCATGGAAGAAATTCGCAACCAGCGCTGTTTCGGCGTCGCCGACGTGGCGCTCGGCTTCAGGGCCTTGCGGCATTTGCACATGTTCTTCTCGTTCGGAGAAAAGATGGTCTATTTCACCGCGGCGACACCGGCGCCACAATAGGCTTGAAAAGCGTCCGCTTGACCGGCCGGCTGGGTGGTCTACTTATCCCCCCATCCGTCCCAACCCAGGTCCAGTCATGGCGCGCGCCGATACGCAGCAGATTCTCGACAGCCTCATCCGCGGCGCCAAGGCCGCCGGCGCTGACGCGGCGGACGCGCTGCTGGTCGAGAGCGTCGCGGCGAGCGTGTCCTACCGGCTCGGCAAGCTCGAAGACGTCGAGCGGGCGGAGAGCCACGATCTGGGGCTGCGCGTTTTCATCGGCCAGAAGGTCGCGTTCGTCTCCTCGACGGACTTCTCGAAAGATTCGCTGGCGCAACTGCCGGGCCGCGCGGTCGCGATGGCGAAGCTGGCGCCGGAAGACGAATATGCGGGCCTGGCGCCGCGCGATCGCCTCGCCAAATCCATTCCCGATCTCGACATCGAGGACAAGGCGGAGCCGCCGGCCGAAACGCTCGTCGAATGGGCGCGCGCCGGCGAAGCCGCGGCGATGGGTGTGAAGGGCGTGACCAATTCGGAAGGCGGCGGCGCGAGCTTCGGGCGCACCGCGATCGCGCTCGCCACCAGCGACGGATTCCATGGCGGCTATGCCGGTACGAGCTGCGGCGTCGGCGTCTCCGTGATCGCGGGCGAAGGCACCGCGATGGAGCGCGACTACGATCACGCCAGCGCGCGCCATACCGCCGATCTGACCAAGCCGGACGAGATCGGCCGCAGCGCCGGCGAGCGCGCGGTCAAGCGGCTCAACCCGCGCAAGGTGAAATCGCAGGCGGTGCCGATCGTCTACGATCCGCGCGTCTCGGGCGGGCTGGTCGGTCATTTCGTGGGCGCGATCTCCGGCAGCGCCATCGCGCGCGGCGTCAGTTTTCTCAAGGAGAGCATGGGCAAGCCGGTGTTCGCGCCGGCGATCAACATCATCGACGATCCGCATCGGCGGCGCGGCTTGCGCTCCAAGCCGTTCGACGGCGAGGGCGTTGCCAACAAGCGCTGGGCGCTGATCGAGAACGGCGTGCTCAGGACCTGGCTGCTGGAATCGGCGAGCGCGCGGCAATTGGGGCTCCAGACCACGGGGCACGCGGCGCGCGGAACGGGCGGGCCGCCGGGTCCGGCACCGACCAATCTTTACATGGAAGCCGGAACGCCGACGCCCCAGGAACTGATGGCCGATATCCGCCAAGGCTTCTACGTCACCGAGCTGATCGGCATGGGCGTCAACGGCGTCACCGGCGATTACAGCCGCGGTGCCGCCGGCTTCTGGATCGAGAACGGCGAGATCGCGTTTGCGGTCTCGGAGATCACGATCGCGGGCAATCTGAAGGACATGTTCCTCAACCTGACGGCGGCGAACGATCTGGAATTCAAGCACGGCACCAACGCGCCGACGCTGCGCATCGAAGGCATGACCGTTGCCGGTGCCTGACGACGACGCCGACACGCTCGCGCTGCTGGAATCCGCCGTGCGCGCGGCCGGCAAGATCGCCCGCCAATATTTCGGCGGCAGCTATAAGCGCTGGGACAAGAGCAAGGGCAATCCGGTCACCGAGGCCGATCTCGCCATCGACAAATTCCTGACCGATACGCTGCGCCCGGCGCGGCCCGATTACGGCTGGCTGTCGGAAGAAACCGAGGACGACGCGGCGCGGCTTACCACCCGCGCGCTGTTCGTGGTCGATCCGATCGACGGCACGATCGCGTTCATGAAGGGACGGCCGCATTTCACCATCTGCGCCGGCGTGGTGCGCGACGGCGCGCCGGTCGCGGGCGCGGTCTACAATCCCATCACCGGGGAATGCTTCACGGCGCGCGCCGGCCATGGGGCGCATCTGAACGGCGCGGCCATCCATGTCAGCGACCGCGCCGAGATCGAAGGCTGCCGGATGCTGAGCGACAAGGCGATGCTCGCCCATTCCGCCTGGAACGCGCCGCCCAACCGGCCGTGGCCCCCGATGCAGATCGAATCGCGCGGCTCGGTGGCCTATCGCCTCGTCCTCGTCGCCGCGGGCCAGTTCGACGCGACGCTGGCGCTGTCCTCCAAGCGGGACTGGGACATCGCGGCGGCGCAGATCGTCGTCACCGAGGCCGGCGGCATGGTGTCCACCCACACCGGCGCCAAGCTCGACTATAATCGGCAAAGCACGCTGGTGCCCTCGCTCGTCGCGGCGGGACCGAGGCTGCATGCGAAGCTGATCGAGCGCGTGGCGCATCTGTCGTTGCCGCGCGGACGGGAGAGACCATGACCGATCACGCCCCGAAGCAACTGCTCCATTTCGTGTTCGGCGGCGAGTTGACCGCGCCGCACAGCATGGAGTTCAAGGATCTGTCCAAGCTCGACCTCGTGGGCATGTATCCGAACTACGCAGAAGCCTACAAAGCCTGGCGCGCCAAGGCGCAGGCGACGGTGGACAACGCGCAGATGCGCTATTTCGTGGTGCATATCCACCGGCTGATGGAGCCGGAGGAACCGCACTGAAGATCCATTCTCAAGATTGTCATCCCGGGCGAGCGGAGCGAGACCCGGGACCCATCGCGCAAGCGGTGCAATGGGTCCCGGCTCTGCGCGATGCTCCTACGGAGCACCGCTTGGCCGGGATGACAATTTAAGGGTTACTTTCGTATCCCTGAATCCAGGGTTGTCCCCACTCTGTCACGGATGATAGACAGCCCGCTCCGCGACGAAGGATAGCAATGTCGACGACCACGGTTCAGACGACGGCACAGGGCGCGCGGGTGCATCGCAACTGCCCCTTGTGCGGCGCACCGCCGCCGGATACCGCGCCGCTGTCCTATTCCGATCCGGAGTGGCCGCTGAAGCAGTGCCCGCAATGCGACCTGGTCTATCTGGAATGGGCGCCCGCCTATAGCCGGCTGGAAGACGAACTCGGCTTCACCACGCAGCACGACAAATATTGGGAGAAGCGCCTCGCCGAGCAGCCGATCCTGGCGACGCTGGACAAGCTGACGATGTGGCGGCTGGGCCTGCTCGGCGATCCGACGCCGGCCGGCGGCCTCAAAGCCTGGGCCAAGCCGGGGCCGGTGCTCGATGTCGGCTGCGGGGACGGCGACGAGTTCGAGAAGCTGGCGCCGGGCTACATCCCCTTCGGCATCGAGATCGAGCGGTCGGCCGCGGCCGCGGCGCGCAAGATCTTCGAACCGCGCGGCGGCAGCGTCATCAATGCGGACGGTGTCAGCGGGCTGGCGCAATTGCCGGAGAAGTATTTCAACGGCGTCGCGATGTGGGGCTATCTCGAGCACGAGGCGAATCCGAAGGACGCGCTCAAGGGCGTGCGCCGCGTGGTGAAGGACGACGCCATCGTGCTGGTCAAGGTGCCCAACTACGCCTGCTGGAATCGCAGCGTCCTGGGGCGCAAATGGACGGGCTTCTGGCATCCCGACCACACGCAATATTTCACGCCCAAGACGATGGCGCGGCTGGCCAAGGATTGCGGATTCAGCGCCTATTTCCGCCTCTACGGGCGCATCCCGCTCAACGACTACATGTACGTCATCCTGCGACCTCTCTGACGGCGCGCCGCCGCTCGCGCGCCTCGCGCCGGCCGTGCTAGAGCATTGCCATGACAGCCATCCCCGAAGGGTCCAGCCTTCCGGCCGCACCGGCCATACCCGCCGTGGCGGGGCGCACGGCGGCGACGGGCAATTTCACCATCATCAAGCGGCTGCTGCGCGACTATGTGCGTCGGCAGTGGCCGACGCTGGCGGTCGCGGTGGTGTGCATGGCGATCACGGCGGGCATGACGGCGGCGCTCGCGCTTTTGACCGATCCGGTCATCAAATACATGTTCCTGGAGAAGCGCGCCGATCTTCTCATCCTGATCCCGCTGGCGGTTCTCGGCGTGGTTGTGGTGCGCGCGGTGACGCAATTCGCCCAGCAGTCGATGATGGATTCGGTCGGCGAGCGCGCCGTCGCCGCGACCCAGGCCGACATGCTCGACAGCCTCGTGCATCAGGACCTCGCCTCGCTGAACAGCATCCATTCCGCGCAGTTCGTGTCGAACTTCATCTACGACGCGACCTTGATGCGCGACGCCATCGTGCGCGGCATCGCCGGCATCGGGCTGGAGCTCATCTCGCTGATCTGCCTGACCGGGGTGATGATCTACGAGGACTGGCAGCTCGCGGCGATCGGCGTGTTCGTCATGCCGGCGGTGGCCTGGGTCAGCCAGGTGATCGGCGCGTCGCTGCGCCGTTCCGCCTCGCGCGGCATGGAGAAGACGGCGGAGCTTTCCATCGCGCTGTCGGAGGCGCTGGACGGCAAGCGCATCATCAAGGCCTATGGCCTGGAAGAGCACATCTCGATCAAGGCCAATGAGCGGCTGAATCAGCGCCTGCGCTTCCTGCTGCGCGTGGTGCGCACGCGCGCCGCGGCCGTGCCGGCCACCGATCTGTTCGGCGGCGTCGTGATCGCGGCAACGGTCTGTTACGCTGGCTATCAGACGATCCACGGCCAACTCGGCATCAACCATTTCATGTCGTTCCTGACCGCGCTGCTGCTGGCGTTGCAGCCGGTGCGCAACCTGACCCAGCTTTGGGCGACGGCGTCGTCTGGCATCTCGGCCGCCGACCGCCTCTTCGCGGTGATCGACCAGCGGCCGAGCATCACGGATCGGCCGGGCGCCAAGACGCTCGCCATCGCGCCGGCGCCCAAGGGCGGCGCCATCGCGTTCGAGGACGTGCGGTTCTCCTACGGCGCCGAGCAGCCCTCGGTGAACGGCGTGTCGTTCGCCGTCGCAGCCGGCGCCAAGGTCGCGCTGGTGGGACCGTCGGGCGCGGGCAAGAGCACGATCTTCGCGCTGCTGCTGCGCTTCTATGAGATCGCGTCGGGCCGCATCGTGATCGACGGCCACGACATCCGCGACGTGACGCTGACGTCGCTTCGCCGCAACATCGCGCTCGTCACCCAGGAGGCGATCCTGTTCGACGAGACGGTGGCGGAGAATATCGGGCTCGGAAATCTGAGCGCCGGCCGCGCGCAGATCGAGACGGCGGCGAAGAACGCGGCGGCGCACGATTTCATCATGGCCTTGCCGCAAGGCTACGACACCCGCGTGGGCGAAGGCGGGCTGAAGCTCTCCGGCGGCCAGCGCCAGCGCATCGCCATCGCCCGCGCCATGCTGCGCGATGCGCCGATCCTGCTGCTGGACGAGGCCACCAGCGCGCTCGACACCGAAAGCGAGCGCCAGGTGCAGGACGCGCTGACGCGGCTGATGAAGGACCGCACCACGATCGTGATCGCGCACCGGCTGTCGACCGTGCTCGACGCCGACTGCATCTATGTGCTCGACAAGGGCCGGATGATCGAATCCGGCAACCATGGCGAGCTGATCGCGCGCGGCGGTCTCTATGCGCGGCTCTATCAGCACGATTTCGCGCAAGAAGCGGCGCAGTGATGGCCCCCTCCGGCATCGTGATCTATCGCGCGGCGACCAAGCTTCTGTCGCCGGCGGCGCCGCTGCTGCTGCGCCGGCGCGGCCGCATGGGCAAGGAAGACCGCGACCGCTCGGCAGAGCGGCTGGGCCATGCCAGCATGGCGCGCCCCGCCGGCAAGCTGGTGTGGGTGCACGGCGCCAGCAACGGAGAATGCCTGGCGGCCCTGCCATTGATCGAAGCGCTGGCGACCAAGGGCATCGCGGTTCTGATGACGAGCGGCACGGTGACCTCCGCCGAACTGATGCACGACCGGCTGCCGCACGGCGCGGTGCATCAATTCGTGCCGATCGACACGCCCGGCGCGACGCAACGCTTCCTGGCGCATTGGCGGCCCGATGCCGGCCTGTTCGTCGATTCCGACCTGTGGCCGAATTTGATCCTGGGCGCGCATGCGCAGGGCGTGAAACTGGCGCTGGTCAACGCGCGGATTTCGCAGCGGTCGTTCGAGGGCTGGCGCTGGGCGCGCAAGACCGTGGCCGCCCTCCTCGCCGCCTTCGACGTATGCCTGGCACAGGACGACGAGATCGCGGCGCGCTTTCGCGTGCTGGGCGCGCCGGACGTGCGCGTGGTGGGCAGCCTGAAGGAAGACGCGCCGCCCCTGCCCTTCGATCGCGGCAAGTTGGAATCGCTGATCGCCGCCATCGGTAACCGGCCGGTCCTGCTCGCGGCGCAGACCCATCCCGGCGAGGACGAGACGATCTTGCCGGCGCACGACATCCTGCGCCGCGATCATCCCGACCTTCTCACCATCCTCGTGCCGCGCCATCCGGCGCGCGGGGCCGATATCGCGATGCTGTGCGACACGCGGCCAGCGGTGCGACGCGCGGCGAACGGCGCGCTGCCGGCGCCGGGCACGGCGGTCTACATCGCCGACACGCTGGGCGAGCTTGGCCTGTTCTATCGGCTCGTCTCCTTCGCCTTCGTCGGCGGCACGCTGGTGCCGGTCGGCGGACACAATCCGTTGGAGCCGGCGCGGCTCGGCTGCGCCGTGATGGCCGGTCCGCACGTCTTCAACTCGCAATCGGCCTATGCCGCGATCTTCAAGGCGCAAGGGCGCGGGCTGGTGCGCAACAGCGCCGAGATCGCAGCGCTGGCGCACGCGCTGATCGGCGACGCGCAAGCGGCCAAGGCGCTGGGCGAAGCGGCGGCGCGCGGCGCGGCCTCGCTGGGCGGCGCCGTCGACAAGACCATCGCGGTGGTCGAAGCCTTCCTGGCCGGCCATGCGCCCGCCTGAGTTCTGGACCGCCAAAGACTTTCTCTCGCGGCTGCTGGTCGCGCTGCTGACGCCGCTGAGCTGGCTGTACGGCTGGACCGTGCACTACCGCGCGACGCATGCCCTGCCCTATCAGAGCGCGGCGAAGGTGGTGTGCGTCGGCAATCTGACGGCGGGCGGCACGGGCAAGACGCCGATCGCGATGACCATCGCGCGCGCCCTGATCGCGCGCGGCGCCAAGCCGGTATTCCTGACGCGAGGCTATGGCGGCAAGGTGCGCGGACCGGCCTTCGTCGCGGCCGACGATCGCGCCATCCATGTCGGCGACGAGCCGCTGCTGCTCGCCGCGGCGGCGCCGGTCATCGTCTCCGCCGACCGCGCGGCCGGCGCGCGGCTCGCCGAAGAGCACGGCTTCGACGTCATCGTGATGGACGACGGGCACCAGAATTTCTCGCTGCGCAAGGATTTGTCGTTCGTCGTGGTCGATGCCGAGACCGGCTTCGGCAACGGCCGCGTGCTGCCGGCTGGCCCGCTGCGCGAGCCGGTGCGGCAGGGCCTGGCGCGGGCCGACGCGGTGATCGTCAGCGGCAGCGGCAGTCCGGCGCTGTCCGGCTTCGCGGGTCCGGTCCTGCACGCGCGGCTGGTGGAGGATCGCAGTGTGCTCGCCCGCGGCACGCGCGTCGTCGCCTTCGCCGGCATCGGCCGGCCGGCGAAATTCTTCGCCTCGCTTGTCGCGCTCGGCATGGAGATCGCCGACCATCGCGCCTATGGCGACCACCATGTTTACACCCAGGCGGAAATCGCCCGGCTGAAGGCGCGGGCGCGTGCGACACAATCGACTTTGGTTACCACCGAAAAGGATTTTGCGCGGCTGACACCCGCGGAACGCGACGGCATCGTGGCGCTGCCCGTGCGCAGCGAATTTGCCGAGCAGGACGTCCTGGACGGCTTGCTTGACAGGCTCGTCCGCCCTGCGGTACCCGCCAAGGCATCATGACGGCCGACACCGGGGTTTCCTTGCCGCTTGCGAGCCGGCTGCGTTATGGCGCGGAGGCCGCGGTCTTCTTCGCCTATATCGGGCTGTGCCGGCTGATCGGACTGCGCGCCGCCTCCGCCGTGGGCGGGTTCATCGGACGCAACGTGTTCTATCGCGTCGGCCCCATCATGGACCGCGCGCGCGCCAATCTGCGCGCCGCCTTTCCCGAAAAGTCCGACGAGGAGATCGAGGCCGTCGTGCTGGAGATGTGCGACAACCTCGGCCGCACCGTCGCCGAATATGGCCATCTCGACAAGTTCTCGATGCATGGCGAGAACCCGCGCCTGGAGATCGTCAATCGCGAACTGGGCGACGCCGCGATCGCAAGCGGCAAGGGCGTGATGTTCTTCTCCGGCCACTTCGCCAATTGGGAGATGATGCCGTTCATCGCCACCCAGCTCGGCTATGAGGGCGGCGAGGTCTACCGGCCGCCGAACAACCCGATCATCGACCGCTGGTTGGTGACGCAGCGCGCCAAGAACGGCCCGGCCGAGCAGATCGCCAAGGGGCCGCGCGGCACGCGCAAGATCTTCACGCTGCTGCGCCGGGGCAAGGCGATCTTCCTGCTGACCGACCAGAAGACCAATGAGGGCATCGCGGCGCCGTTCTTCGGCCGCGACGCGATGACGACGCCGGCGCCGGCGATGCTGGCGCTCAAGCTGGGCTCCATCCTGCTGCCCGCCTCCAACGAGCGGCTGCCCGGTTCGCGCTTTCGCATGACGATCTATCCACCGCTGCAATTCACGCCGAGCGGCGACGAGGATCGCGACGTGCACGCGCTCACCTGCCTGATCAACGACACGGTGGAGATGATGGTGCGCAAGCGGCCGTCGCAATGGCTGTGGATCCACCGCCGCTGGCCGACGACGCGGGCGCAGGACCAGCTCGGCGGCAAACGGTCGGTTCAGGCGCTCAGGGACGAACCGGTTTAGGCGTTGCATTTCGAACACCTGTCATCCCGGCCAAGCGATGCGCGAGCATCGCGCCGAGCCGGGACCCATCGTGCCGCTTCGCTATGGGTCCCGGATCGGGCCTGCGGCCCGTCCGGGATGACAGGAATATTGAAGCTTGCCGATCACCCCTTCGGCGGCGCGGGCGTGCGGGTCGAGAGCGAGGGATCGAGCCGCACCTGAAACCAGTTCATGCCCCAGTGCAGATGCGGTCCCGTGGCGCGGCCGCTCTTGCCGATATGGCCGATCACGTCGCCGCGCTTGACCGCGTCGCCTTCGTTCACCAGCCGCTTGCTCTGATGCATGTAGTGCGTCGAGACGCCGTGACCGTGATCGAGCAGCGTGAAGCCACCCTCGAGATAGAAATCATCGGTGAGCAGAACGATCGCGTCGGCGGGGGCGCGGATCGGCGTGCCCTCGACATTGGCCATGTCGACGCCGAAATGCGGCGCCATGGGCGTGCCGTTGTCGATGCGCTGGCTGCCGAACACCCCGCTCATGATGCCGGGCGCCGGCCAATCGAGCGGATCGGCGAACCAGGCGTGTTCGCTGTCGGTCTTGCGCGCTTCGCCGAGGCGGGCGTGCTCGCGCTTGATGCGTTCGAGCACCTCCGGCGGCGGAGTCACCGTGTTCTGCGGCAGGCCGTTGACGTGCTGGACATTGTACTGGCGCAGGACGGGCGCGACATCGCGCGTCTCGTTCGAACCGTCGGCAAAAGTCGCGGCGAGATGGGCGGGGCGCGTTTGATCCCAGGCAAGACCGAAGGCGAACAACCCTTCCGGTGACACCCGCAAGTCCTTGTCGTCCAGCGTCACGCGCGAGCCCGGCTCACCCCGACCGACGACCAACCCGCCCTGCTCCATCGAACCGGACAATGCGAGGCGCGCCGTGGCGGCGCGGACGAAGGCGGGCGCGAACGCTGCGGTCATCCCGCTCGCGAGCGCGACGCGACGGGTGATCACTTATTGGAACCCTGGGGAGTCTTTCCGGCTTCCTGCATGCGCTTCAGCGCGACGACCGGATTGGCGTAAGCCTCTTGCAGATCGACGCTCCAATAGCGCAGCGCCTCCACCGGGATGTGAACGCCGGTGGCCGCGCAGGTCACATAGGCGCCCGCCTTCACGACGCGGAATTCGCCGTCGAGATATTCGAGCACGGCCTCGCCGTCGGGGCGGAAATCGCGGTCCATCTTGTTCATGAGGGGAGTTTAGAGGGGTTCGCGAAAAAATTCATCAACCAACAACCGTCATGGGATCAAAACAAGCTCCCCTGCCCGCCGCCCTTGGAGGGCTTGGCTTTCGTCTTGGGCGCCGACGTGCCGTCGGCAGTGGCGGCCTTTTCGCCGTCGGCGAAGCTCAGCGTGAGCCGCTCGCCGGCCGCGATCGCGGCGGCGCGGCGGCGGACCTTGCCGTCCTCGCCGCGCACCAGCGCGAAGCCGCGCTCCAGCGCCGAGCGATAGGAGGTTCCCTCCAGGACGCGCCCGAGCGAGTCCAGATGCTTGGCAAGTTCGGTCAGCCGCGCGCGCTCGGCCCGTGTCAGGCGCTTGCCCAGGAGGTCGGCGCGCTCGGCTTCGCGCCGCAGATGGCGCTTGAGTTCGCCGGGCCGCAGCGCCGCAGACGCCTTGGTCAGCCGGCGGTCATGGACCTGGAGATTGCGCCGCAGCGCCTTGCCCAGGTTCTCGCCCGCATAGTCGAGACGCTGGCGCGGCGCGGCGAAGAGCTGATCGGCGCGCGGCAGCACGCGAGCGAGCTGCGCCAGATGCCGGCGGCGATCGTCCATTGCCTTGGAAAAGCCGCGCAGCAGGCGGCGCGCGAAGTCGAGCGTCTGGCCGATGAGTTCGGTGCGCACCGGCACGGCGAGCTCCGCCGCCGCGGTCGGCGTCGGCGCGCGGACATCGGCCGCGTGGTCGATCAGCGTCGTGTCGGTCTCATGCCCGACCGCGGATATCAGCGGGATGGCGCTGTCGAACGCGGCGCGGACGACGATCTCTTCGTTGAACGCCATCAGGTCCTCGATCGAGCCGCCGCCGCGCGCCACGATCAGAACGTCGGGACGCGGCACGGCACCGCCGGGCTCGATCGCGTTGAAGCCGCGGATCGCGGCGGCGATCTCGGCCGCCGCGCGCTCCCCCTGGACAGCCACGGGCCAGAGCAGAACGCGGCGCGGAAAGCGTGCCTCAAGCCGGTGCATGATGTCGCGGATCACCGCGCCGGTCGGCGAGGTGACGACGCCGATCACCTCGGGTAGGAAGGGCAGCGCCTTCTTGTGCTCGGCCGCGAACAGGCCTTCGGCGGCGAGCTTCTTGCGCCGCTCCTCCAGCAGCGCCATGAGGGCGCCGGCGCCGGCGAGTTCGACCTGCTCGACGATGATCTGGTAGCGCGAGGAGCCGGCATAGGTCGAGATCTTGCCGGTGCACACGACCTCGAGCCCGGCCTGCGGCTTCTGGCGCAACCGGCCGGCGCCGGTGCGCCAGACGACGGCGTTGAGCGTCGCCTTCTCGTCCTTCAGGTCGAAATAGATGTGGCCGGAGGAATGGAATTTGAGGTTGCTGATCTCGCCGCGCACCCGCACGAAGCCGAATGCGTCCTCGACGGTGCGCTTGAGCGCCGCGGAAATCTCGGTGACCGAGAATTCCGGCAGGTTGGGAACGGGTCGGGTGGCGGGCTCGGACATGATTCCGTAAGAATACAAGAAACCTGCCGGCTATGCCTGCCAGAGTTTGAGCCGGCAGTACCGTGCTGCGTGCTTGAAATCGCGGTCGGCGGACAGCATCACCAGATCGTGGCGGATGCAGAGATGGACCAATAGACTGTCGATGGTTCCGATCTGAACGCCGTTGCGGCGGCAATGATTGCGAAGGTCCGCGGCATCGATATGGTCGCGCCGGCTTGGCTCCAGGAAGGGAAGCGCGCCAAAGCTTTCCAGAATGCCCGCGCGTGCTTTGGGACCTAAAAACCCCTCCAGCAGTTCCTGCAACACGAACCCAGCCGTGACGACCGTATGTTCACCGCCCATCGCGCGTGAGAGAAGCTGGACTTCATCGCCTGCGGGGTGGTCTCGGCGAAATGCAAGCGACCAGACGCTCGTGTCGACGAACAGGTTCAATATCTGCTTCGCTCTGCTTTATAGTCGAAGGTGTCGTCCCACTCGAGCTTGCCAAACAACTCCACGATACGCTTTTGCTGCCGCCGGCGGACGAACTCCTCCAGCGCCTTCGTAACGGCCGCTTTCTTGGTCTTTTCGCCGCTGACCTTCAGCGCACGGTTAAGCAAATCAGGATCGATGGACAGGTTCGTCGCCATGTGTGACTCCTTACACATAGCTTTACACATCGACTCGTGATTTACAAATGACATGAACGTCCTTCTCGTCGGCTCGGGCGGCCGGGAACATGCGCTGGCCTGGGCGCTCGCCGCCAGCCCCCTGCTCACCAAGCTCTATTGCGCGCCGGGCAATGCCGGGATCGCGCAGGTGGCCGAGTGCGTGCCGATCCCAGTGATGGATTTTCCGCGCCTGGTCGCCTTCGCCAAGGAGGCGAAAATCGACTTCGCGGTGATCGGCATGGACGCGCCGCTGGTCGGCGGGCTGTGGGATGCGTTCGAGGCGGTCGGCATCCGCGCCACCGGCCCAAGCAAGGCGGCCGCGGTGCTCGAGGGCTCCAAGGGCTTCGTGAAGGACCTTTGCGCCGAATACGGCATTGCGACCGCCGCCTATAGGCGTTTCACGCAGGCGGCGCCGGCCAGGGCGTTCGCGGACACGCTGGGATTGCCGGTCGTGATCAAGGCGGACGGGCTGGCGGCGGGCAAGGGCGTGATCGTGGCCGAGACCCAGGCCGAGGCGCACAAGGCCATCGACTTCATGTTCGAGGGCGGCTTCGGCGACAGCGGTCATGCGGTGGTGGTCGAGGAGTTCATGGAGGGCGAAGAGGCAAGCTTCTTCGCGCTCAGTGACGGAGAGACCGTGGTCGCGCTGGCCGGGGCGCAGGACCACAAGCGCGTGTTCGACGGCGACAAGGGGCCGAACACGGGTGGCATGGGCGCCTATTCTCCCGCGCCGGTACTGCCGCCGGCAATGTACGCGGACGTCATGGATCGTTTCATCCGGCCGACCGCGGCGGCGATGCGCGCCAAGGGACTTTCCTACATGGGCGCGATGTATCTGGGCCTGATGTTCACCAAGGACGGACCCAAGCTCGTCGAATACAATTGCCGCTTCGGCGACCCGGAAACGCAAGTGCTCATGCCGCGCCTGAAGAGCGATCTTTTGACCGCGCTGCTGGCGATGCGCGACGGCCAGCTCAAGAACATCGACTTGCGCTGGAGCGACGAGGCGGCGCTGACGGTGGCGATGGCATCGAAGGGCTATCCCGGCGCCTATGAGAAGGGACAGGTCATCAGCGGGCTCGATGCGGCGGCGCGGCTGCCGGGGGTGCAGATCTTTCATGCCGCGACCGAGCGGCGCGACGGCCGCATCGTCGCCGCCGGCGGCCGCGTGCTGAGCGTCACCGCCACCGGCAGGGACGTCGCCGAGGCGCGGACGCGCGCCTATGCGGCGGTCGACCTGATCCATTGGGACGGCGCCTTCTGCCGCCGCGATATTGGTTGGCGCGCGCTGTCGCGCTGACGGGGTTGGCGCGCGCTGGCGCGCTGACGGGGTTGGCGCGCGCTGGGGCGCCGAAGGCTGACGCCCCGTAACGGCTTGTGCGGCCCCGCACCGCAGTCAACAATGCCGCCAACAAGAAATCCGAACGGGAGTTTGAGGCGATGAGCGAGCCCAGCCGCCAGGAGACGTTCTCCGGCACCAAAGAGGTCGGCGCCGCGCACGCTTTCGACGTCAAGAAACTCGAATCCTATCTCGCCGAGCGCATCGAGGGATTCCAGACGCCGCTGGAGGTGCGCCAGTTCAAGGGCGGGCAGTCGAATCCGACCTATCAGCTCGTCACGCCGAACAGGAAATACGTGATGCGCCGCAAGCCGCCGGGCAAGCTCCTGCCCAGCGCGCACGCGGTCGACCGCGAGTTCAGGGTGATCTCGGCGCTGCATCCCACCGGCTTTCCCGTCGCCAAGCCTTATGTGCTGTGCGAGGACGAAAGCGTCGCCGGCACGATGTTCTACGTGATGGATTGCGTGGAAGGGCGCGTGCTGTGGGAATCGTCCCTGCCCGAGATGGACAAGAAGCAGCGCTGGGCGACCTATGACGCGATGAACGAGACGCTCGCGCGGCTGCACAATCTCGACTACCGCAAGATCGGGCTGGAGGAATTCGGCAAGCCGACCGCCTATGTGGCGCGGCAGATCGCGCGCTGGACCAAGCAGTACCAACTCTCCGAGACCGAGACGGTCGACGAGATGAACAAGCTGATCGACTGGCTGCCCAAGCACCTGCCGGCGGAGGGGCGGCCCTCGGTCGTGCATGGCGACTATCGCCTCGACAACATGATCCTGCACCCGACCGAGCCGAAGGTGCTGGCGGTGATCGACTGGGAACTGGCGACGATCGGCGATCCGCTGGCCGATTTCACTTATCACCTGATGCAGTGGCAGATGATGCCCGGCGGCACCTCGGCCGGCACGCAGACCCTTTTGACGCTCGATCTGCCGGCGCTCGGCATCCCGACGATGGACGAATATGTGAAGATGTATTGCGAGCGCACCGGGCGCAGCGAGACGCCGAACATGGACTACTACGCGGCATACAATTTCTTCCGCCTCGCCGGCATCCTGCAAGGGATCATCGGCCGGGTGCGCGACGGCACCGCGGCGAACGCCAACGCTGCGGCAACCGCCGCCGCGGTGCGCCCGCTGGCCGAGCGCGCCTGGTTCTTCGCGCAGCGCGCCGGCGCCATCGGTTGAAGGATCCGTTAACGGACGGCCGCGAGCATTGTCGCGGCCAGGCAAGCGGTCCTTAACCTTGGCCGCGCTAGCCTTCCCGGTCGGCGGTTCGACCGCCACGAGGAAGGGCATGAGCGAAGACGACGACGCCAAGCGGGCCGCGCGCCTGAAGCGTATCCGCACGCAGTTCGATCTCGCCGAGCGCGCCGCGCATATCGGCCATTGGCGCTATGACCTGACCGCCAATACCTATTATTGGTCCCCCGGTCTCTATCGCCTGCTCGACGAGGATCCCAGCGCGCGCCCGCCGGACGTCGATTGGCTCTTCTCGCAGATGACCGACGACTCGCGCCGGGTCATCGAAAAGGCCATGGCCGAGGCGATCCGCACCCGCTCGCCCTTTTCCTATCGCACCTATGCGCGGCACGAGAGCCGCGCGGCGCAGATCGTCGACACCCAGGGCGAGGTCGAGCTCGACGACGACGGCCGCGTCGCCTCGCTCATCGCCGTCTGCCACGACGTCACCGCGCAGGTGCGCGCCGAGCGAGAACGCGAAGACGCGCAGGCGATGTATCGGCTGATGACCGAGCAGTCCGGCGACATCATCATCCTGTATTCGACCGACGGAAAACTCGTGTTCGCGTCGCAGGCGCTGGAGCGGCTGACCGGCCGCACGGTCGAGGACATCCGCGACGGGGGCTACAAGCGCTTCATCCATCCTTCCGACTACGAGCAAGCGCAAAAGATGATGAGCCGCCCGATGGACAGCGCGATCGTGGTCGCGACCTGGCGGATCATGCATCGCGACGGCCATTATATCTGGCTCGAAACGACGATCCGCACCGTCTACGACGCCGCGACCGGCGAACCCAAGAACGTCATCAGCGTTTCGCGCGACGTCAGTGCCCGCGTCGCCGCGGAAGAGGCGCGCCGCAAGGCCGACGAGATGTACCGCGTGATGACGACCGAGGCCTCGGACGTCATCCTGCTGTTCGGCCCCGACCGCCGCATCCTGTTCGCCTCCGAGGCGCTGGAGCGCGTGATGGGCCGCACCGTCGCCGAGATCGAAAACGGCGGCTGGTTGCGCTTCGTCCATTCGGAGGACATCGGGCCGCTTCTCAAGCTCGAACTGCCGCCGCGCCAGCGCGAGCCGTTCACCGCGTCCTACCGCCTGCTGCACCGCGACGGCCGTTACGTCTGGCTCGAGGTCAACACCCGCGCCCGCTATGCCGCCGACGGAACCTATCTGGGCTATATCAGCGTCGGTCGCGACGTCACCGCGCGCAAGACGCAGGAGATCGCCGCGATGGAGGCGCGCCAGCGCGCGGAAGCCGCGAACCTGGCGAAGTCGAAATTCCTCGCCAATATGAGCCACGAGCTGCGCACGCCGCTCAACGCCATCATCGGCTTCGCCGATCTGATGAAATCGCGGGCCTTCGGTCCGCTCGGCAACGACCGCTATGAAAGCTATGCGGCGCTGATCTACGATTCCGGGCAACTGCTGCTCGATCTCATCACCGACATGCTCGACATGGCGAAGATCGAGGCCGGCAAGCTGGAGCTGAACTTCGAGCGCGTCGATCTCGCCGAGACGATCGGCGACGTGGTGCGGCTGCTCGACGACCGCGCGCGCATGGCCGGCCTCAAGCTCGTCGCAAACGGCGCCGAGAGGACCTCGCTGCTGGCCGATCGGCGCGCCATGAAGCAGATCCTCATCAACCTGGTGGGCAACGCCATCAAGTTCACGCCGAGCGGCGGCGAAGTGCGCATCGCGGCGGCGCAGGACGGCGAATTCGTGCGCCTGACCGTGTCGGACACCGGCATCGGCATCCCTCCGGATCAGATCGGCCGCCTCGGCAAACCGTTCGAGCAGGTGTGCGACGATCCCAAACTCGCCAAGGCGGGCACGGGGCTCGGCCTCGCCCTGGTGCGGGCGCTGTCGGAGATGCATGGCGGGACGCTCAGGATCGAGAGCACCGAGCATGTCGGGACGGACGTCACAGTGACGCTGGCGTTGAAGCCGGCGCAGCGCGCCGCGGCTTAGCTGCGGCGGCGAAACATGAAGGCGATCGCCAAGCCGGCGAAGAAGCCCAGCGCCGCGCCGATCAGGGCGATCTTGAGCAGCAATCCCAGGATCTTCAGGACGAAGAAGACGACCACCGCGACGACGATCGCGATGACGATTTCCAGTGCGCGCATGCGGTTCCCCCGGCGGCGGTATCGCTGACTATACGGCCGGGCGGGGAATAAGTTCCGCGGTGCGCTACTCCGCCGCCTGGCGCCTCGGCATCTCGGCGTGCTTGCCGAATTCCAGGCGTGCGATGGTGCGGCAGTGGACCTCGTCCGGACCGTCGGCGAGGCGCAGCGTGCGCTGGCCGGCATACATCTTGGCCAGACCCGGATCGGTCGTCACACCGCCGCCGCCCCAGGCCTGAATCGCATCGTCGATGATCTTGAGCGCCATGCGCGGCGCAGCGACCTTGATCTCCGCGATCTCGGTGCGCGCGACCTTGTTGCCGACCTTGTCCATCATGTCGGCGGCTTTCAGCGTCAAGAGACGGCACATGTCGATGTTGATGCGGGCCTCGGCGACGCGCTGCTCCCACACCGAGTGTTCGGCGATCTTCTTGCCGAAGGCCTCGCGGGTCAGAAGGCGCTTGCACATGATCTCCAGCGCCCGCTCGGCGACGCCGATGGTGCGCATGCAATGATGGATGCGGCCCGGGCCGAGGCGGCCCTGCGCGATCTCGAAGCCGCGGCCTTCGCCGAGGATCATGTTCTCGACCGGCACCTTGACGTTGTCGAGCAGCACCTGGGCGTGGCCGTGCGGCGCGTCGTCATAGCCGAACACCGGCAGCATGCGCTCGACCTTCACGCCGGGCATGTCGCGCTCGACCAGGATCTGCGATTGCGCGCTGTGGCGGCCGCCGTCGGGATTGGTCTTGCCCATCACGATCATGATCTTGCAGCGCGGATCGCCGACGCCCGACGACCACCATTTGCGGCCGTTGACGACGTAGTGATCGCCCTTGCGTTCGATATGGGTGGCGATGTTGGTGGCGTCGGACGAGGCGACCGCCGGCTCGGTCATCAGGAAGGCCGATCGGATCTCGCCCGCGAGCAGCGGCTTCAGCCATTTGTCCTGCTGATAGGGGCTGCCATAGCGCTCCAGCACTTCCATGTTGCCGGTATCGGGCGCCGAGCAGTTGAACACTTCCGAGGCGAAGCCGACGCGGCCCATGATTTCGGCCAGCGGCGCGTATTCGAGGTTGGTGAGGCCGGCGCCGTGCTCGCTCTCATTGAGGAAGAAGTTCCACAGGCCCTGCGCCCTGGCCTTCTTCTTGAGCTCCTCCACGACCGGCACGACGATCCAGGGATTGCCTTGTCTGCGCGCCTCATCCATCTGGGCGGCGAAGGTGGCTTCCGCCGGGTAGACATGGGCGGACATGAAGTCGCCCACCTTCTTCATCCACTCGCGTTGCCGCGGCGAATAGTCGAAATCCATGGTTTCCTCCATTGTTCGATAGCGATCGCCGGACTGTAACCCGCGAGCCGGGGCCCTGCCAGACGCCCCGAATTGACTTCAGCTTTCCGGCACGGCAAGCAGCGTCCATGCTGCTTTGGGCGGGCGTCTTCCTCATCGTGCTGGGCCTTGCGTGCCTGCCCATCGACCGGCGGGCGGCGCATGTCCTCTACGATCACGAGAGCGCGCGGCTGGAGCGCTTCCTGGAAGCCACCACCCATTGGGCGAAGGCGGCCCATTGGCTGATCGCGGCGCTGGTCACGCTGGCGGTGGCGCGCATCGGCCTGGCGATCTGGGGCGAGCAGGAGCAGCTGCGCCAGATGTCGGATTATTCGCTGGCCTTCATCGCCTGTCTGGGCGCCGGCAGCGCGATCCTGCACGGCATCAAGCTCCTGGTCGGGCGGCGGCGCCCGCGCGACGACATGGAGATGGGAAAATACGGCTTCGTGTGGTTCGAGTTCCGCACCGACTACAATTCCTTTCCCTCCGGCCATGCCCTGACCATCACCTGCGTCGCGGTGATCGCGACCTGCGCGGCGCCGCATCTGGCGATCCTGTGGTTCGCGGTCGCGCTGTGGCTCGGCGTGACGCGCGCACTTTTGACCGCGCATTTTTTCAGCGACGTGTTCATCGGCGGCGGCATCGGGCTACTCGCGGCGCGCGAGACGTTGTTGTATCTGTTCCCTGCACTGCCCCCACCCTGGTTCTGATCGTCGTCGAGGCCCCGCATGTTCGATCCCTTCCTGACTGTGGACGGCTGGATCGCGCTGCTCACCCTGGCGGTGCTCGAGATCGTGCTCGGCATCGACAACATCATCTTCCTGGCGCTGATCGCCAATCGCGTGGCGCCCGAGAAGCGCAAGGTGGCGCGGCAGATCGGCCTCAGCCTGGCGCTGCTGCTGCGCATCGCCTTCCTGTCGAGCATCGCCTGGATCATCCATCTGTCGCAGCCGGTATTCTGGGTGTGGGGCGTCGGATTTTCGTGGCGCGACCTCATCTTCCTCGCCGGCGGGCTGTTCCTCCTGACCAAGAGCACGCGCGAAATCCACGAGATGACCGAGGATTACGAAACGCACGCGCGCAAGCCGGTCGGCTCGCTCGCCGTAGCGGTCGTTCAGATCGCGCTGTTCGACATCGTGTTCTCGATCGATTCGGTGGTGACGGCGGTGGGCCTGGCCGAGCATCTGTCGGTGATGATCGCCGCCGTGGTCATCGCGATGATCATCATGCTGCTGGCGTCGGCCAAGGTCGGCGAGTTCGTCGAGCGCCATCCCACGGTCAAGATGCTGGCCTTGAGCTTCCTGCTCCTGATCGGCACGGCGCTGATCGCCGACGCGCTGCACTTCCACATCCCGCGCGGCTATCTCTACTTCGCGGTGGCGTTCTCCGGCATGGTCGAGGCGCTCAACCAGTTCGTGGCGCACAGAAGCGGACGGCGCAAGCGGGACAAGGCGCCGTAGCGCGCGGCAGACCTCAGGCCCGTTCGAGCTTCGCGGCGACGCGCCGCTCGCCGCGAATGCGCGCCAGCGCCGCCTCGATCGACGCATCGAAGCGGATTTCCGGCTCATCCACGCCGTAATCGGCCAGAGTTTCGCGCAGCGCCGGATTGGCGCCGGTGAGCACCAGCGCCACGCCATTGCGCACCGCCTTGGTCGCGACGTCGCGGATCGTGTGGGCTGCCGTCGAGTCGAGAAACGGAACGGCGGAAAAATCCAGCACCACGGTGCGCGGGCGCACGGCGAGGCGGTCGAGGATGGTGCCGATTGTGGTGGCCGAGCCGAAGAAGAACGCACCCGAAATCCGGAACACGACGAGATCGGGATCGGTGGCGAGATGGACGTCATAGGGCAGCCGCGCGGGCCCGGTGTCGTCGGCCTTGTCTTCGCGCGTCAGGGAGGCGTCGCCGACGATCCGCGTCGCCTGCGACATGCGCTGAAGAAACAGAAGCGTGCCCAGCCCGAAGCCGACCAGAATGCCGGTGGTCAAGTCGCGGAAGATCGTCAGCAGGAAGGTCGCCAGCAAGACGACGGCGTCGCCCCAGGACGCACGCACGAGTGCCACGAAGCCGTCCTTGTCGATCATGTTCCAGGCGACGATGGCCAGGATTCCGCCCAGCGCCGAGAGCGGAATGAAAGCCGCGAGCGGCGCCGCCAGAAGGATGAAGGCAAGCAGGAAGAGCGAATGAAACATGCCGGCCAGCGGGCCGCGCGCGCCGGCGCGGACGTTCGTCGCGGTGCGCGCGATGGTTCCGGTCACGCACATGCCGCCGAACAGCGCGGAGGCGATATTGGCGACGCCCTGCGCCACCAATTCGCAGTTGGAGCGGTGGCGGCGGCCGGTCATGCCGTCGGCCACGACCGCCGAGAGAAGCGACTCGATCGCACCCAACAGCGCGAAGGAGAGCGCGTCGGGAAGCACGGCGACGATCCTGTCCAGCGAAATCGCCGGCAGCGCGGGGAGCGGCAGCCCGGATGGAATGCCGCCGAAGCGCGAACCGATGGTCTCGACCGGAAGATGAAATCCCCAGGTGATCGCGCCGGTCAGCGTCACCGCCAGCAGCATCGAAGGCCAATGGGTCCGGAAATGCTGAATGCCGAGAATGAACGCCACCGTCCCGAGCGATAGGCCGACCGCGATGGGATTGATCGTGCCCAGCGCGCCGCCGAGCGCCTGGAGTTTGGGAACGATGTCGCCGGGCTCGTGGCCGGCGAGTGTCAGGCCGAAGAGATCCTTGATCTGGCTGGCGAAGATGATGATGCCGATGCCGGCGGTGAATCCCACCGTCACCGGATAGGGGATGAATTTGATGTAGGTTCCAAGGCGCAGAAAACCGATCGCGATCAGTATCAATCCGGCGAGCATGGTCGCCAGGAAAAAACCTTCCATGCCGTGGCGCGCAATGGTCGCGGCAACGAGGACGATGAAGGCACCCGCAGGGCCGCCGACCTGGAAACGGCTGCCGCCGAGCGCGGAGACCAGGAAGCCGCCGAAGATGGCGGCGTAGAGTCCCTGCGCCGGCGCGGCGCCGGATGCGATCGCGATCGCCATCGAGAGCGGCAGGGCCACGATCGCCACGGTCAGCCCCGCCAGCGCGTCGGCGCGCAGATCGCCCAAGCCGTAACCCTCACGCAGGATCGTGACGAGCTTGGGCGTGAAAAGTTCAACGAAGCTCGGTTGTTCGATCGGCTGCGACATCGGCATGGCTAGGACGATCCCATGACGTCAGCCCTTGCCCGGCGGCTTCAGCCGCACGCCGCGCCCGCCGGGCGCACTCGTCGCCCCCTCGCCGATGAGTTCGATGCCGGCGGCTTCCAGCGCGGCGATCAGCTTCATCAGCGAATCGACATTGCTGCGGATGACGCCCTCGCTCGCCTCCATCCGCTGGATGGTGGGCAGGGACAGGCCGGAGAGTTCGGCCAGCCGCTTCTGGTCGAGGCCTGCCAAAGCCCGGGCGGCGCGCATCTGAGACGCGGTGATCATCGAGCACCTATACGATACGAAAGCTAATATCTCGTATGTACAGCACTCAAAATGATGTTTCAAGCATCACTTGTTATTTTTTGTATTGTGGCTGTCTAAGGACCTGCACGCAATTGAGGTCTCCAAAAAAGGTCGTCATGGGCGGGTTTAACCCGCCCACCCATCGCGCGCGCGTCGGCGCGCCGAGAAGAGTCTCGTGCGCCCGCCGACGCGGGCGCGATGGATGGGCGCCTCAAGGGCGCCCATGACGGTATGGGATAAGTTGCAATGGAGCACAGCCCCTAGGCGGCGGCGCGGAAGCGCTTGATGAGGGGGGATTCCTCTTCGATCAGCGCCTTGAAGGACGGCCGCGCGTGGACGCGCGCGACATAGGCCGCGAGCTTTGGCCAGCGCGCCGGATCGACGCTCTCGCCGGCATGGATGAAGTTGACGAACTGCGTTCCGACCGAGATGTCGGCGATCGAGAACGCGCCGCCCGCGAGGTAGTCCTTGCCGGCGACCTCGATCTCGAGGTGATCGAACACCGGCGGGATTTTTTCCGTCAGCGATTTCTGGCACGCCGCTTCGTCGGTCTGGCTGCGCATCATGCGCTTGACGATGCGCTCGAAGAACAGGCCCGGGCCGATGGCGGCCGCCATCCCGGAGTCGGCATACTCCTCGTACCACAATGCCTTGGCGCGCTCGAACGGGTCGGTGGGATAGAGCGCGGGCGCGGGATGCTTGTGCTCGATGTAGTCGCAGATGATCGAGGAGTCCGGCAGCGTGTTGGGCTCGGCCTGGTCGGTGTCGCGCAGCACGGGGATGCGCTTCAAAGGAGAGATGGCGAGAAATTCCGGCGGCGGATTGAACGGGCTGACCTGCTCGAGCGCATAGTCGACGCCCTTCTCGATCAGCACGATGCGCACCTTGCGCACAAATGGCGACACCGCGCCGCCGTAGAGGATGAGGGACATGGCGTTTCTCCCGAATATCTTGTTATCAATTGGTGCCAATCAAACCACAGATTGCCATGCCCGCGAAGGCGGACGCTGATAACCTCTCCCGCTTGCGGGAGAGGTCGGCGAGCGGAGCGAGACGGGTGAGGGGACGTCGCCTGCGTCTGTTCCCCTCACCTAGCGAAAACTAAGCACTTAGCTCCGCTAGGCGCTGCGCTAAGTGCAAGTTTTCGCGTCCTCTCCCGCACGCGGGAGAGGTTAGGCCGGCGCCACGACTTCCAGCTTGGGCGAGCGTTCGGGCGGCAGATTGTCGTAGAGATCGGCGATCAAATCGGTCTTCACGCCCTTCCACTTGGGATCGTCCCACAGATTGACCCATTGGTGCGGGTCGTTCTTGAGGTCGTAGAGCTCGCCTTCCGTACCGTCATAGCGGATGTTCGTTTCGAAGCCGGCATAGGCGGGGAAGTGCGTTTCGAGGCCGTTGGGCTGGCCGGCGGTCGAGGGCTCGTAGCGCGTCAGCGAAAAGCCGTCGCGCACGATAGAGCGCAAATGGAAGCCGTAGCCGGGGAACTGGCTGTCCCACTCGCACAGCGCGCGCTGGCGCGAGCCGTCGTCGGACGACGGCAGCGGCCTGCCCTGAATCCAGTCCGGTTGCGCGATGCCGGCGATGGCAAAGGCGGTGGCGGCGATGTCGACCTGCTCCACCGGCTGGTTAACCGCCGCCGGTGCGATCTTGGCGCTCGGCGCCGGGCGCCAGATGAAGGGCAGCCGCATCAGCGCGTCGGTGTGGAACGGGCCTTTGTAGACGAGGCCGAAATCGCCCTGCAGCTCGCCGTGATCGGTGGTGAAGATCACGTCGGTGTCGGCGTCCCAGCCCCTGGCCGCGATCTTCGCCATGACCTGGCCGACCGCTTCGTCGACCAGCTCGTTCATCACATGCACCTTGGCGTTGATCTCGCGGATGTTGTCCGGGGTGAGCTGCTGCGGGCGGAAATTCTGCGGCCCGCCCTCTGCGTTGATGAAGCGGCCTTCATAGTATTCGAGCCAATGCGCCGGCTTTTGCGCCAGCACCTTGCGGATCGCGTCGGGCGAGCCGGGATAGCCGCCGGGCAGCGGCAGGTCGCGCCAGTCGCAACGCGCGTTCTCGGCCGCGGGCGGATCCCAGGGGTGATGCGGATCGGGGAAGGAGAGCCACAGCATCCAATCGTCCTGCGCGTCCAGCGTGTCGAGCCAGCCCAGCGCCAGATCGCGCAGCCAATCGGTGTGATAGAGCCCGCGTGGAATCTGGTGGTTCGAGGTCTCCGGCGCGCCGGTGTCGCCGCCGGGCGAGGCGTTGAGCAGCGGCGGCCAGGCGTCGAACGCGGCCTTGTCCTTCTCGCGCAGCCAGCGGCCGTAATGGCCGACCGGGCGGCCGCCGAAGCTGGCGATATGCATGGCGTGGACGGCGTAATCGAAGCCGCGCCAGGGGCCCAGATCGCCCTCGCGCTGGCGGATGTTCTCGCGGAATTTGAATTGCGGATCGAAGCCGGGCTCGAAATGCGCCTTGCCGATCAGCGCCGTCTTGTAGCCGGCCTTCTCCTTCAGGTGCTGCGCGAAGCTCGGCGCATCCTCCGGCAGCGGCACGCCGTTGGAGAAGACGCCGTGGGTGCGGACATATTGGCCCGTGAGCATCGAGGAGCGCGCCGGCATGCAGACCGTGTTCTGATTGTAGGCGCGGGTGTAGTTGATGCCCTTGGCGGCCAGCGCGTCGATGTTCGGCGTGCGGCAGAATGTGTTGCCGTTGCAGCCGAGCGAATCGAAGCGCTGCTGGTCGGTGGTGATGAAGAGAAGTTTGCGGCCCATCGCTCAGCCTTTCAACGGTTCGAGGCAGCCGGCATCTTCAAGCATCGGATCGATCTTGTCGCGCGCCACGCCGTCGAGCTTGGCATACCGCTCGCGCAGGTCCCACAGACAGCGCTGCTGATAGCGGAATGTGCCTTGGGTATAGGTGCGGCCGAGCAAGGTTACGGAAAAAGTCTTCTCGCCCTTTTCGAACGCCGCGGCATTGGCGAGCAGGAAGGGGAAATAGACCTCACCCGCCATCTTGAGCAGCGCGGGGATCGCGGGCGGCAGCGGCGCGGCGGGGTCGCGCCAGGCGCCGTCGATGCCCGACGCGTCGTCGAGATCCATCAGCCAGCGGAAGGTGAAGGGCGCGACCTCGCGCATCAGGTCCTGCGGCGTGGGATCGACCGCGAGCTGGCTGAGCTGACCCATCCAGCCGAAATCGGCGAGCGAGGGCCGCGTGCCGAACAGGAACGGCTCTTCGGTCACATGCGCCTCGAACACGGCCAGGATCTGTTTGGCGGACTCTTCGATGATCGGCGCGTTTTCCGGTGTGCAGCCGACCAGCGCCATGCGCCCGACCTGGCGGTCGCGGAAGGCCTTTGCCGATTTGAGGATGGTGTCGCGGCCATGGCCGGAGAGGCGGTCGAAGGCGAGCCATTCGCTCATCTGCTTCTGATCGCGCGCGCGGAACCAGCGGTAGTGGAACATCGCCTTGGTGCCCCACTCGTCCGCCATGTCTTCCAGCAGATAGGCGAGAAAGTGCTGCGCCGGATCGGGTGGCACGATGGAGCGCTCGGGGTGCAGCCGCTCCAGCGTGTAGATCATCGGCGTGGAGTCGTTGTGCCAGGAGCCGTCGGGGAACTGGACGATCGGGATCACCGGCGCCTTGACGTTGGCGAAGATCGCGCGGTCCGCCATGTCCATCTGCTTCCAGATGTGCGGGATGCGGCGGTAGCGGAAGATGGCGCGCATCTTCATCGAATAGGGCGAGCCCAGGCCGCCGTGGATGACGTAGGGGGTCATGTCTTTCTTTCCCGTCTCCCTCAACCGTCATGGGCGGCCTCGAGCCGCCCATCCATCGGCGCGCGGCAGCGCGCCACAAAGAATCTTTGCGCCCGCCGACGCGGGCGCGATGGGTG
>Ga0265320_10000373_pt1 | contig 36389 bp, 28 predicted proteins | sample 4827metaG_FD_202087 | JGI IMG/M metagenome (GOLD analysis project Ga0265320, IMG submission 202087) | Rhizosphere microbial communities from Carex aquatilis grown in University of Washington, Seatle, WA, United States - 4-8-27 metaG | ecosystem: Host-associated > Plants > Roots > Rhizosphere >... | reverse complement strand
CCGATCGCCGGGTTCCGACGCGTTCAAGTGCGTCGGAATGACCGTTCAGGTGATTTCGGAATGGGTGTTCAAGTCGTTCCGGAATCGGCGTTCAAGTCGCGCCGGAATACGCAACCCTTCGCGCGTTGACCGAGCAGGCGCATCTCGGCGCTGTAAGGCCGCGCAAAGCATTCGCTCGACCGCCAGATTTGCGTGTTCGTTGCGAGCCCGTACCCCGCAATGGAGCTCGAGAGCGCAGATCCGCGCGGCCGCCTTCCGAGCAATCGCTCCTGCGCCTTTGGCACACACCCTGCTCAGAGGGACGGTTACGGGCCGTTTTGCCCGAAGACAGGAGACCATTCATGAAGAAGTCGTTTTTGATCGTGGGAAGTGCGTTGGTCCTCGGAACCGTTGGCAGCGCGGTGGCCCTCGCCCAGAGCACCCCGAAGACGGCCACACCGAAGGCGTCGCCCGCACCTTCGACGAGTGCGCAGCACTCCATGGACGGCCAGATGGGCGGCGGAATGATGATGGGGCACGGAATGATGGGCGGGATGTCGGACGGCGCGAGCGGTCACGACGTAATGGAGAGCTGTTCCTGCGAGTCGTCCACGAAGGTCGACGTGAAGAAGCTCCCGAACGGCGTCTCGATCACCTACACCTCCGACGACACCAGTCAGGTCGAGCGACTCCAGAAGCGGGGCGAAGCCACTCGACTTCTCCACGAATCGTGCGGGACCTCGCGGAAGCGGTCCCCATGATCCGAGCTTCGGCCTCGGCCGAAACGCTCTGAAGAAGATCCCGCCCATGTCGCAAGCCATCCCTCCGACGCCTCCGAATCGCGCAGCGGAGCCACCGAAACCGAACGGGACGCGTCTCATCTGGAAACGGCCTTCAGGGGCGGCGTGGCTCCTGATCCTGCTCTTGCCGTTGATGTGATGGCGCGGTGGATTTGGCGTGCAGGAACTCCGACGCCGGACGAGCCGTTCGATGTGCCCTACTCTCAATTCTACGCCTTGATCCAAGATGGCAAGGCCGAGCTCGAGGCGCGACTCAGCGTGCTCATGGGGGCTACGCTGCCGAGCAAACGGTTCTCGGAGACGTCTCGAGCGGCGCCGAGAACGACCTCAAGGAAGCGACCCAGCTCGCCACGCGCATGGTCTCGAACTACGGCATGAGCCGGGCGCTCGGACCCGCTTACTACGAGCATGGTTCCGAACATCCCTTCCTCGGGAACCTGGTGGCCACCGAGAGCGGGGCGAGCGATTCGACCGTTTCCACCATCGAATCCGAGGCCCGCGCGCTCCTCGTGAAAGCCCTCGAAAGAGCTACGTCGATCATCGAACGGCACCGCAGTGAACATCGCAAGCTCCTCGAAGCGTTGCTCTCGGTGGAGACCATCGAAAAGGCCGAAATCGACGCCTTGCTCGGCTCTCGGTCCCCGCTCGGACGCGAGCCACGTGTCGATGCGGCCGATGAACGCGTCTTGCCGCTCGCCCGTCCTCCGGTGCCTTTACCCGAGTATTGAGGCGAGAGCGTCACGCAGAGACGCTAAATGGGTAGCTGTCGGGCAGTCCACTCGGTAGCTCCGTAGTTTCGAGTGGACGCACCGCGCGCGTCTCGTCGAACCAGACGTACTCGTCGAATTGACGCGGCAGGTTTGCGTAGAAGTAGTGACTCCGAAGCTCGCTTCCGGGTTTGTAGACGACGCCGATTGCCCTCTCCAAGCGCTCGGCGAGAAGCTCGTCGCGCACCGCGCCCCGAGCCGGCTCCCTGAGGTGCAGCATCAGCGCTGGTATCCCCGCTTCGTGAAAGATCCGTTCGTAGCTATCGGCGTGCGAAGGTCGCACGCGCATTCGTTCCATCGGCTCGCCCCACGTCGAAGCGGCGGCGACGGTGCCGTGATCGGTCCCGAACCCGATCGAGTACGCGCGCCCTCCGAACTCAACTCGGCATAGCTGGCCGACGTTGTGTTCCCCGTGCGCGCTCATTTCGGTCGCTCGCGCGTCGCCGATGTGCGAGTTGTGCTCCCATACGATTCCCTTCGAATCCGGCCCATGGTAGGTCAGAAGCGACCGGAGTGTCTCGAACATGTGCGTGTCGCGCAGGTTCCACGACGCAGCAGAGCCGTAGTACATGGCCCGGTAGTAGTGTTCCGCGTCGGCGACGACCCGCGCGTTCTGCGCGGCGTCGAAGAACCGCTCGCCGTCCTCGAGCGCGTAGTCCAGTCGTCGCTTCAGCATGTCGCGCAGCATGGTGACGACCGCCTGTTCCGAACTCTCGTAGCGGCCCGCAAGAACGGCCCTGCCGTACGCCGCCGGATCTTTTTGCCAGGGCGTCAATGCACCGTAGCGGTGCCGGGCAACACGAGCGGCCGCGGGATCGACGTCGTCCAGGTACGTGAGGACGGCGGCGATCGAGGTGAACAGGCTGTACAAGTCCAGGCCGTGGAAGCCCACGCGATACGACTCGCGACCCGCGTTGTGAACGCGTAGCCAGTCGACGAACGTATGCACTTCTTCGTTGCGCCACATCCAAGTCGGAAAGCGCGAAAACGGGGTGAACGCGAGCCGCGAGCGGCGCGTATCGCCGAGGACGTACTCGTCGACGCGCGCGGCGTCGGGCCAATCCGCCTCGACGGCCACGAAATGGTAACCGCGACGTAAAATGAGCTCTTTCGTGATGCGCGCCCGCATTCTGTAAAACTCGCTCGTGCCGTGGGTCGCTTCCCCGAGGAGCACGATGCGCGCGTCTCCGATCCGCTCGATGAGCGCGTCGATCGAAGCCGTTTCGATGTCGTCGATCGGCTCGGCCGCTTCGCGTATCAACCTGGCGACGGCGTGCGTGTCGCTGTGTTCACGCGCCGCACGAATCATGTGCGATTCCTGTTCGTTCCAGGCCTGCTCACCGATGAGAGGCACGAAGCGCACGTTCGTGAGTGCCTCTTCGCGAAAGTCGCTTTCCCCTTCGCACGTGACGCGCAAGAGCTTCTGATTCGAGGAGTCGGGACCGACGGGCATCACCAATCGTCCACCGATTCGCAACTGCGAGCGCAACGCGGGGGGCACCTTCGGGCCGCCCGCCGCAACGACGATGGCGTCGTACGGCGCGTGCTCGGGCCACCCGAGCGATCCGTCTTCGCAGAGTACGTGCACGTTCGCGTATCCGAGCCGTTCGAGCCGTTCGCGCGCTGTTACTGCCAGCGATTCGATGCGCTCGACCGTGTAGACCTCGCGGGCGATGCAGCCGAGGATCGCTGCGGCGTATCCCGACCCGGTTCCGATCTCGAGCACTCGGTCACCCTCGCGTAGCTCGAGCGCCTCCACCATGAACGCGACGATGTACGGTTGCGAAATGGTTTGCCCCTCGCCGATGGGAAGCGGCGCGTCGTCGTAAGCAAACTCGGCGAGGTCCTCGGGGAGAAAATCCTCCCTGGGCACAAGGCGAAACGCTTCGAGTACGATCGGCGTGCGTATGTTACGGCCGGCGAGATGCCGTTCGACCATCCGGGCGCGCGAAGCTTCCAAATTGCGGTTCATGTCGTCCTCGTTTCTCGCTTCGCCGCTACGATCGCAGCGACTCTTCGAGCGCGTGCACACAACGCGAGTTCTCGAAACCGGTGCTCACGGTGATCCTCAGACATCGATCGAGGAGACCGGGGCGTGACACGTCCTTCACGAGAACCCCCTTCGCCAGCATCCTGAGAAATATCAGATGCGCCGGTTCGGGCGTCCGGACGAGCACGAAGTTCGCGTCGCTCGGATAGACGATCACCCCGGGAATCGAGCGGAGACCGGACTCGAGCTCGGCTCTCGCCGCGACGATCGCTCGAACCCGTGACTCGAGCCTCTGGCCGCCATCGGAGATCCACGCCGTCGCGAGCGCTTGCGAGACCGCGTTCACGTTCCACGGCAGGCGAACCTTGTCCAACTCCGCGATCGCGTTGCGCGCGCCGAGCAGCGCCCCCACGCGCAACCCGGCGAGTCCAACTTTAGAGAAAGTGCGAGTGACGAAGAACCCGGGGATCTCTCGAATCAGAGGAACGAGCGCGGATGCGCCGCCCTGACGGAAGTCCACGTACGCCTCGTCCACGACGAAGGCGGCGTCCATTCTTCTTGCCAGACGGACGAGCACGTCGCGATCGAAGCTGTTGCCGGTCGGGTTGTTCGGCGAGGCGAAAATGGCGAGCGCGGGACGGTGAACATCGACTGCTACAGTGAGCGCTCGCTCGTCGAGCCCAAAGTCCGGCTGGAGCGGAGCGGCCACTGGAACCAAGCCGTGGGTTTGGGCGATTACCTCGTAGTGCGGAAAGCTGGGGTCCGGGTACAGAAGCCGCGGAGGTCGCTCCACCTCCGCCCCGCCGAACGCCATCGCGAGGAGCGACAGTACCTCGATCGAGCCGTTTCCGAGGAGGATCTCGCCAGGGTCCACCTTCCATCTTTCGGCGAGCGCGCAGCGGAGCTTCGCGCCGCTCACGTCGGGATATCGATGGAGCGCCAACGGACCGAGCTCTTGGATGAGCTGCGCCTCCTCCGCGGCACTCGCTGGCGGACCTTCGTTGCAATCGAGACGGATGAGCCCTGGGGCCGATCGATAGTCGTACGTTCTCAGCGACGTGACGGAGGCGAGCCCGGGCCGGAGATGATCAACCCAAGCCATCGATGCCTTCGAGACGCGTGCTCGGATGCCAGCGGACGATCGCGGCGGCCGTATAGTCTCCCGCGTGGGAAAAGCCGCCGAGCGCGAGGCAATCGTTCGCTTTGAGCTTCCCGTGGCGGAGCGCGTCCTCGATGTTGATGGGGATCGCGGCTCCGAATAGGTTTCCCAAAGAGTCGAAGGTGTCGTGGTGCTTTTCGCGCGGGAGCTCGAGCGCCTCGCGCCAGTTGCGAAGGAAGATGGGATTCGGCTGATTGCTGACGAATAGGTCGATGTCTCCGGTGTGGAGACCTGCGGCGGTACACGCGGCTCGGACGCTCTCGGGAACCAATCGGTTGCCGCGCTCGATGATAGAAGCAACTCGTTGATCGGTGAACCGAATGCTGATCGGGCGGAGCCCCGGCTCCCAATAGCGACGTCCGTCGGCGGCAGAGGCCTCCATGTCGCTTGCCGACTCGGGGTGGCACGTGTGCAAGATCGAAAGCACGGGCGACGCTTCACTCGCGGCGACGTAGCCGACGCCGCAGCCATCCCCGGGGACGGGCGCCTGCGACTGGAGGCGAACTTCCTCGTTCGAGAACACGCGACCCGCCGCGTTCTGCACGTTGCACAAGAGAGCGCCCCGCGCCTCGCCTGCAGACATGATCGAGCGCGCGAGCTCGATCATGTAAAGAAACGAAACGCACCCCGTGTTGTGCAAGTCCAGGATCCAGCGCGGGCGGCAACCGAGCCGTCGAGCGACCTCGGCGCCACACCCCGTGAACGCCTCGTCGGGAACCGCGACGTTGGTGAACAGGACGTCGATGTCTCGGACCGGGTTCAAGTTCTGCTCTTCGACCAGCCGCCGAGCAGCGCGTTCGATCATCTCGGCCGCGGACTCGCCTGGGCCGACATGCCGGCGTGTCTTGGGCGCCGTGAACATGCCCCGCCGTTCGGAAGCGCCCGGCGCGAAGAAGTCGTTCGTGATGACCCGCTCGGGCAAATAGCTCGCGACGCCGAGCAAACTCACGGTCGTCATGGACGCCCTTCACGCAAACACGGGCCCATCGGCAAGCCGAGTCGATGACGGTGTTCGAGAATCGCTTTGAGGTTTTGAAACTCGATCGAGTGTCCGGCGTAAAACAGCGGCCACCAGTCACCCACCCACTCGCGCTTGGGGTCCTTCGAAAGATTCGGAAATGGATTCTCTTTGTAATAAGGATGGCGACAGTTGGTCCAGATCACGACCGAGCCAGGGCGTTTGAGGACGGTCTCGGCGGGCACGATCCGGTTCAGATAGATCATCCACAACTCGTCGCCCTGATCCCAGGCGCAATGGTAGTCGACGGTGAGTGCCTCTTTGCACGCAACCGTCTTGCAATAGATGGGCGTGTTTCCGGAGTCGACCCCGACCAACGTGTCGCCATCGCCTGTCGGGTGGAGATCACGCACGGAATACGTCCATTCGAGAAGGCTGTAGGGGTTTGCCATGTACGCGAACACCTGCTCCGGCGGACACTCGATATGCGCGTGAATCGTGATGAACGGCCCGTAGACTTGGTCGTGCGGATACACGGTGTGCGTCATCTCCGTGATCCGTTCACCGAGCGCTTCGCGATCGAACTCCTCGCAGCGAACGAGGCCCTCGATCCCGCCTAGACCCGAAGGATCGAGCTCAGCGCGCGTTCTCGACACGACCATCGTCGACCTCTCGAGGAACGGTGAGTGCGGTCGGTGCCCGCTCGCGAAACGCCGAAAACGGGGGAACTTCCACGTCCGGCATCGACGCGCACACGACCGAGGGCCCGCTCTCGCGGAACGAACGCTGGAGCAGCAACTCGAACTCGCTCCGCGTCTCGCAGTCGTGAGCGGGAAGACCCGGGAACATCGCCGCGAGCCCCGCGCCGAGGCGCGAGGAACGGAACGCGTTGTAGCCCGCGTTCTCGCCGAGTAAGAGGCGCTCGCGCACGAGACACATGCCGTGTGCGCGATTGTCCAAGATCACGTACGTGATGGGGAGCCCGTGCTCGACGGCGGTGTGGATCTCCATGCCTTGCATGAAGAAAGCGCCATCACCAGCGATCACGATGCAGCGCTTGCCGGTGGCAAACGCGGCTCCCGTCGCTGCGCCAAACGTATAACCCATGCCGGCCATCCCCATGGCGAGCAACCACCGACCTCCGCGCGGCGAGCGAACGTGATGAACGGCGCTCGCGCCCGTGTTGCCCGCGTCGACGAGAATGACGCTTCCCGCGGGGGCGCTCCGGTCGAGAGCGTCGAGCAAGGACGCCATGGTGAACGACGGCGGACGAATCGGGGGTCCCTGAGCTGCATCGAAACGAACGCTCGCGGGCGAAGTGCGCGGGGAGTCAGTCGCCAGTGTCGCGAGCGTCCGAAGCGACGTGGAAAGATCCCCGTCCACGTGAACACAACGAGGGAACGAAACGAAGGGACGCTCGAGCCCGACGGAAACGATTGCCTTTTCGGAGAGCACGCTCTCGAGCCCCTGACGCGCGAGGAGTGGAAGGGTCGTGCCCGCGAGGAGGACGGTTTGCGCCGCCTGGATGGCCTCGGACACCGCGAGATGCCCCATGGCTCCCGAGACCCCGAGAAACCGCGGATCTCGATTGTCGAAGGCGTCGCGGGCGTCGGGAGCGGTTGCCACCGTCGCGTCGAGCTCCGTCGCCAACAGAGCCAGGTCGAGCTCCGCGTGGCAACGCGACACCTCGGGGCCGGCGATCACCACGACGGGACGATTCGAGAGCCACCGTGAAGCGAGCTGAAGGTCCACTTGGTTCGGGCGAGCCGTCGGCGCTCCCGTTCGCCCGACCGCCGATCGGCTCGTTGCGATTTCCGCGCACTGTAGATCCTTGGCGATGAGCAAGAGCGACGGTCCCTGCAAACCGCCGAGCGCGGCCTCGAGCGCTTCTTCCAGAAGCTGCGGCGCGTCCGCCGCTCGTTCGACGCGAGCCGCGTACACCGTGACGGCGCGGAACACCGCGAGTGCGTCGACCGCGCTGCCTTTTCCGCTCGTGTCTTGGAAGGCGCCCTTGCCTTGCAGGTTCGTCGGCGGCTCACCGACGATCGCGAGAACGGGAATTCGCGACGCCCGCGCCTCCGCCATCGCGTGCACCAGGTTCATGGCGCCGCCGCCGGAAGTGGTCATCACCACGCCGAATCCGCGGAGCCGCGCGTAAGCATCCGCGGCCGTGCCCGCGGCGTGCTCGTGCTTGCAGAGCACCGCTCGGATTTCCGGGCGGCGTCGCTGCACGGCCGCGAACATGTCTTCGATGTTGGCGCCGCCCACGCCGAACACGTGCCGGACACCCAATTGCGAGAGCCGCTCGACGATCAGATCGTGGACCTTCGTGGAGGACGCCATTCGAGTGGGCGGAAGGAGCAAGTTGCGTGCCTCCGCCCCACACGTGGTCACGCTCCCGTATTTCGAGGTGATGAAGAGGTGGACCGACTCATGGTGCGAATCATCTGCATCGCCGCGCAAACCGCGCGCGGCTCCGCCTCGAGATCGACGGCAGGGGGATCACGGGTCAGGTCGTCGTGCCCGCGGATGAGTCGTCTGCTGAGAGCCGTTCGTAGTCGAACGACCACGGCGGGTATTCTGCGACGAGGGACGAATGATACGCGAGCAGCCGTGCTTGCCAGCGCAGAAGTCCGCACAGAAAGTCGTAAAGGCCGTCGGGCAGCAATCGTGCGACAAATCGCCTCCGCGCTCACGACCGTCCATGGCTCGGGACTGGTTCACCGCGACGTGAAGCCCGCCAACACCTTCGTCACGACCCCCGCGATAGCGAAGCACCGCCCTCCAAGGCTGCGGTGTCGTGGCTACCTTCGAGCATGGATCGACGATTCGGAGCGGACTTCTTGGACGTCGCTTCGTCTCGGAGCGAACCATCGAAAACCGATCACTCGGCGCCGACGATTGTGCGTCCGTACCATTGACGCGAGCGCGTCCCGCGAACCACCGCTGGACAACCGCCAGCGGTGCAGAAGCATCCGTTCTTGGCTAGCTGTTGGTGGCGGCGAGCCCATCAGGTGCGTGGCTGTTCCTGCCGAGACCGCTTCGAGCCGACGGTAGTGATGCTTCGCGCTCGCGAATCCGGCCCAGAAGTGCCTCGAGGTCCGGCGTTCCGTGCAAGCTGCGAAACACGCGTTCCGGCGTGCCCCAATCCGACCACCCACAAGGCAAGAGAGGGACAGCTCGCAACGACTTTGCCTTTTGGAGGACGTCACGCGAAAAGTCCGCCGGGCGGAGCGCGGCGTACGTTTGGGATAGAGCGCGATGTTCGTCGTTCGCGCCGATGCGGCGCCGGTAAGCGTCGAAGAGCGCGCTCGTGTGAGGCAAGTGCTGCCGCGTGAGTTCGAGAAAGCGCTGCACGGGCCCGACCATGATGAACGTGTTCCACAGTGCCCCCGACTGAAATAGCCGTTTGGCGGCTTCTTCGTCGGGCTTTTCGATGAATCGGGCGACGCGACGTCCCTGTCTTCCGTCGTGCGAATCCATCGAGATCCAGCCATATTCGCGCTCCGAACCTTCGGGGACAGCAGCGACGAGCACGATCGCCGATTCGCGGCGCGCGACGCTCATCGCCACTTCGACGGAAGCGACGAACGCACCCGCGTTTTCGACGTAGTGATCCGACGGAATCACAGTGACCAGCGCCTCCGGATCCCGGGCAGCGACGCGCGCGAGCGGAAGCAAGAGGCCTGGTCCCGTTCCCACGTTTCTGGGCTGCGCGACGACGTCGAGCCCAGGAAATTCCGCGAGCTGCTCGCGCGCCAGAGATTGCCGCTCGTCCGCGACGACCACGACCGTTCTTTCCGGCGGACTGGTGCTCAGCGTTCGGGCAAGCGTCGCTTGCAAGAGGGAACGCTCTCCTTGAAGGGTCGCGAACTGCTTCGGCAAGTCTTCGCCGTGCAGCGCGCGAGTCAGCGGACGAAGCCGCGTCCCGTCACCGCCAGCGAGCACGATCGTCCAGACCTTCGATGCTTCATCCGTTTTCGGATTCATGGGCACTCCTCGATGTCGTTCCCAGCGCTCGCCCGTCGTTGCAGTGTGCGTGCCACCTTTTGTCACATGGACGTCAGCCGACCGACGGCGAGCGGCGCCATCTTTTCGAGAGCATTTCGCGCCGAAAAAGGCTGTCGACCGCAATCCGGTCGCTGCAAATTCTGCGCGACCGCGCAATCGCTGCTCGTGCGTCGCTCGCGCCGAAGGGCCGCTCGGTGTTCCTTCGCCCGGGTGCGGTTTCTTGCGCAGGTCGGCGCGGTTCGTCCAGCCGTGCGACGTTCCCCCCACTGGTCGACGTTCGACCGACTTGAAAGGGCAAGTCGGCGGAGTGGCACCTGCCTTGCTACGCATCGCAGCATGAGCGACGAACGCGCGAGCGCGGCAGTTGAACGACCGACAGGCCTTCGTTTCTGGAAACTACTCGAGTCGCGGCTCGTCACGGGTCTCGTTCGCGAACCCGTGTTCGACTTTTACGCGAGTACATTGAGTCCGGGATTCACGGCGCGAAGGATCCGCGCTCGAGTCGAATCGACGCGCGACGAAGCGCGGGGAGTGAAGAGCTTCGTTCTCAGGCCGAACGGTCACTTCCGCGGCTTCCGACCGGGCCAACACGTGAATCTCACCGTCGAGATCGATGGGGTTCGGCACACACGCTGTTACAGCCCCTCCAACGCGCCCGACGGGACGCGCGCGGTGGTGCTCACGGTGAAGCGACATCCGGGGGGTAAGGTTTCCGGCTGGTTGCACGATCGTTTGCGCCCCGGAGACTGGGTGGAGCTCGGACCTGCACGCGGCGACTTCGTTGCACCCTCGAACCCGCGAGACAAGCTGCTGCTCATCGCCGGTGGCAGCGGGATCACGCCGGTTGCGAGCATGCTTCGCGACCTGTCAGCGCGTGACCTGGCGCACGACATCGCGGTGCTCGTCTACGGGCGGACGCGCTCCGATCTGATCTTTGCCGATGAGCTGAGAGCTCTGGCCCGACGTCATCCAGGCGTCCGGATTACGTTCGCAGTTACCCGCGCAAGCGCCGCAAGCGGAGAGCTGATGGGTCGATTTTCCGCAGCGCATCTCGATCACGTCGCACCCGACGCGGGCGAACGCCGGATTTTCGTGTGCGGTCCCCCGGCATTGATCGAAGGAGTACGCGGTCTCTTGAAGGAGCGCGGAGTGACGGCGCCGCTCCAGGCGGAGACGTTCGCACCGATCGAGCCCCTGACCGCGGACGGCGATGAGACAGTCCCCGCCGTGCAGGTGACGGCCGCGCGCTCCGCGCAGACGTTCGCGGCAAACGCCGCTTCGTCTCTCCTCGTCCAAGCCGAACGAGCCGGGCTGTCGCCCGCGAGTGGGTGCCGCCAGGGCATTTGTTTCAGCTGTTCGTGCCGCAAGAGAAGCGGCGTCGTGCGAAATATCTCGAGCGGTGCGATCTCGTCCGAGCCGGACGAGGACATCCGCTTGTGCGTATCCATCCCTCTTTCCGACGTGACCCTCGACCTGTGAGTAGAACCATGAAGAACTTCATGAGCCGAACCCTGGACCCAAAAGAAATCGACGCATTCGGAGCCGAACTGGACGCTCTGCGAAAACGGACGCTCGACGATCTCGGCGAGAACGACGCGCGTTACATTCGCCGGATCCGAAGCGCCGTGCGATGGACCGGGCTCGGCGGACGCACGTTGCTCTTCGCTGGTGTTCTCCCGCCCGCGTGGCTCGCCGGGACGGCTTTGCTCGGCGTCTCGAAGATCCTGGACAACATGGAGCTCGGGCACAACGTGATTCACGGGCAATACGACTGGATGCACGATCCCGAGTTCCGGTCGCAGACGTACGAGTGGGACACCGTCTGTCCGTCTGCGGGCTGGAGACATTCGCACAACTATCTCCACCACAAGTTCACGAACATCGTAGGGCGCGACCGCGACGTGGGGTACGGGCTCCTGCGGCTCTTCCCGGAGCAAGATTGGCACGCGGGCTATCTACTGCAGCCATTCTACGCGCTGACGCTCGCCACGATCTTCGAGTGGGGTTTGGCGCTCCACGACGTCGAGTTGAATCTCGTTTTTCGCGGCGAAAAGTCGCTGGCCGCCGGCGCTCGTGACCTGGGGCTCGTGCTGCGCAAGGCCGGCACCCAGACCGCAAAGGACTACGTCGTTTTTCCCGCCCTCGCAGGACCCTTCTTCTTGGCCGTCTTGTCGGGCAACGTCGCGGCGAACGTCGTTCGCAACCTTTGGGCGTTTCTCATCATCTTCTGCGGCCACTTCACGGAAGGAGTGGAGACGTTCCCGGAGTCTGTGCTCGAAAACGAAACGTCGGGCGACTGGTACCTCCGACAGCTCAAAGGCTCGAGCAACCTGGAGGGCGGAGGGCTGTTTCACATCATGAGCGGCAACCTCAGTCACCAGATCGAGCATCACCTGTTTCCTGACGTCCCAGCCAACCGCTATGCGGAAATGGCGAAGGAGGTGAAAGAGATCGCGGCGAGGTACGGCCAGCACTACGAAACTGGACCTCTCTTCCACCAGTTTTCCGCCGTCGTTCGCCGCATCTTCCGCCATTCACTTCCATCCGGGCCGCGTTCCTCGAGCGATCGGCAACACTCTTCTAGTGCTCCTGCTCGAGCCCCTCGATCCTGCGGTTGAGCGTCCGACGGTCCAAACCGAGCACTTGTGCGGCGAGTGCCCTGTCGCCTTTCAGCTCGCGAAGCACGCGAAGTATGTAGCTCCGCTCGTGCTCGTGCAGAGACGAGAGCGGGGTGAGATTCGCCATCGGACTCTTCATGGGTCGCACGAGGGGTAGCGTGTGGTGGTCGTTGAGCTCTTCCGGCAGATCCAAAACCGTTATTTGGTCGAACTGCGCGAGCGCGACGGCGCGCTCGATGCAGTTTTGGAGCTCTCGTACGTTGCCGGGCCATCGGTAAGCGAGAAGCCTTTCTGCGGTCTCGGTCGAGAGCCCGCGGACGGGCTTGTGAGATTCGCTCGCGAACTTCCCGATGAACCATTGAGCGAGGAGTAGGACATCGTTGCCCCGAGCGCGGAGCGGCGGCATGTGCACGCGCACCACGTCGATGCGGTAGTACAAATCGCTGCGAAATTGGCCCTTGGCTACAGCGGTTTCGAGGTCGCGGTTCGTTGCGGCCACGATGCGCACGTCGAACGGGATCTCTCGACTTCCGCCGACTGGGCGCACCACTCGCTCTTGGAGCGCTCGTAGTAGCTTAGCCTGCATCGCGGGCGGCATTTCGCCAATCTCGTCGAGGAACAAAGTTCCCCCGCTTGCAGCAACGAGAAGACCGACCCTCGTCCGCTTGGCGTCGGTGAAAGAACCGGCAACGTGCCCGAAAAGTTCGCTTTCGAGAATGTTCTCGGCTACTGCCGCGCAGTTGATCGCGACGAACGGGCCCGCCGCCCGCTTGCTTCTCTTGTGAAGGGCGTGGGCGACGAGCTCCTTTCCGGTGCCGCTCTCGCCGGTCACGAGAACGGTCGTTTCGGAGTTCGACGCTCGCTCCAAGAGTTCGAACACGTCATTCATTGCCGGGCTGTCTCCGATGATTTCCTCGAACGCTCGCGGAGCGTCCACGCCCTCACGTAGGCGTTTCACTTCGTCGCGCAGCGCCCGAAGTTGGAAGGCGCGATCGAGCTTGTCGAGGAGCTGAGCCATATCGATGGGTTTCTTGATGAAGTCGTAGGCGCCCGCGCGCATCGCACCCACGGCGGATTCCATGCTGCCGAACCCCGTGACCACGATCACCGGGATGTCCGGGTGGCTTTCGTTGATGCGCTGGCAGAGCTCGAGCCCGCTCGTTCCGTCGAGATGGATGTCGGTAATGACGGCATCCGAGGGGTTCTCCTGCATGCTCGACAGAGCTTCGTTCGCGGAGCCACGGGCATCTACGTCGAAGCCACGGCGCGCGAGCGCTTTGCTGACGAGGTCCCGTACTTCGAATTCGTCGTCGACAAATAGGATGCGTTTCTTCACGTGCATCTCCCCGCAGCGGGACCCAACTCGAGGCGCTGAGTGGGCCCGCTTTTTTGGCCCGGCGTAGGTGCGAGCGCAGTGCACAGGGCAGGCCAGCGCCGCACTCGGGATTAAATCCGCCGAATCGTGAGTGAGCCCGCAAAGGAGACGAACGGTTTGCCGCTAGGCGAACGTTTTGCGCTCGTGGGATCTGCGTTCGTCGCTCGCTCGATGCACGGCGATGACGCTGCGTCCGGATCCGCGCGAACACGCCGCACGGCTTCTCTCCGCAGGGCGAACCGCGCCGTGGCCAACGGTCGGGGATTCCTATACAGTCGGCATATTGGACGGCGGGTTGGATGCCGTTGAAACATCGCGGCACAGCACCGGATGAGCGAGCCTCGCCCCTCAGTTATGCAATTCGTTGGGGCGGTGGTTCGAGCCGAGTTCGCTCGTGCTGGCGATGCGCACGATGCCGACGTCGCCCAGCGCATCATGGTGCGACTACACGGGGCTCTCGGAAAGCTCATCGGTCCGGCCGGGTTCGACGTTCTCGTCGCTCGCTCACTCGTAGTGGCGCGCCGGGCGCACCCGGTCCTCGTCGGGATCATGGCTGGTCCGGGAGGTACATTTATCGGTTTTGACAAGGGCGAGCGCGATCGAGTCGCCCTGCAAGAGGGAGCAATGGCCATCGTGGCTCACTTCATCGAGCTCCTCGTCGTCCTCATTGGAGAAGATCTCACGATGCGTCTGTTGCGCGACGTCTGGCCGACGGTAGAGGAAGAAAGAAATGACGACCGAGCGTAGTCCGACAATCCGGCTGCTTCCGAGCGGAGTACCGGGTCTGGACGTCGTGCTTGGCGGCGGCCTACCCGAGTATTCGTTCAACCTGATCGCCGGCGGGCCCGGAGCCGGCAAAACGACGCTCGCGCAGCAGATCGCCTTTTCGCGAGCTTCGGCCGAGACGCCCTCCCTTTATTTCACCGTGCTCGGAGAGCCACCGCTGAAGATGCTCCGGCACTTGCAGCAGTACCGCTTCTTCGACAGCGCGAAGGTCGGCGGCGCGGTTCGGTTCGTGAATCTGAGCGTGCAAGCCATGGATCACGACCTCGAGAGCATCATGCGGAGCATGCTCGCCGAAATAGAAGAGGTCCGCCCCGCGACGGTCGTCGTGGACTCGTTTCGCACGGTCGCGCACGCGAGCGGGTCCGACACGCAGCTCCAGGAGTTCGTACAACGGCTCGCGCTTCATCTGACCGGCTGGCAAGCGACGACGTTCCTCGTGGGCGAATACGAAACCGCCGAGTCGCACAGCAACCCCATCTTCACCATCGCGGACGGTATCATCTGGCTCGCGCAAAGCATCGAGGGACATGCCTCGGTGCGCAGGATGCAAGTCTCGAAGATGCGCGCGTGCGCGACGATGCCCGGACTGCACACGCTCTTGATTTCATCGGACGGTATTCGCGTGTTTCCGCGGATCTTGCCGCGAGCCGCGCCACGTTCGCGCGCACCGGCAGGTTCGCGCGCGTCGACGGGCATCGAGTCCCTCGACAGGATGATGGAGGGCGGCATTCCCGTGGGCGAGACGGCGCTCTTCGTGGGTCCGTCGGGCTCGGGCAAATCGGTCTTCACCCGGCACTTCATCGCGGCGGGCGCCGAGGCGAGCGAACCGGGGCTCATCGTCGTCTTCGAAGAGCACCCGGAGGATTATCTTGCGAAGACAAGTGCCTTCGGGCCCAAGCTTGGGTCGTTCATCGAGCGGGGGCTCGTCGAAGTTCTGTACCTTCGGTCGCTCGACCTGACGGTCGACGAGGCCCTTGCTGCCATACGCATGGCCGTGGAGCGCACTGGCGCGCAAAGGGTCGCGATCGACTCGTTGTCCGAGTTCGAGCTGGCGCTCGTGCCGTCCTATCGCGAGGACTTTCGCCAGTCGCTCTTCCGCACGATTTCGGCGCTTACCGGCCTCGGGGTCACCGTGTTCATGACGGTCGACATCGTGCAATCGTTCACCGAGCTCGGCCTCTCGCCGCACATCACCGAATTCTTGGCCGACGTGCTCGTCCTCCAGCGATACGTCGAGCTACGAGGAAAACTCGAGAAGGTGCTCGCCGTCGTGAAGATGCGCACCAGCCGCCACGATACGAGCATCCGCCACTATGCGATCGAAACGACCGGTGTCGTAATCGGAGAGACCGTGCATAACCAGCGGGTCCTCACCGGCGTTCCCATCGATTTCGCCGAAAGCGGCGTGGAGACTCCGAAAGAGTAGTCGTGGGCGCATGGTTTGCGCACGCGCGCAAACCATGCGCTCGGCAGCGAAAGCGGGGCACGGACTTCTTGGTCGGCGATAGGGCCGAGGACCGTGGATCGCGTAGGCTCGACGTGAAGCAACGGTGCCGTCATGGACGCGTCATCGTCGCGCTCACAAATTGGTCTAAATAGATGGTGGTCCCGGATCAGCTGGCTTGGCGCGCCTCGTGCTTGTGGGCACTTGTAGGAGACCGAAATGGGTTTCATGAATCTTGATCGCGATCTGGATCCTCTCTCCGGGGTGCATCGAATTCGCTCGCGACAGTCCGCGGCGCGCGGGAGCGTCCTCGTCGTCGACGACGACGCCTCCGCGTGCAGGGCGCTCGACGAGCTGCTGCGGATGGAGGGATTCGTCACTTCGACTGCATCGGGTGGAGAAGCGGCACTCGCCGAAGCCAGGCGCGCGCTCCCCGACGTCGTTCTGACGGATCTGCAAATGCCGGGGATCGGTGGCATGGCCCTTTGCCAGAAGCTCCACGAGATGGATCCTGATCTCCCGGTTATCGTCATGACCGCGCGCACCGACATGGAGTCGGTCATCCAGAGCTTGCGGGCGGGAGCCGAGGACTACCTCATCAAGCCATTGCAGCACGAAGCAGTCCTCTGGTGCGTGGAGCGCGCCAGGGCGCGACGCGCGGAAAAGCTCGAACGCGCGGAGCTTTATCGTCAGCTCAACGAGCGCCTCGTGCTGAGCAGCATTCGCGAACGGGAGCACGCCGAGGTCGAGGCGCGGCACCACGCGCAGCTGAACGCGCTCGTCGCGAACCTGAAAGAAGGCGTGGTCATTGCCGACAAGAGCGGACGGCTCCTGATGATCAACGATGCTGCGCGCGCCATCCTGGGAGTGGCGGACGAGGAACTGCACACCGTCGACGCTTTCCACTCGTGGGTGCCTCTCGAGCTCGAAGTCGCCCATCACGACGACGAGCGCCCTCTCGCCAGAGCTCTCCGAGGCGAGCATTTCATGGACTACGAGGTGTCGCTGCTCCGGCCGAATGGCGAGCGCCGGCGTGTCGTGTCGACGGGCACGAGCGTGAGAGACGAAAACGACGGCGTGGAGCTGGCGATCGTCGTGTTTCGCGACGTCACGGAGTTGAGACGCCTCGAGCGGCAGCGCGAAGAATACGTGTCGCTCGTCTCCCACGATCTGAGGAGTCCGCTCAGCGCCGTGCTGACGTGCTTGTTCATGTTGAAGGCGCCCCTGGAGAAGAAGGGGCTCACCGAGGAAGGGGGTTTCGTCGCGCGAGCGGCTCGAAACGTCCGGCGCATGGCCGAAATGCTCGATGAGCTGACCGAGGCGACGAGCCTCGAATCGCAGAACGTCGCGCTAGAACGAGTGCCGTGCGATCTGCGAGAGCTCGTCGCCACGGGCGTCGACAGTGTCGACGACTCCGTCGCGCGGCGAATCACGATCGAGACCGACGGCACGCCTCACTACGTCGTTCTCGCAGAGGCGCCGCGGATCGAGCGTGTGATCGTCAACCTCCTCACGAACGCGCTCAAGTATTCGCCGCCGGATGCGCCGGTGATCGCCCGCCTCACGCGCAAGGAGGGTGCTGTCGAGCTCGATGTCGTCGATCGCGGCATCGGCATCGCGCCGAGCGATGTCCGGAACCTTTTCGACCGGAACTTCAGGACGACGGCGGGGAAGGCGCGCGCGACGGGTCTTGGTCTCGGGCTCTACATCGCGCGGCTCATCGTCGAGGCGCACGGCGGCCGAATCGACGTCTTCAGCGAAGTGGGCAAGGGCAGCACGTTCAGGCTGACCTTGCCGTCGTACGATCAGCCCGGCGACGCGAGCACGCCCTCGAGCGCAGTCACGAACTCATCGACCTTCACCGGCTTCGTCAAGTAGCGGTAGAAGCCTTCTTTTAACCCTTGCTGCCTATCACGCTCGGAGGCGGCCGCGGTCAACGCGATCACCGGGATCTCCTTCGTTTCCGGTGCGTCGCGGAGCGCCCTCAGTGCCTCGCGTCCGCTCAATCCTGGGAGATTGATGTCCATGACGACGACTTCCGGCCGGCGCGCGCGCGCCAGTTCGATCCCCGCCTCGGCCGTGGGGGCGGTCAGCAGCTCGACATTCTCGAACGCGCCGACGAGGTCCTTCATGAACCTCACGTTGGCAGGGTTGTCTTCAACGTACAGGATCAGCCCGCGTCCTCGAGCGACGAGCGCTCGTTGCTCCGCGACGCGAAACGACGGCGGGGGGGTCGATCGCGTCTGAGACTCGTGGACGGGGAGGTCGACCCAGAATTCGGAGCCCTCCCCCTGGGCACTTCGAAAGCCAACGTCGCCCTCCATCAACTCCGCGAGTCGCTTCGTAATGACCAGCCCGATGCCCGTCCCTTCGATCGGACCCGTCTCCTGGCCAGCCCGCTGAAACGGTTGGAAGAGCTTGGCTTGCTTGTCCGACGGGATCCCCATCCCCGTGTCACGAACGGCCACCCTGACGTACTCCTCTGCTGACGTGAGAACGGTGAACATCACCCTGCCGTCGGGGCGATTGTATTTGATGGCGTTCGATCCGAAGTTCATGAGGATCTGCGCGAACCGCGTGCGATCCGCGGCAATCATCCGGGGGTCCGCCGGAAATACCTCCAAATCGATGCGAATTCCTTGCCGCGCGGCCATCGGCTCGAGGGTAGCGATGATCTCTTGGAGAACCTCCAGCACGCACACCGGTTCGGTCGATATCGACAAGCCTCCGGCTTCGATGCGCGACAGATCCAGGATGTCGTCGATGAGGCGAAGAAGGTGCGCGCCCCCTTTCAGGATTTGGTCGACGCGATCGAGATGACGCTCGACGAGCCGATCCCTCTTGTCCCGCTGCAAGAGCTGCGCGAACCCGAGGATGGCGTTCAACGGCGTTCGAAGCTCGTGACTCATCGAAGAAAGGAACTCGCTCTTCGCACCGTTCGCGAGGTCGGCGGCCACGCGAGCCTCGCGCAATTCCTCGGCGAGACGGACGTCCTCGGTCACGTCGCAAATCGTCTTGACGACCCCTCCCTCCGCCGTGCGTCGATCGACGACACGCAGGCTACGCCCGTCGAGCATTCGAATGTCGAATGTCGCCGTTTGACGGAAGTGCCGTCGTTCCAGCCGCTCTGTGCGAAAACGCAAGCGTTCGGCGTCGCTTGCAAACGCGATGTCTCGGATCCATGCGTCGAGCAGGGTCTCGTACAATTTACCGACGATGGGCCCAGGGAGTGAATCTCCGATGAGCCTTCGATAGACGCTGTTACAGAGGACCAAGCGATCTTCGTGGTCGAAGATGGCGAAGGCGTCCTGGATGCTCTCCACGGCGCTCGCGAGACGTTCGGCCGCGAGCTTCTCCGCGGCCTCCATGCGCTTTCGCTCGGTGACGTCGCGGATCGCCGCCGAAACCGTCACGCCGTGCTCCGTGCGGAGCGGGCTGAGGCTCACCTCGATGGGGAGCTCCGTGCCGTCTTTGCAGCGACCGAAGAGCTCGAGGCTCGAACCCATCGGGCGAGCGCCCGGGTTGGCGAAGAAGCCAGCGACATGGCCGCCGTGACCTTTGCGAAAGCGCTCCGGGATCAGGAGGTCGAGGTGCTGTCCCATGAGCTCCGAGCGCGTGTAGCCGAAAAGGCTCTCGGTTCGGACGTTCACGAGGGTGATCCGCGCGTCATCGCCGACGACGACCATCGCGTCGGGTGCCGAGTCGAGCAGCCCTCGAAATTTCGCGTCGGTTTCGTGCTCTTCGCGCAAGCGCCGAACCGTTGCCTCTGCGAGCCTCTGCTCGGTCAGATCGAGGACGAACGCGACGTACGCCGAGGCGCCTCCATTCAACGTGGCGGCGCCCACCAGGGCAGGGACGCGGCTTCCGTCCTTTCGGAGGTACTCTTTTTCGCGCGCGGTCACGATTCCCGCCGTCCGGAGTTGTTCGGCCGAGCGCCGGTCGCTCTCGCGCCCTTCGGGCGGAGTCAGGTCGTTGAATCGGACCGCTCCCGAATGAACGTCGTCTTGCGTGATGCCCACCATGCTCAAGAAGGTGTCATTCGCGTCGAGGATGTTCCCCTCGAGATCCGCCGTCACGATTCCGATGATTCCCGCATCGGCGAGTCTGCGAAAGCGCGCCTCGCTCACCACGAGCGCTGCTTCCGCGCGCTTCCGTTCGACGATCTCTTTCGCGAGCTGTTCGTTCTTCCCGGTGAGTTCGAGGGTTCGCTCCCCAACACGGCTCTCGAGGGCGTCGTGCGCCATTCGGAGGTCTTCATGAGCCTTCGCGAGCTCTTCGGAGGTCGGAATGACGAGCGCTTTCGGGACGAGAGCGACGAGAAGCGCGGCGGTTGACACCGAGGCGGCCGCCGTGATCGCCTTGATCAGTCCGGACAACCAATAGAGGGGCGTCCAGAGCGTCCAGATCTCCATGACGTGAGTCGCGCCGCACGCGACGATGAACGTGCCGAAGCAGGCGAACATCCAGTTGAAAGGGATGTCCCTCCGTCTGCGGGCGAGATAGGCGAGCGTGAACGGGATCGACGTGTAGGCGAGCGCGATCAATCCATCCGACGTCACGTGCAGCCAGACGAGCCCCGGGTTCCACAGGTAGCAATGCCCGTGCGGCATGAATCCGTCAGGCGAGAACAGACGGATCAGGAAATTCGGCAGGGCTCCTCCCCAGGCAACTGGATCGTGAGCTTTCGGAGCTCGGCGTTGCACATCGCAACGCAAGATGGCCGTACTGAGCGCGTATGCCCATCCTCAAGATCCACGACCCCGGGGCGATCGGCCGGTTGGTTTACCTGTCGACTCTTGGACTCAGTATGTCGCGGTAGTGACGAAAGCATAGCAGCCGGGTTACGGTTCGACCGACGTCAGTCCCTCGCGAACGGCGTATTTCGTCAGTTCCGCGATGGTCCGCAGCTTCAGCTTCGCCATGAGCTGGCGACGGTGCGTCTCGACGGTCGTTACCGCGATACCGAGAACGGTGCCGATTTCCTTCGAGGATTTGCCTTCCGCGATGAGCTGCAACACTTCGCGCTCCCGGGGGCTCAGCGGGCGCGCCGGTTCGGGGCGTTGCGCGTCTCCCGGGGTCGGCCGGTCGCCGATGCTTCCCGCGATCGCCGAGGTCACGTAGGTTTCGCCTTGGCTAACGACCTGAAGGGCGGTGAGGAGTTCTTCAGACGCTGAGTTCTTCAGCAAGTAGCCCGCGGCGCCTGCGTCCAGCATGGCGATCACGTAGCGGCGATCGGCGTTCATGCTGAGAGCAACCACTTTGACGGCGGGCATCTCGACCGCCAGGCGTCGCGTGGCCTCGATGCCGTTCAGGCCCGGCATGGCGATGTCCATGACTACGATATCCGGCAGCAGGCGTTGCACTTCCGCGATCACCTCGTGACCGTTCGCGGCCTCGCCGATCACCTGCACGCCGGCTTTCTCGAGCAAGGCTCGAAGTCCCTCGCGCATCATCCGATGGTCGTCAGCGAGGACGACTTTCATCGAGTCTCGCCCTCGCCCGGAGGGACGCCGTCGCCCTGTTTTACGACGGGCTCGCCGCGGCTCGCTGGCGCAGCGCTCGACTGCAGCGGGATTTGGACGCTCGCCACGGTGCCTCTCCCCGGAGCGGACTCTACGTCCAGCCTGCCGCCGAGTCGAGCGATCTGCGAGCGGACGCTGAGGAGGCCAAAGCGTTCTCCACTTCCAGGCTCGTTCGTCGCATCGGGAGCGAAGCCGGCTCCGCGGTCCTCGACGTCGATCCGGCAATGGTCGTCGGTGCGCCTCAAAGATACCTTCGCTGTCGGCGTCTTCGCGTGCTTGAGCACGTTCATCAATAGCTCGCGGACAGCGCGAAAGACGATGCCCTTGCTGGCGTCGTCCAGCGGTTTGCTCGCGCCATCGTCGGCGACTTCGATCTTGATTCCGTAACGCTTTTCCATGTCCTCGGCTAGCCAAGCGAACGCCTCCTCGAGGCCGAGGTCGTAGAGGATGGGGGGGCTGAGATCGAAGATGAGCGTCCGCGTGTCGACATGCGCCTGCTGGAGAAGCTCGACGGCCGCGTCGACGGCGGAACGGGCCTCCCCTGTGAGCTCGCTGCGTACGGAGGTGAGCTTGATTTCCGCAAGCGCGAGGGACTGCCCCATTCGATCGTGCAGCTCGGTGGCGATGCGTCGCCGCTCTCGCTCCTCCGTGACGGCAGCGTCGAACGACATCCGTCGGAGCTCTTCCTGGTAGGCTTGGATCTTCTCCTCGGCGCTCCGTCGCTCAGTGATGTCCGTGACGAACGCGACGACGACGGGCCCGTCCACTTGCGCCACGGAACTGAGCGTGACCTCGATCGGCAGCTCCGTTCCGTCCTTGCGCCGGCCGACGACCGCGCGGGACCGACCCATGACGCCAGGCGAGGGAGCCGCCACGTAGCTTGCGCGATGCGCTGCGTGCATCTCTCGCAGATGCTCCGGCACGAGCAAGTCGACCGAAGCGCCGAGGAGCTCTTGGTCCTCGTAACCGAAGATCGCTGCCGCCGCGCGATTCACGAAACGGATCCGTCCCCCGGTGTTCACCATCAGAACGCCTTCCGCCGCTCCCGCGAGGACGTCGCGGAACTGGATTGCCGCCCTGGCGTGCTCGACCACGGTGACGTCCTCGAAGGCGAGGAGCAGAAGCTCCGTGCCCTCGATGCGGCGTGCGTTGAGCAGGAAGGCGCGCGGCTTGCCGGTCCCCTCGCCATGCTCGAGTCGGAAGCTTTCGATAGTTGCGTTCTTGTCGAGCTCCCGGAGAAGCTTCGGCAGCGGGGAAGCGGATAACTCGGGGCGACCGATCTCTTCCAGGCGCCGCCCGACGATGTCTTGAAGAACAAAGTCGAACGCCTGCAGGAAGGCCTTGTTTGCCGAGGTGACGCGGAGATCGCGATCGAGCACCACGAGGCCCTGGCGAACCGTGTCGACGACACTTTGCGCGTACCCTCGGGCGGTCTCGAGCCGTTCAGCGCTTCTCTTCTCCGCGTCGACATCACGCGCGGCGACCACCGTCCCGTCCACCCGACCGTCGAGCGTCACGTACGGGCGCACCGTAAGATCGTGCCAACGGCCGGACGCGTCTTGGAACGCGGAGCTCGCTGGACGGAGGTGCTCGAGCACCACCGGGACGATGTGCGCGAGCTCCGGCGCGAGCGCGACGAGCCGTGGAACATCGCTCATCGCACGGCTGCGGTCGGTGGTGAGGAGACCGAACACCTTGGCGGCTGCCGGCGTGAACCGCCGCAAGCGCAAGTCGCGTCCTACCAGGAGGATCGGGATGTCGATGCTGGTGAGGACGTTCGTGAGATCGTCGCTGAGCCGCGTCGCCTCCGCGCTCCGGTCGCGCATCTCGTCGTTGACGGTGCGGAGCTCCTCGTTCATCGCTTGAAGCTCCTCCTTCGCACTTTGTAATTCCTCGTTCGTGCTTCGGAGCTCCTCGTTGCTCGAGACGACTTCTTCGTTGGCCGCCTTGAGCTCCTCATTCATGGCCTCGAGTTGCTCGATGACCGACTCGAGGTATTGGCGCGTCGATGAGAGCTCCTGCTCGATCGCGCGCGGGGGCACTTCCGCAGAATCTTTGGTCGGAACGACTGCTGAAGCCCCGGTTTCGCCCTCGCCCGGCGTGATATCGTCGAACAACACGAGGAAGTAACGCTGGCGTGTCGCGGGAACCGAGAATGGAACGACCTCGAGATCAACGGCGCGACCTTTGCCTTCGATGAAAAGCTCGACGCCCGATTCTCGCGCCGGAGCCCCGCTCGAGCGCGCGTGCTCGAGCGCGCGGCGGAGCGGGAGCCTCAGCTCCTCACGTGCCGTGTGCAGCAAGTCGAGGGTCGCCGCGCCCGGGGCATGCTCCAGAAAGGCGCCAGTGCGTCCCCGGAACTGAACGACGGCCAGATCATCGGTCACGACCACGCCCGGTGGGCCAAACTCGGCAAGCACGAGGCGATCGGCCTCGCGCTGAATGTCGGACGGACCGGGCGTCCTCGCTCCGACGACGGGGTCGATTGAACGCGAGCCAATGGGCTCGGGCCTACTGGGATGCGTCGAGAGCCGGTCGAACGCGGGGCGCGGCGTCGTGAAATCGAAGGCGAGGCGCGGCGTGGCCGACGTGCGCGAGTAGATCTTGTTCTTGCCGTCCACCACGGCAAAGCCCGCGAAGGCCCGCACGGTTTCCGCGCTGCCGAGCATCAAGAATCCGGGCTCGCTCAAGGCGTAGTGGAGCAGCCCGATGACCCGATCCTGGAGCTCGTGACCCAGGTAGATCATCAGGTTCCGACAGCTGATGAGATCCATCGCCGCGAACGGCGGGTCACGCGAGACGTCGTGCTTCGCGAAGACGCAGAGATCGCGCAAGTCTCGTCGAATCTGGTACCCCCCTTCGGTCTTCGAGAAGAAGGCGAGGAGGCGCCCCTCCGAGACATCGGCTTCGATGCTCTCGGGGTACCTGCCGGTCCGCGCCCTTTCGATGATGGCGGAGCTCAGATCCGTCCCGAAAATTTTGATCGGGACTTCTCGACGTGCGTCTCCGAGGAACTCGCGCAAGCAGATCGCGATCGAGTAGACCTCCTCGCCTGTCGAGCAACCGGGGACCCAGATCCGGATCGGAGCGTCGCGGCGTCGGCCTTCGCACAACTTCGGAAAAACCTCCGTGCGGAGCGCCTCGAACGCTTCCGGATCGCGAAAAAAGCCCGTCACGTGAATCAGCGCCTCCTCGCAGAGCGCGGCGACCTCTGCTGGATCGCGTTTCAGGAGCTCGAGATAGGCCGAGAGATCCGCGAGGCCGCGAAAGAAGAGTCGCCGCTCGAGGCGGCGCCGGAGGGTCGCATGCTTGTAGCTCGCGAAGTCGACGCCGCTCGCGGCCCGCATCTCGGCCAAGATCTGCAAGTAGTCGCGCTCGTCGGCCTCGGATTGCGCCGCCTTCCGGAGCAACGGCGCGTGCGCACCCAGCCGTCGTAGCTCGCGTGCCAATCCCGCGGGCGGCAGGATGAAGTCGATGCACCCCGTGGCGATCGCGTTCTCGGGCATACCACCGTACTGAGCCGTCGTGTCTTGCGCGAGCGTGATACCGCCCTCCCTCTTGATGGCCTGGATTCCCTCCGTTCCGTCGAAGCCAGTCCCGCTGAGCACGACGCCCCCGGCGAGGCCGTCGCGGTCGAGCGCCAGGGACTCGAAGAACCGATTGATGGGGAGGTGAAGGTTGCCTCCGTCGGCTCGCGGCACGACCTTCAAGACCCCATGACTGACGAGCAGGTCCTCATTCGGCTGAATGACATAGACATTGTTCGGCTCCAGTCGAAGCCCGTCGGCCGCAGCCGCCACGGGCAGCGTGGTCGCTCGCGAGAGGATATCGACCAGGCCGCTCGTATGCGTCGGATCGAGGTGGTGAATGACGACGAGCGCGATCCCCGGTTCTGGGCCGAGCTCGTGCAGGAGTTCCACCGTCGCCGCGAGTCCGCCCGCCGAGGCGCCGACCGCCACGACGGGGAACGAGCTCCGAGCGCCTGCCTCTTCGGTCACGTGATGGTTTCCACTTGAATCATCGTTGCCTTCGCGGTTGGCGAGGCGAACGTATGCCATCGGGTTGACGCCGCGAAGGCAATTTTTGCGAGCCGCCAGCCCCGGATCTCCAAGTCGAAGCGCATGCTCGTCTATCGCGGCCGCAGAGCGGCGCGGGTCAATAGAGGCGTTCGGCTCCGTCCAAGACGCGTCGCCAAAGTTTGGGGAGCTCTACCAAACATTCGCCGACGATCTCCTCGACGCGGGGCCGTATCTTCGCCAAATCGTCCGTGGTTCTGACCGACACGGAAGCGAACTCCGGGCGTGTGATCGGTGCGCCGATGCGGCTCACGAGTTGACAATCGGCGGCAACCACGTTGGTCACTTCGGATACGACCTGTTCCGCGATGCGACGGGCCGCGATGTTGTAGAGCTTGCCGACGTGATTCACGGGGTTCTTTCCGGCAAGCGCTTCGAGGCTCATCGGGCGAAACGGCGTGATCAGTCCGTTCGCGCGGTTGCCACGTCCGACTTCGCCGTCGTCGCCCGACTCGGCGCTGGTGCCGGTCACGGTCAGGTAGATATCGGATCCGTCCAACGAGTCGGCCGCGTTGACTCGGATTTCTGCTTCGCCCGGTAGAGTTGCCGCCGCGCGACGGACCATCGTTTCGAGAGCTTGCTTCTCGCTCGCATACGCCGACAGCGTCGGCACGTGGGCGGCGACGAAGGCTCGCGCAAGGGTCACGCTCAGCCGAGGGCCGGCACGCACGGCCATGATCTTGACGTCTTCTCCGTGACTGGGATGCTCGCGGATGAAGTCGGGTGAGTCGAGCTCCTGCTCGAGACGAAGCGTGAACTGCTCGAGCGCGCTCAGCGGCGCGAATCCGACGCCGAAGGACGTGTCGTTCGCGAGCGGCACTTCGTCGTCGCGGCGACCGAACAACGTAGAGAGCGCCACCGAACCCGGGCGCACGAGACAGTGGATCCGCACGTGCCGCACGGGGTCGAGCGCGTGAAGATGCGTCTCGAGCCAGCTTCTCGCGCTGTCGATCGCGAGTTGTTCGACGGGAACTCGAATGTCGCCGACCTGAGTTACCGCGCGACCGGCCAGGTAAACGTCGATCGGCTCCAGGACCTCGCCACCTCCGAAATGGGCGCTTGCCGATCCGCCGCGCAGCAGCGCCTTGTCGACGTTGTGGTGGAGGATCGTTCCGAAACGTTCGAGATAGAATTCACACAGCGCACGCGAGAACTCCTCGGCGAGGGCGTCGCACATCGTGTCGGGATGGCCGATTCCCTTGCGTTCCACGATTTCGACATCCGATTCCCACGGGGCCGAGCCGCTCGAACGGATCACGATGCGCTGGGGTGCTTCTGTCACTGGAACCTCCGACGTTCCAGATGCAGAAAATGAACCAATCCCGTTCGTTATCGCTGAACCAGATACTTGCGAAGAAAACTCGGCACGGCGTCGAGCCACGCCCCGTGGTCGCCCTTCGAACGATACTTCGTTCCGAACGGCGCAGTCCGCGGACCGAACGAGTTCCTCCGCTTGTCGGACAAGGTGGATGGAGAGCGGGATAGGCGCGAAGGCTTGGGCTTGATTGAGGGCCAATGGTCGCTGCGCTCCAATAGTTCGAAGCCACTGAGCGGGAGTCCGGTCGTATGCACGACGATGAGACGCAAGGCTTCGAGCACGTCGGCTTTCGTGTCGCCCGTAGCGGCGACGAATTCGTGCTCCCCGAGCTCGACGGAGCCGACCCAGCTGGTGACGGCAAGTTTGCAGGTCACGAGAAATTTGGGCGTCATTCGTCGAGAGCCGTGCAGGTTTCAAGCCACGCAAAAGTTGGAGCGACGCGGCGGAGAGTCGCGTCGGTAACGTGCAGAGCCTGCGCGTTGCGGTAGCTTCAGCGGGACGTTCACGCTTCCCGAAGGTGTCGACGCCGATCGGATCAAGGCCGAGCTGAAGAACGGTGTCCTGACGCTGGACGTTCCGCGGCGCCCGGAACACGAACCGAAGAAAATCGCCGTCAAGGCGACGTGACCCGTCGAGCTCGCGGGTGTGCCGCAGTTCGACGGGGCACACCCCCGAGCCCGAACATCAGCAAATCCAATTGGAGAAACTACCATGAAGATCGAAAAGGCAATGACCAAGGAAGTGTTGTCCTGCTCTCCGTCCGATTCTTTGAATCGGGCAGCGCAACTCATGTGGGAGGGAGATTGCGGGGCTCTGGTCGTCGTCGACAAGGAACACGATCGCGTCGTCGGTATGGTGACGGACCGTGACATTTGTATGGGAACCTATATTCAAGGTATTCCTCTTTCGGAGGGGAGTGTGTCCAGCGTTTATCTGCTCTCCCGATGACGACATCAGCGATGTGGAACACTTGATGGCAGAGGAGCGAATTCGTCGGGTACCGGTCGTCGGGGCGCACGGCAAGCTCGTCGGCATCGTGACTCTGGGCGACCTGGCTCGGTGCGCTCAGTCGAGCACCCTTCAAAAGGCAAAAGGGGGTTGGCGATCGGAAAAACGCTCGCCGCGATCTCCGAACCGCGGCCGCCGTTGGTACCGGTGGCGGCTGAGTGATCAGCCACGGCGTCGTGCGCACGCACACGACGCCAGTGCTCTAAAGCTCGACGCGATGCCGACCGACCTGGCCGGCATCGCGCGTAGGGCATCTCAAGACGACGTCTTTCCCGCCCAGCGTTTGAGTTTGGGCATCACTTCGGTCATCAGCTTCGACGCTTGTTCGCGAGGCATCACGTGGAGCTCGACCATCTTGTCGACACAGAAGTCACGCATCTGCTCCATCGTCGTGTTCGGCCCAACGAACGCACCGTTTTGGAAGCAGTAGGCGCAGTAGTCGTTGCTCCGGATTCCGCTCGCCTCGGTACCGAAATCCTCCGGCCTGCTCAATGGCATGGCGCAACTCTGACAAAACGGACCTTGTGGTTGTGCTGTATTCATCTTTTTCTCCGTCGAGCGACGACCGCACACTGCAGGTTCCGCGCCTACCTGGCCTGCGGCCCATGAACGGCTTCCAGGCGGGGAAGTGGTCTTCCCCCGCGATCAGGAGGGCCCTTCGCCGCGCGGGCGCGCGCAATGTTCGCGTCGGCCCGCGCACTTTGCGCCGGCGCCTTGCTACGAGGCCGCCTTGACGGACCTCCGGCGAAGTCACACTAAAGTTTGGTGGGCTTATTTTCGGAGCAGTGGAAACGCATCGATGCGCCGGGTGAAGCCAAAACGGAGTGCCCTACTGCGCGAGAGCGCATCGAGGCGGCGCTCAACCATCAGCTCGTGCACGTCTGGCCGTTCGGCGCTCTGGGGACGGCGGATCTCGTGCTCGACACTGGCCCGACCGGCGCCTGGACGGTCCACGCGAAGGACGGTCGAGTCACGTTCAAGGCGGGCCGCGTCCGACGCCCGACGACGACCGTCTGCGCGAATGCAACGACTCTGCTCGAACTGCTCGAGGGCGCCCGCTCGGGCGTCACCGCGTGGCTCGAAGGAGATCTAGTGATGCGGGGCAACATCGGGCTCGCCTTGAAGCTCGAAGGATTGCTCCGCGGACCGCGTCGCCCCGTCAATTTTCCGAGGCCGGGCCGCGCCGAAGCGCACGGTATCGACACGTTTTACTTGGAAGCAGGACGCGGAGATCCCGTCATCCTCTTGCACGGCCTCGGCTCCACCATGTCCGGGATGCTACCGACTCTCGACGATCTCGCGCACGATTACCGCGTCATCGCGCCGGATATTCCCGGGTTCGGCGATTCGTCGAAGCCCATTCGCCCCTATCACGCGGGGTTCTTCGCAAAATGGCTCATCGCGCTGATGGACGAGCTCGGCATCGAACGCGCGCACCTCGTCGGCAACTCGATGGGCGGTCGAATCGCCCTCGAAGCGGCGCTGCGCGCTCCGGAGCGAGTCGATCGCCTCGCATTGCTCTCGCCTGCGGTGGCGTTCAGAAAGCTGCGTCAATTCGTGCCGCTCATTCGGCTCACGCGGCCCGAGTTTGCGCTTTTGCCCTTGGTGGCGACACGCTCGACGGTGCGGCTCGTCACGAAGAGCCTCTTCGCGGACAGCGCTCGAATCGACGCTTCGTGGCACGAGGCGGCGATCGACGAATTCTTGAGGGTCTTCTCGACGGCGCGAGGGCGGATCGCGTTTTTCTCGGCGCTCCGGGAGATCTATTTGGACACGCCCCACGGTCCGGAGGGCTTCTGGACTCGCCTCGAGCAACTGTCGCGACCAGCGCTGTTCATCTGGGGGGATCGCGATCCACTCGTGCCCGCCCAGTTCGCACGACATGTCGAGCAGGCGGTGCCACGTGCAAGGTCGATCGTCCTTCGCGACTGCGGGCACGTTCCGCATTTCGAGCACCCGAAGGTCACGCATCGCCTCATTCGCGAGTTCTTCGCCCAGGATGCTTGGCCCGTTGCTTGCTCCAAAGAGAGTCGTGCACCAACGGCTGGCTCGTCTGACCGACCGTGAGATCGACCTCGACGCTCGCGACCCCGCGTACATTCGCTCGATGCTCCCGCTCACGTGGCTGCTCGCGAGCCTCTATTTTCGCGCGGAAGTCCGCGGTCTCGAACGGGTTCCGAAGGACGGGCCCGTCTTGTTCGTGGGTAACCACTCCGGTGGAAACATCACGCCGGATACGGCCGTGTTCTTGCTCGCGTTCAATACCCACTTTGGCGTCGAGCGCTCGCTCTACGTCCTTGCCCATTCGCTCGTGACGTCTTGGCCGCTGCTCGGTAAGTGGCTCGAACGCTGGGGAACCTTGACGGCCAATCCCCTCGCCGCCCGGCGCGCGCTCGACGCCGGCGCTTGCGTGCTCGTATATCCGGGCGGTGACGTCGAAGTCCACCGACCGTGGAAGGCCCGCTATCGGGTGGACTTCGCGGACAGGACGGGGTTCATCCGCCTCGCTCGCCAAGCTCGCGTACCCATCGTTCCCGTCGTCTCGTGCGGCGGGCATAGCACCTACTTCCCGCTCACCAACGGGCGCTCTATCGCGCGGGCGCTCCGGCTGAATCGACTCGCCCGGCTCGAGGTCATGCCGATCTCCCTCGCGCTGCCGTGGGGGCTCAACATCGGCGACTTCATGGGGCACATCCCGCTCCCGGCGAAGATCGTCGTCGAACTCCAGGAGCCGATCGACGTGGCCGAGCGCTTCCCGCGCGATGAGGACACACCGAGAGCCACCGAGTACGTGAGGCTCCGAATGGAGGAGGCCCTCGTCGCGCTGAGCGCCGAGCGGTTGTCTCCACTTTAGCCGTGGTCCGCATCGATCGCTCCCTCTGCGTGGCGCAAGCGCCGGAAGTGCTCTTCCATCTGCTATGCGACCCGCTCAGGTTCCCGCGACTCTTCAAGGCGTTCTCGAAGGTCGAGCAGATTTCAGCCGACGCCCGTTGCGTGGGCGCGCGCTACTTGATGCTCGTCCGAGTGGGCCGCTCCGAGGCCGGTGGAGTCCAGAGGATTACGGATTTCCAACCTCCGTATCGGATCGCCTGGACGTCCGAGCGAGGGGTAGAGCTCTCCGCGGCGGTTTCGATCAGACCCGTTGGCTCTGGTGTCAGCGAGGTACGCGTCGAACTCGCCTACGCGGTCCCCGGCTGGCGGCCCGCGGGAGTGATCGTCGAGCGCCTCACGCGCCACGTCGTCGACCGGCACATGCACGCGACGCTCTTGACGCTCAAGCGCCTCGCAGAATTCGATCTGGAGACGGTTGCCGATACAGAGCGGCAGCGACCGTGACTCCCGCCCCGACCGTCACGAAGAGGACGTTTCTCGCGCGGGAGAACTGCCCGGACCGAATGGCGGCGTCGAGCGAGGCAATGGCGCCGACGGCGTGGGCTCCTGCGAAACGGTCCTCGGGAACCGCGATGCGATCCGACGGAAAAGCGAGCCGTTTCGCGAGATCCGCGGCGAACGTCCGAGGATAGGTGCTCGCAATCAACAGATCGATATCGCCGAGGCCAAGGCCATTTTCCTCGACGAAGCGACGTACCACGACCTCGGAGCACTCGGACGCGCGGAGCGTGAACTCGTCGCCGATCGCCACCGCGAGCACGTTCGTTCCCTCGGAGAACACCGGGTGGGCGTGCGGGTGCCAGACGATCGCGCTCTCGAAATTTCCGGAGAACTCCGGGAACGTCGCGGAGGTGAAGGCCGTGAATCCTTTCCCGAGCGGACTCGGCCGAAGGAGCACGGCGCCGCCGGCATTGGGGAACGGGAAGGCCTCAACGCCTCCCGGATTCGAGTCGCTCGCCACGACGGCTCCGAGCTCGATGGTTTTCGACTCGATGAACCCGGCAACGAACTCGAAGGCCGTGACCACGCCGCACCCCCCGTTCGCGACGTCGAAGGAGAACGTTCCGTGAGAGTGGTCGTCGGAGCTTTGTTCGGGGTTTGCTCCGATGTCCTCTTGAATCATCGCGGCGAGCGCCGGCTCGGCGAGGTTCTTTTCGCGATAGATCCCCGCGTTCACCAGCAGGTCGATGTCCGTCGCACTTCGGTTGGCGCGCTCGAGGCACTCGCCGATCGCGTCGTCCGCGAGCTGGAGGGCACCCTTCTTCAAGAAACGGCGATTCGACGCGACGACCGCCGCGCATTCAATGATGGCCATATCGCTCCATGAGCTCGTCCATTTCGAAGACGAGCACTCCCACTTCGAGCCCCGACGCGACCGAGATGAGCGCGATCGTGTCGCCTGCCGCGAAAGCTCGCTTCTCCAGAAACTCGTACAGCGCGACGAAGTGCGTGGTGGTCGCGGTATTGCCTCGCTCGGCAATATTATCGACAAAGTGCCTCGGTCTGAAGCCGAGACGCTCGGCGAGTTCTCTTGCGCCCTTTTCGATCGCACGCTTGGACGTTTGATGGGGGATCGCGTAGTCGATGTCGCCGAGGTCGAGGCCGCTCTGGTCGATCACATCGGCGAGAAGAGCAGGCGCGTCTTCCAACGTCACTCGGTGAATCGCGCGCGCATCCGTGTACATGGACGCGCCGGGCCCGACGCTCGAGGGAACGCCGACGCAGAGCCGGCTGTGCTCGGAAAGGGTCGTGAACGCGACCACGCGGATCCCTCGCGAACCCTCCGCTGCTCGGGCGACGATCGCCGCCACTCCGGCGTCGCCCAGGGTCAAAGACGCGAGCTGCGGACTCAGGACCGAGCGGATCTTCTTGGCGGCGTTCGCGCCGAGGTTCGAGATGTACTCGCCGCTCACCACCATGCCGCAACGGATCGCGCCGCGCCGGATGAAGTCGTTGAGGACGAAGACACCGGTCATCATTCCCGAGCACGCGTTCGAGATGTCGAAGCTCTTCGCCTGGTTCGCCCCGATGGCCTCCTTGATGGAAAGGCTCAGCGGCGGCTCCAGCCGATGACGCACGCCGCCCTTGTTTTTGCTGATGCTGCAGCTGACCAGCATCTCGAGATCTCGAGCACCGTACGCGGAATGCGCGAGGCAATCGCGAGCAGCGGCAACGGCGAGCGTGAAGGAATCTTCGTCCTCCGAGCAGATCCGCCGCTCCCGGATTCCAGTGAGTTTCTCCAGATCGATTCCGGTCGAATGCTTCGTGCTCCGGAGCAGCTCGTCCGTCGTCAGTCGCTTCTCGGGCAGAGCGAGGCCGAGGCTTTCGAAGCGGCCTGCGTGGGCGGCAGCCGCAGCCGCTCGTCCGCCTTCGTAAAGCATCCAGTGTTGCTTGCCTTCGAGGTCGCGCATGAAGTCTTGCTCGACTCGACACGCAGAGAGCGTGCCAAGCAGCACTCTCCGGTCACTCGGGACCCGCGAGGAACCGGCGCACCGCGCTCCGCGCACGGACTGCGCCCCAGTCGCTAACTTTGCGGGGCGGCCCGGGCGCCCACGCCAGAGGTCGCCTCAACGCTCCCGGGATACGACAACACACGTTGTCATTTATGTGGGCACGGCCCTTGCGTCGTCTCGGTCGTGATGTCCCAGCGCGCACGGAATTTGACGGAGATGCTCGACCACTCCTGCACCGTCCACACAGGGCGTCCCGCACTCGGAACGAAGAACGGCACCGGCTTTCGTTGGACGAGCTACGGCGAACTTCGCAAGCTCGTCGAGCACTGCCGCGGCGGTCTTGCCGCACTCGGCGTCGGCCCCGGGGATTGTGTGGCGATCGTGGCGAACAACTCGGTCGAGTGGGCGGTGGCGGCGTATGCCACATACGGGCTGGGGGCCACGGTCATCCCGATGTACGAAGCCCAAAAGCCGGCGGACTGGGCATTCATCCTCCGGGATTCGGGCGCCAAGGTCGCCATCTTGGGCTCGCCCGCGATTCGGGATCGGCTCCGCCCGCGCGAACTGGGGATCCCCAGCTTCGAGCGTGCGGTGACCATCGGGGAGACGGGTGACGGGACCTTCGAGCGCCTTCTCGAGACGGGGGCACGTTCGCCAGTGCAGGGTCGACCCCCGAGCGCAGAAACGATCGCGACGATCATCTACACCTCGGGAACTACGGGCACGCCAAAAGGGGTGAAGTTGAGCCACGGCAACATCATGTCCAACATCGATGCTGTCCACGAGATCTTCGACTTCACGGAAAACGACCGTTCGCTCTCCTTCATCCCCTGGGCGCATGCCTTCGGCCATACGTGCGAGCTGCACACATTGCTCAGCCTGGGTGCATCCATCGGGATCAACGACGCGCTCGCTCACCTCCCCGACAACTTGCTCGCGGTCCAGCCGACGGTGCTGATCGCCGTGCCGAAGGTCTTCAACGGCATTTTCGCCCACATCCACGCGGAGATATCCCGGCAGCCGGCGATCGTTCGGCGCGTCTTCGAGGCCGCCGTCCGCGGTGCGCTCGACGAAAGGCCGCGCTTCTCCGAACGCCTGGCGCGCGTCGTCGCGGAGCGCCTCTTGTTCCCCAAAATTCGCGAACGGTTCGGCGGCAAGCTCAAGTACGCCGTGAGCGGCGGGGCAACTCTCTCCAAAGAAGTCGCTGAGCTCATTCAAACGTTGGGCATCGTCGTCTACGAGGGCTACGGGCTGACGGAGACGAGCCCGATGGTGACGACGAATACGCCGGGCCACGTGAAACTCGGCAGCGTCGGCCGCGTCATTCCGGGCGTCACCGTGAAGCTCGAGCGCAACCCGGCGTTCGGTGGAGCGGAAGGGGAGATCGTCGTCTTCGGGCCCAACGTCATGCAGGGCTATCACAACCGCCCGGAAGAACAGGCAGCGGCGTTCACTCCCGAGGGGGGATTTCGCACCGGCGATATCGGAACGTTCGACGACGATGGATTCCTCCACATCACCGGGCGCATCAAGGAGCAGTACAAGCTCGAGAACGGCAAGTACGTCGCGCCGTCGCGGGTCGAAGAAGAGCTCAGGCTCTCTCCGTACATCGCCAACGTCATGGTTCAGGGCGCGAACAAGCCATACAACGTCGCGGTCGTGGCCCTCGACGTCGAAGCGGTCAGTCGCTGGGCCAAAGAACGCGGCTACTCGATAGAGCACCCCACGGAGGACCAACGGGTGCTTGAACTCATCAAACGAGAGTTCACCGAACGAACTGCGAACTTGAGCGAATTCGAGCGACCGCGCCGTTTCGCGCTCGCCACCGAGGACTTCACCGTCGAAAATGATCTGCTGACGCCGACGTTGAAGGTCAAACGCGCGCGGGTCTTCGCGCGCTACGGACAGGCGCTCGAAGCCCTTTACCGACAGGCACCCACCGCGCAATGACACGCGCCGCGCTTTCAGAGCGGGTCGGCCAGGTCTCCGGCGCAATCGATCGCAGGACGAATCGACGGAGTCCCCGACGAATCGACGTGCGTGAACGTGAACGTCGACCCTGCGAGATCGAGCGGCAACGGCTTTTCGACGTTGCCGGTGACGGTGCCGCAGAAGAACTGCGCGGCATGGCACAGATTGCCGGCGAGCAGGACGTTCGCCTGGATGTCTCCACCGGTGACCGCATTCGCGGCGCCCGTCACTTGCAGACCCGTGAGCTCCGCACGAAAGCTCCCGGTTTCGTCGATGAGGGTCGGCCCGAAAGAGATGCTCGGCCCCACCGGGGAACGACGGTCCGCCGCGCTGAGCGGTTGCGCGTCGAACGCAAATCCAGCGCCGTTCTGGAACGCCGACGTCGAGATGTTCGCCAACGCGACGATCGGCTTCGTCGGTGCGAGCGTGACCGAAAGGGCGAACAGATACTGGCCGCTCAGGTCACCGGGATGGACCGTGCAAGTCGACGCGTCTCCGCCGGCATCGTGCACGCTCGCGTCCGTCGACACCTGCCTCCGCGCGGCGAAGGCGTCGAATTCCGCCTTCGGATCGACGCAGCCGCTGCACGCGTACCACGCGACCAGAACCCCGCACGACAACCTTCGCATGATTCGTTCTTTCGGTGCAAAGCGTACGCCAGCGTCATCGGCGCAACGAATGGAGCAATCCGTTCGTGGCGCGAAGTGTGCTTTCACACGCCGTCAATGCTTGCTCTTCGCGTCGGGCGAACATCGTGACCAAGAGCGTAGTTGCGCTCATTGTTGGCGCCGTCGTCCTCGCGCCGGGCGCGGCGCACGCTTCCGGTCTGTCGATCGCGCGCTTCGGCGGAGAGCACGGAACTCCTACGACGACGGAGGCGCCGTCCATTTATTACAATCCCGCGGGCATCGCCGATAGCGAAGGCGGTCACCTCTACGGCGACCTGAGCCTCGCGTTTCGAAGCGCCACGTATACCCACCAGTCTTCGGGGACCGACGCACCGGTGCCGGCTGGAGCCGAGGGCGCGAATACCGGACGCGCGACGCTCTTCAACGTCATTCCCGAGCCGTTCGTGGGCGCCACCTACCGATTTGGCCGTTTCGCGATCGGCGCTGCGGTCTTCGTGCCCTTCGGCGGGCAAGACAGCTGGAACAAGAACGGCGCGTTCCAAGGGAACAATCGCTTTCCCGGCGCGGTGGACGGTGTGCAGCGCTGGTACATGATTCAAGGGGAGCTCCGCTCGACCTTCATCAGCCTCGCGG
>Ga0265320_10000371_pt1 | contig 36424 bp, 26 predicted proteins | sample 4827metaG_FD_202087 | JGI IMG/M metagenome (GOLD analysis project Ga0265320, IMG submission 202087) | Rhizosphere microbial communities from Carex aquatilis grown in University of Washington, Seatle, WA, United States - 4-8-27 metaG | ecosystem: Host-associated > Plants > Roots > Rhizosphere >... | reverse complement strand
CCAAGCGCTGGTTGCGATTGGTCTAGGCTCGATCCAGTACTCGTGCTCGGCCATCTCGAACGCTTGCCAATATGCGATCATGGGGTTCGAGCGGACGGACATGGCCGCCAAACGACAAGTCTTGGAGCAAGCCGCCAGCTTGATGATCGTGTTGCCGATCCTGTTCCTGAAAGGCAACCTCAACGCGGCGTTGATCGGACACACGGTGACCGGAGCGCTCGTGTTGGTATATGTCTGGCGAACCCTGGGTTCGGTCGGCATTGGCCGCTTGTCGTTCGATCGGACGGTCCTCGTCGCGATGCTCAAGCGCGGCACTCCCTTCGTCCTCCTGGGGACGGCGATGGTGCTTCAGCCGTACGTCGATGCGCTCTACCTATCCAAACTAGCTCCGGTCAACACCGTGGGCTGGCATGCAGCCGCCCGCAAGCTCGTCGGCCTGCTGATATTTCCGTCTGCCGCGATGATCGGCGCGCTGTACCCAACGTTGTGCCGCCTGCACGTGACCGACTCCAATGGTCTGAAGCTGGCGACGACGGACGTCTTGCGAGCCACCACTCTAATGGTCGTTCCGGTCGCGGTCGGCTGCGCGTTGTTCCCGGACATCGGCATCGCCGTGTACAGCCGTAAGGGCTTCGCGCCCGCCGAGGCGAACCTGCGGGTGCTCTCCATCTTTCTCCTTCTCGTCTACTTCACCATGCCGCTCGGAACCTGCGTGAACGCGATCGGGAAAGCTCGATCATGGGCCGCCGTGCAAGCGCTGTGCGTCGGCGTCAGTCTGGTGTTCGATCCCATTCTCATTCCATGGTTTCAGCGCCGCTCCGGAAACGGGGGACTCGGAGTCTGTTGGGCGGCAGTCTTGAGCGAGTTGGTGGTGCTCGTCTTCGGAGTGATCCTCGTGCCTCGAGGGGTTTTCGACCGACGATTTTGGCACTCGGTCGTCTTCTCCGGTCTCTCTGGGCTAGTGATGGTCGCGGTAGCGCGATCCCTTTCGACACTCAGCTCCTTTTTGGTTGCGCCGCTTTCCCTCGTGGCCTACGTCGTCGCACTGCGCTTGACCGGGGCCATAGATGCGGATCAGGTCGCCGCTATTCGCGGATTCATCGCGAACAAACTTTCCCGTTCGGCGGCCGCGCGGTGATCCTCTGGCACCGCGTTGGGGCGTGCCAGCCAGACGGAATGTCTCTCCCTCCGCGACCACTTACTATGCTTGGGAGTACCTTGAGCAATTGCGTTCAGCGATGGTGACCGTCGCGAACTGAAAACTCACTGAAACGTCTTTTCACTGGGAACGACGTTCCCAAAACTTTCACGGAGGTCTGCGGAAGCTTCGTGCACCCGCATGTTAGCTTCCGCGCATGCTTGAACGAAGTGCGTGGTCGCGTCGGGCGATCGCGATGGCGAGCCTTTTCATTGCCGCGGGCTGCTCGAACGGACGTTCGCAAGCGCGCGCACTCCTGGAGACCGACGGCGCAGGTCCCCGCGGGACGGGCGGCGTCGGGACGATCGCGGGCAATGGCGGCGCGACGGCAGGTAACGAAGACTCTCAAGTAGAGATCGGCCCGCCACCGCCGCCTGCGGTGTTTCCTCTCGTCGTTTCGTCGAACGGCCGGTATCTGCAGGATCAAAACGGAACACCGTTTCTCATCCTGGGCGACGGCGCATGGCAAGCGCCGCTCAATCTGAACACGGAAGACCAAACGATATTCTTGAACGATCGGGTCGGCCGCCATTTCAACTCGGTGCTGTTCGATGCCATCGAACACAAGTTCACGCAAAATAAACCCCCGAAGAACCTGGCCGGCGATCTTCCGTTCACCAAGCGCCTCGACGGTCACGCGTTCACCGGGTCACCCAACGGGACCACGACCCCAAACGGGAACACACAACAATACGGCCCCGACCCTTACAGCGACATTGGCAGCGAGGCTCCGGATTTCACTTCGCCGAACGAAACCTATTGGGCTTCCATCGACGCCTATGTCGCGCTCTGCGCGACGAAGGGCGTCCTCGTTTTGACCTGGCCCGCCTACGCGGGCTACGGCGGCGCCGACGAGGGGTGGATGAGCGAGATGGTCGCGAACGACGCGGTCATCGGCGCCGGAAACCTCGCCGGACAGAGCTTCGCGGACAATACCAAATCGAAGCTCTGGAACTATGCGGCGTGGCTCGCCGACCGGTACAAGAACGCGACGAACATCGTCTGGGTTTACGGCGGTGACTACGGCACGAGCGCGTCCTTCGGCGGGTTCTTCGGTTCCGCGCAGAAGAGCGCCGTAAGCAGCGTTCTCGCCGGCAGCCTGTCCGTCGGCGGCCAGAAGTCCACGCTCCGCACGGCGCACTGGGCGCGCACCAGCCTCGCGACCGACGTGTCGTTTCCCGCGGGGTCGTTCGACGTCGAAACCGTGTACTCGGACCTCTCTGCGGCGGGCCTCGGGAGAAGCGGCTACTCCCACACACCGGTGCTTCCGGCGTTTCAGATCGAGACGTACTACGAGAACAACGACAAGAATCAAAACGTGCCCAACCGGCGGTTGCAGTGGTGGGGTGAGCTCTCGGCCATCGGCGGCTACTTCTTCGGAAACGAGAAAGAGTGGCCTTTCGCGAGCGGCTGGCAGTCCACGCTCACGTCTCCGGGCTCGCTCGACACGGCGCGGGAAAACGCGTTCTTCACGAGCATCGCTTGGCAAAATCTGGTCCCGTCCGGCTTGAACGGGGAAAAGACGTTGATCACCGACGGCGGCGGCACGGCAAACCCTCAGAGCATGGACTACGTCGCGGCGGCAGCAACGACCGACGGCACTCTGCTCGTCGCGTACATCCCTCCGTCGCACTCAGGCAGCATCACCGTCGATATGTCGGCGATGTCGGGTACGTCACACGCGCGCTGGTTCGACCCGACCAACGGGAACTTCTCGGATGCCGGGAGCGGTCTCGCCAATTCCGGCACGCACCCGTTCACTCCGCCCGGGAACAACGCGTCGGGCGCGGCGGACTGGGTTCTCCTCGTCAATTCGCCGTGAACGAGCTAATCTCGCGTCGAGTGTCCGAACCCCAATCGAAGACGCCGGTCTTGGTCTCGGTCCTCGTTTGCACGCGCAATCGCGGCCCGAACGTGGTGCCGACCGTACGTTCCATTCTCGCTTCCGACTTCCCGAGCCTGGAGCTCCTCGTCTTGGACCAGAGCGACGACGGGACGACTCGCGACGCGCTCGCGCCGGTGCTCGCCCGCGACCCGCGCCTCGCTTACCATCACCTCGGGCTGCCCGGAAAAGCACGCGCACTGAATCGAGGCTGCGCGATGACTCGTGGTCAATACGTGCTTCTGACGGACGACGATTGCGAGGTGCTGCCGAACTGGATCGGGAGCATGGTGGAAGAATTCGAGCGCAATCCCGACGTGGACTGTGTCTTCGGTCGCGTCGACGCGGGTTCATTCGATCCGGCGGAGGGTTATGTCCCGGTGTGCCCCATCTCGGAACCTCGAACCATTCGCCGACTCGACGAGCTCTTGACCATGCCGGGATGGGGTAATTTCGGAATGGGGGCCAACATGTCCATCCGGGCCGGCGCTCTCGCGCATTTGCACGGCTGGGACGAGTGCATCGGTCCCGGGGCGAAGTTCGGCTCCGGTGACGACCATGATCTCTCCGTGCGCCTGCTCCGGGCCGGCTCTGCGATTCGTTTTTCCTCGACGCCGCGAGTGATCCATTACGGACTGCGACGCTGGGACAACGCCGGTCGCGACTATCGGCGGATTTGGTTCGGCCTCGGCGGCGTATTCGCGAAACACCTCCGCTGTGGCTCGTTCTACTGGGGAGGGATCCGCGTTCCAGTGAATCAGGTCCGCGACTGCACCACGAAACTTCTTCACGGGGAGAGGCCTTACGGGGTCTCGTACGTTGCAAGTTGGTTGCGCGGCTTCGGCTCCGGCCTGATTCATCCCCTCGATCGCGAGCTGAGTCGCTTCGTTCCACAAACGGAGGACGCGACGAAGTACGCAGGTCGAGTCGCCGACGTCGTTTTGCGTCATGCCGACCGGAATTCGCCTGACGTACCGCCGCCGCCGGCGGCTGGCTGAAGCCCGCGCGAGTACGGTGGTACTGGTCTCGAGCCGAGACTAGGATAGCTCGCGATGTCGCGTCTGGCCGTCGTGATCCCGACACGCAATCGCGGTGGAGAGGCGGCCCAAACCGTTCTCGCGATACTTCGGGATCCGCGCGATTTCGAGCTGGTCGTCGTCGACCAGAGCACCGACGACAGAACGGTGGAAGCTCTCCGCAGCATCGCCCCTGACCCGCGGGTACGCGTGATCCGATCGCCGCTACGCGGCGCGAGCAACGCGCGCAATGCGGGCGTTGCCGCGACGTCGGCGCCCATCATCGCATTCACCGACGATGATTGCCGTCCGGATCCGGGCTGGGCATCGGCGGTGCTTCGCGCCTTCGACGCGGACCCCAAGACGTCTCTCGTGTTCGGCCGCGTTCGCTTGCCGCCGAAAGAACGAGAGGACGACTACGCACCGTCGTTCGAGCCGAAGGAGCGCATTCAGGAAGGGGCCGTGCCGATGCCGGATGGGGACATCGGGATTGGCGCCAATTTCGCGATCCGCCGAAGTGTGCTCGCGGAGCTGGGCGGCTTCGACCCCTTGCTCGGCCCGGGAGCTCCGGTGTTTCGCGGTGCCGAAGAGACGGATCTCCTGATCCGCGCGCTCCACCGCGGCCACCGAGTGGTCAACGCGACCGAGTGCGACGTCCTCCACCTCGGAGTGCGTACGGGTGCAGACGTGCGACCCCTGCACGTCCAGTATCAGTTCGCGGTGGGCGCCGCGTTCGGCAAGCACGCGCGTCTCAGTGGGCTCAAAGGAGTCCTCGACGCGAGTCGTTGGGTTCGGTTCTACACGAAAATGACGATGACGAGCCTCGTTCAGAAGCGCCGCCCACGGCCGGGAGTGCTCTGGTATTTCGTGAGCGGAGCGCTCTCGACGTTTCGCTACGGCATCGACCGCGAGAGCCACCTCTTCCGCGAGCGGACCTAGTGTCGCGTCTCAAAAGTCGCAATCGTTCGGGAGAACGACGTCCGTGGTGAGCGCGACAGTAGGCCATTCGCGAAGCGAATGACTCGGGGGAGCCGGCGCAGCCGGCGGGGGCGCGAGGCGCCCCAAGAAAAAAATAGTGGCGTGCGGCGCCGAAGGCGCCGGTCGGCTAAGCCGACTCTCGCAAGGCGATTGTGACTTGCGAGACACGACACTAGTGCCTCCGTTCTACGGAAGCGCAGCACCAGAATTGATCGCGTCGCCGAGCGCGGCGCGAACCTGCTCAGGCGCCGGGGCAGCTTCTTTCGTGGTTTCGGTGACGACAGCGGGAACCGGGTGAGCCGCGTCCCACGCGAGCGCGACGAGAATCAGCAAGTATCCGAGGAGCGCGCCGACGCTCCACTCCACATAGCGTTCGTCGACGCCGATGTCGGCAAAGCCCCAATATTCGCTCACGCACACCAGGAGCATGACGAACGAGATGAGCGACCAGAGGAGTCGTCCGCGCGTCTCTTCGGTGTAGTCGACGAGGAGCGGCAGGATGAACACGTAGTGAAGGTAGTAGTTCGACGGATAGAAATAGATCGGGATCATCATCATCCCGAGGAGCGCGGCCTGACTCAGATCGCGTCCGCGCGCGGCCAGGAACGTGATCAACGTGAAGATGCCGATGACCAGGAAGTAAAACGGCTTCCTCGATTGGAACGTGTTCACTTGTTCGACCGACCAATCACCGCCGGTCACGCCGAGCGCGCGGAGCGTCCTCGACGGGTCGTACGCGAAGAGCGCCTTCAGACCGACGTGGTTCACGTTGGGCTGCACCGAGTGCATGGCGATCTTGTGGGCCCAATCGACCCAGGAATGGGCGAACCCAAAGAAGACACCGGAGACGGCCGTCGTCAGGATCACGCAGACCGCGGCTCCGCCGATCGCACGAACGAGCGGACCCGTTCGATCCCGGACGACGCTAAAGGACGGTAACCGGCGCTGTTTCCATAGGGTCTCGACGAACCAGACGAAGGTGGGAACGCCGAGGAAGAAAACGGCCGCGGCGGGGAACGCGCGGATCATCGCGCCCGCGGCGCAGAGCGCGCCGCCGAGTGCCGGACGCTTCGCGCGGAGTGCGCATGCGCCGAGCCCCTCGAAGACCATCCAGTCGTTGCGCAGGGTCGAGCCGGCCCAGTTCGAGCCGAACCACGGAAAGGTGCTCGCGCCGTAGACGATGAGCGACACGAGCGCGGTGCGAACGCCGAAGGTGCGCCAAGCGACGACGAAGAACAGACCGAGGAGCAACGGATCGAGCGCCCCGGCGAGAAGCAAATTGCGTTCGGTGGCGGCCGCGTTGCGGAAGAGCACGTGCGCGATGAAGAGCCACACCGGCGTCGCGTTCCCGCCGTGGTCGCGGAGGCTGCCGAGGTAGCCCCCGGCCCCCATGGTCTTCCAGAAATACGACATGTCGTGCTTGAACTCGAGCCAGCGCGCCGGCGAAAACCGGTTCTTGATCGAGTGGATCTGCGCGCTCGCCGACGAGACCGTCGTCATCTCGTAGTTGGTCAGGTCGCGGAGCTCGACGTGCGAGATGCGGTCTTCCCGCACTCCCGGCGCATCTTCGAGGTACGCCGCCACGCTCGCGACGTAGAGCCCGTCGAAGCCGAGCTCGTCGAAGTACTTCGCGGTCGGGAAGTACACGCGCATGTCCCAGGTGTGGACCCACGTATTGCGTCCATCGACCTCGTCTTCGAACTGCGGCTGCCACATGTTGAAGAACGTCGTCAGGGCGACGAACGCCATCACGGCGAGCATGCCGGTGACGAAGCCTTGCATCATGTCCCGCGGGCGGAGCGCGATGCGGAGCACGGTGACCGCGCCGACGGCCGCGGACACGGCGCGGACCGCGTCGATGATCGGCTGGCTCGGCGGCCACGTCGCGATCACCCGCTCCGCGGCCCAAATGAAGGCCACGGTCGGCGCGAGCACGAAGAGCGCGCGCAGCCACGCCGGCCACGTCGCGCGATGAAGGAGCATCGCGAGCGCGGCGATGACGGCGAACGCAACGGTTTCACGCTCGCCGGGCTTGATGGGACGGTGTCCGGCCTCGGCGCTCAGGTGCGGAGGCCAGACCTCGGGCACCTGATCGTAGAGCTGGAGCTCGCTCGCGCTCACGGAGAGATCGCCGCCGCGGGCCGTCAAGCGCACGTAGCGAACGTCGGCGTCGACCTCGGTCGAAAACCGGGCGCGCATGCCGGGCCCGTGCGCAGTGCTCGCTTGCCAGATCGGACGGTACGCCTTGCCGTCGGTCGACCCCGCGACGAAGAACTCGTCGTTGTTGTCGCCTTGCAAGTAAGCGGCGCGGAGATGCACCGTTTTTCCGAGGTCCCAGTCGACCTCGGAGAACGGCGAATGAAACACCGAAGTGAGGTTCGTCTCCCAGGGATCGCCCTCGACGGCCACCGTGTCGTCGGTGAGCCGGTCTGCGTCGTCGAGCTGGGCGACGTGCGACGGCTTCACGCCGCGCAAGACATCGTGCGCCGACGCCGAACCCGCACCGGAACACGCCGACGAAAGCACCCCCAACCAAGCGATCAATACCGCGAGCGCCGTTCCAACGGACGGGTGCGATCCTCGGCGTGACCCCAAGAGCGGCATGCGTTCTGCCGCGCGGTTCTCGCCCGGGGCGCGGGGGAAGGTCAAGGTGACGATGCCGAGGCCGATCACGGGGTCTTCGGGTCGGTCAAATTGGGCACCGCGGGCGTCGTTTGCACTTGCCGCTTGGGGCGCGCGACGTCCATTTTCACGTCGAGCAAGACCGTTTCTCCCGGCGAAAGCGTCACCGTGCGGCGTTCGGTGGGCGCTGCCGGGTGTTCGAGCCGGACGTAGTGAACGCCCGCGGTGAGCGGGATGGAGCGGCCGAACGGCGTCGTCTCGACCTGTTCGCCGTCGACGACCACGTTCGCCCACGGATCGGCGACCACGCGCAGATAGCCGACGTTCGGCGGCACGAGCTCGAGCCGGACGCCGGTGCGCGCCGCGCGCTCGCCGCGCGCCGCGGCGGACTTGTATTGAATTGCTGCGCCGCCCCCGCCGATAAGACAGAGCGCCGCGAGATAGCCACCGAGCGCCGCTCCGACCGTCGGCGGCTTCAACCGGACGCGCATGCGAATCGAGTCGCGCCGGACCTCGGGCTTCGGCGCGAGCCCGACCCTCGCGAGCTCGGCCGCCACGGCTTCGATCGGCGACGAAAATCCGCCGTCCTCGACTTCGCGAGCGAGTGCGCGACCGAGGTCGAGCGCGTTCGGAAAGCGATCGCTCTGCATTTTTTCGAGGCAACGCCGCACGATACGGTCGAGCGACGCGGGGACGTCCGGGGTCGTGCGATGGAGCGGCGGCACCGGATCGTGGCGCGTGCGATGCGAGCGCGCCTTTTCGTCCGACGAGTCGAAGGGCCGTCGACCGGTGATGAGCTCATAGAGCACGATGCCGAGCGAGAAGAGATCGCTCCGCGGATCTTCCGGCTCGCCGAGCAGTTGCTCGGGCGACATGTACTCCGGCGTCCCGAAGCCGGCGCTGCCGTCGAGGAGCTCCGGCGCGGTCGGCAAACGCTCGTCCGCGGCCGCGGCGAAGTTGACGAGCTTCACCCAGCCGTCGCGCGAGACGAGCACATTCGCCGGCTGGACGTCGCGGTGGACGATGCCGTGCTCGTGCGCGTGGGCGAGGCCCTGGCAAATCTCGAACCCGATCGCCGCAGCGGCCACCGGCGAGAGTCGCTTTTGGGCGAGTATTTCCTCGAGACTGAAGCCGTCCACGTGCTCGAGCACGAGCCACGTCGTCTCCTTCTCTTCGACGAACTCGACGACGCGAATGACGTTGGGGTGGTCGAGCTCGGTGAGCAGGCGCGCCTCGCGCTCGAGTGCGGCGGCGAACGGGGACGAGGGAAGAATGCCCCGGCCGAGCGCCTTGATGATCACCGGTCGTCCGAGGGTCACCTGTTCGGCGCGGTACAGATCGGTGATCGGCCCCGACCGCAGCTTCCGCGTGACGCGGTAGCGCTCGAACGTCGGCGTATCACTCGTTTTTTCGGCGGTGGACATCCTCCTTGGGGCCTCGGCGCGCGACTATACCTCCGACTATACTCGCCCCGTGGACAGCATCTTCGCGCCCGGACTCTTTGCCGGACAGGTGGCGATCGTCACCGGCGGCGGCACGGGCATCGGTCTCCGAACCGCCGAAGAGCTCGCGTCGCTCGGTGCGCGCGTCGCCATCGGGAGCCGCAAGCTCGAAAATGTCGAACGCGGGCTCGAGTCGCTCGGACGATTGACCGACGGTTGCCTCGGGCATCTGCTCGACGTGCGCGAGCCGGACAGTTGCGAGGCGTTCGTCCGGGCCGTCGTCGAGCGGTTCGGTAAAATCGACGTCTTGGTGAACAACGCGGGGGGTCAATTTCCGAGCCCGGCCGAGAGCCTGAGCGCGCGGGGCTTCGAGGCCGTCATCAAGAACAACTTGAACGGGCTCTTCTACATGACGCTCGCGACGGCGAAGCGCGCGATGATCCCCGCCGGACGCGGCCGCATCGTGAACGTCATCGCCGACGTCGCGCGCGGGTTTCCCGGGATGGCACACACCGGCGCGGCGCGCGCCGGCGTCGAGAACCTGACGAAGTCGCTCGCCGTCGAATGGGCACGCTACGGCATCCGCGTGAACGCCTGCGCGCCGGGAACCATCGTCTCGAGCGGCACTGCGCAGTACGGAGATGCGCCGCTCGAGATGGCACGCCGCGAAACGCCGGTGAAGCGGCTCGGCGCGGTCGACGACGTGAGCCGCGTCATCGTCTTTCTCGCGAGCGATCGGAACGACTACGTCACCGGTTCCACTTATTACGTCGACGGCGGCAGCTCACTCTGGGGAAACAAGTTTCCCATCGACGACCCCGCGTGACATGACGTCTTCCGAGCCGACGACCGACGCCGACCGCGTCGAGGAGCCTTCCGACGCGCCGGCCATCGAGCTCCCCGAGCGAGCCGAACCCGTCCCGCCGCGTCCTCCTCGACTCCGGCGATGGCTCGTCGCGGTCGGCGGTTGGGCACGGAGCTTCGCCGTTTCGATCGCCGACTATTTCCGAATGCGCGATCCGACGTTCCGCGTGGCGCTGCTTCCGTCGCTGGTCGTCTCGGCGCTGCTCTTCGTGCGAAGTCCGTTTTCGAACTACATCTTCGACGAACAGGAGGCGCTGCTCGCCAACCCGTACGTCAACGGCAGGATCGCGTTTCGCGCGGTTTTGACTCGCGATTTTTGGGGCTTGCCGCACGATCGCAGCATCGGGTCTTACCGGCCCCTTCCGAACGTGATCTGGCGCGCCGTCTGGCAGATCCATCCCGTGTTTCGGCATCCGTGGGCGCTCCACTGGATCAACATCGTCGTCCATGCGCTGAACGCCGCGCTTGTCGCGCGCATCGCGTTCGGCCTCACGAAGGACCGCACGACGGGGTGGCTCGCGGGCGCGGTCTTCGCGACGTCGGCGGTGCTCACCGAGGCGGTGACCGGCGTGGTCGGCATCGCCGACGTGCTCGGCGCGCTCGGCGTGTTCGGCGCCGTGCTCGCGCTCGAAGCGTCGCTCGTCTGGATGCCGTTTCTTGTCTTTGCGTCGGCGACCGTGGGGTTCTTCAGCAAAGAGAGCACGCTCGTCGCACTGCCGATCCTCGCATTCGCCGCGCTCACTGCCGCGCCGCTCCAACATCCGAAGCGGCCCTTGGCGGCGCTCCGTGCGCTCCTCGCGCTCGGCGCCGGCGCCGCCGCACTCGTCCTTTATACCGAGACGCGACGTCGCTATTTCCCTTCGGAGCCGCCGACGGCGTTGCTCGCGACGCCGGGAGAGCCCTTCGTGGCTCGGACGTTTCACGCGTTCTTGCACTGGTTCCAGCAGCCGCGATTGCCGCAGGATCCGATCAACAATCCGCTCATCAACGCCGACGTCCCGCATCGCATCGCGGGCGCGCTCGGCGTGTACGCGAGCGGCGTGGGTCAAGTGCTGGTCCCGGTCACCTTGAGCGGCGATTATTCATTTCCTCAGGAACCCATTCCGGCGCGGGTCGTCGGCGTGAGGTCGATCGCCGGCGCGGCGCTGCTCATCCTTCCGCTGGTCGCCGCGTTCGCGGCGTGGATCGTCGCGATCGTTCGGCGACGCGCCGGCAATTTGTCCGGTGCGCGTGCGACCACCCTGTTGGCCATTGGTCTCGCCTGGGTGCCGATCGCGTATTTCCCGCACTCGAACATCCCGATCTTGCTTCCGACCGTGCGCGCGGAGCGGTTCTGGTACTTGCCCGCCGCGGGCGTTGCGCTCGTCCTGGCCGTCGTTTTCGCGCGGCTCCTCCGTCGCGAACGCCTGTTCGGCGTCGCGGCCGGCGGGGTCTGGGTCGTCGCGATGTTTCTCGCGTTTCAAGCGACGCGCGCGCGGATGCACGCGCTCGACTACGCCGACGATCTGGTCTTCTGGCGCGCAACGGCGCACGCCGTTCCCAACAGCGCCAAGGCTCACTTGAACTATGGCGTCATGCTCGGCGCACGGAACGAGCTCGGGCCGCGTCTCGTCGAGAACCGAAAAGCGATGGAGCTCGCTCCTGCGTGGCCCATGGCGCACATTTACTACGCCGACACGCTCTGCCGGCTCGGGCGCCTTCAAGAAGCATGGCCCGACTACGCGACCGGATTCGTGCTCGGTCCGAACGACCGCAACTTGATCGCCCTCGGTCTTCAGTGTCTCTGGGACCACGGCGACGTTCCGAATCGCTCGAAGGCGCTCATCAAGCTCTCCGACGAGCACCCCGGCACGTGGCTCTCGTACCTCGCTCGCGACATCGTCACGAACGGGACGCGAGAAGGCGGCGTCGACCGCAAGTACCGACCCCGCGGCTACGACGAAGGTCCGTCGGATTGATACTCTCGCCGCGAACTACACGACGGTGACGAGCACGCTCTTCGTCGCGGGTTCGCCGTCGATGCGGTGCGCGTGGTCTTCAGGGGTCGGCAAGAGGCGGAGCTCGGCGATGGTGCGACCCGTAGAACGGGCCGCGGCGGAGAGCACCTTGCGAAAAGCGTCGCTGTTCGTTTTTCGATGATTCGTGGTCGCGAGCAGACGACCCGCGGGCGCGAGCAAGCGAAAGCAATGCTCGGCGAGGCGCCCGTAGTCGCGGTCGACGGAGAACGTTCCTTTGTCGCGCGTGCCGAAGCTCGGCGGATCGAGGATCACGACGTCGAAGCGGTCGGCGCGCCGTTCGGCGCGAGCGAGCCAGTCGAACGCGTCCGCGCCGATCAGCCGATGCTGGGGCCCGGACGCGCCGTTGCGCTCGAGGTTCTCACGGCCGCGCGCGAGCGCGCGCTTCGACAGATCGACGCTGACGGTTTCGCGAGCGCCGCCGAGCGCGGCCGCGACGGTGAACGTGCAGGTGTACGAAAATAGATTGAGCACGCTCCGGCCCCGCGACGACGCGTGAACGAGCGCGCGGTTGTCGCGCTGATCGGTGAAGAGCCCCGTGGAGAGGCCGTCCGCGAGCGCCACGCCGAATGAAAACGGCCCTTCATGAACCGCGAGGTCCGGCGGCGACGATTCGCCAATGGGTTTTTGGGGGGCAAGCTCGCCGTGTTTTTCGCGGCGTAGATCAGACCGCGGACGCCGTTTGACGTAGACGCCGCGCACGCCGCACCGAAGCACCGCTTCGGCGAGAGTCGTCGCCGTGTCTCCCGGGTCGTCGCTTCGGACCGACAGCACGGCAAAGTCGCCGTAGCGATCGACGGCGAGCTCCGGAAATCCGTCCGCCGCGTCGTCGATCCACCGGTAAGCCTCGGTGTACGCTCGCACGGTACCGCGCCGTTCGAAGGCTGCGTCGAGGCGCACTTTCAGAGCGTCGGCGGATCCGCGAACGAACGACTCGGACGAAGGCACGGTGTCGCGTTCGGACGTTACGCTTCCGTCACGCGCCGTCCAAGCGAAGAACGGTGGACGCACGCCGCGGGGCGATCCAACGTCGAACCGAGGCCTTCACCGGTGTCGACTCCTTCCGAATCCGTCGTTCGTGCGGCCGTGTTGGTCCCCATTTTTCAGCGCGGTGGCGAGTGGTTCGTCGTCTACGTGCAGCGCGCGGCGGACGTCCCGGTTCATCAGAGCCAGATCGCGTTTCCGGGTGGCATTCACCGTCCCGCGAACGAAACCCTGGAAATGACGGCCCTCCGCGAGGCCGAGGAGGAGATCGGCCTTTCGCCGAGCGCCGTCGAAGTCCTCGCGGGCCTGCCCGAGGTGCGAACGTTCACGTCGAATTTCCTGATCGCGCCGTTCATCGGCAAAATCGCCGACGGCTATCCCTTCAAGCCCGATCCGCGCGAGGTTGCGCGCGTCCTCGTCGTGCGCGTCGACGATTTGCGCGCCCCGGGCGTGTTCCGCGAGATGGAGCAACGGCTCCACAGCGGCGAGCTCGCCGTCGTGTCGACCTACGCACTCGGCAACGACGTCATCTGGGGTGCCACGGAACGCATCACGACGGAGCTGCTGTCTCGTTTGTCGAAGGGAGAAGGCAGCAGCGGGCCCACTGGGTTCACGACGTAGCGAGCTCGTGACGGTCGAGGTCTCGAGCGACGGCGACCGATACTTGAATGCATTAAACAATTCAATGCTCGTAAGTACCTGCATTCGACGCAACACCACACACCAAGCAGCGGGCCTCGGCGGCACTATCCGTTGCGCATCAGCCAGACCAGCCCGGCGATGCTGACGCCGAGGACGACGATGGCGAGGGTCGCCACGAAGACGTCGGTGAGCGTCCATCCGCTTCGGTTCGCGCGCGCGCCGCGTCGCGGGCGCGACGCGACCGGCGACGCTCGCGTGCCGCTCGAGGGAAGACTCGGGCTCGCAGGGGCTTCGGTCGTGGGTTCGCTCGCGCCTTTCGGGGGGTCGATGAAGTCGCTTTCGGCGATGCGCTCGTCGGGCGCGCTTTCCAGCTCTTCCAGCGCTTCGCCGACGGGGTCCACGTAGACGAGCTTCGTTTTGCCGATCGATAGCGTCGTGCCCTTCGGCCAGGGCGCCTCTTCGCCGGTCGCGAGGCGTCGTTCGCCGATCTGGCTCCCATTCTTCGAGCCCAGGTCGCGAACGAGCACGCGATCCGAGCGCCGCACGATCTCGACATGACGCCTCGAGAGATCCGGATCCTCGATGTTCAGATCCGCCGATTTCATCCGCCCGACGACGTACGCGCGCTCGAACATGTCGACGACCAAGGTCGCGCCAGCACCCGGCCCTTCGGACACCGTGACCGTCAAGGACGCCGGTGAACCCTCGGCGGCCAGCGCCTCGGCGATGAGCGACAGCGCGAGCTCGCGCGTCGCGATCGGCGCGTTCGCGGTCGGGGGCGTTTGCTCGATCGTCGCTTCGAGCCACACTCGCCCGACGCGGAGCAAGTCGCCGGTGCGCAGCACCCGCGGCGCCTGCGGCGAAAGCCGCACCGGCCCAACATAAGTCCCGTTCGCGCTTCCCTCGTCCAGGACGATGTACTCGGCGCCACGCTGGCGGATCGAGGCGTGGCGATGGCTGACGCTCGGGTCGGGAAGCCGCACTTCGCACCCCTCGCCGCGCCCGATCACGATGCGCGGCGCGTCGAACGTGATTCGGGGTGCAGCTCGGCCTGCGCCGGACCGAACGACGATGGTGAGCGCCATCTCGCGCGTAGAATGGCGAGGGTCACGCGCCGTGACAAATGCTCTCGTCATTTCCGAGGGAAGGCCGATCGGGTGGCGCCGGTTCGTGGGTGCCGAAACTTGGCCCGCTTCGGGGTCTCGCCCTAACCGAGGAGGCACCATGACCGAGAGGCAAGAACGCCGGGCAACCGGAGTGAACCGGGTTCCGGTTCTACGACTCGTCGACATTTGCGGGCGGGACGCGACCGTTCCGGCATTCGAAGCCGAATCCGTGGAGCTCAGCGGGCGCGGAATTCGCGTAAGAACCCCGTATTTGCCGCCGCTCGGCGCGCCGCTCGTGTGCCGGCTCGAGGACGCCGGTCGCGAGATCGTCGTGGAAGGCGTCGTGGCCTGGCAACAGGAACGCAACGGCGGCGGCGAATTCGGCATCAAGTTCACCGCGCTCGATAGCGGAAGCGTCGACGCCCTGAAGGCGCTTTGCGGTCTCGGCGACGCGCGCGCCGACGTCGCTCCCGCACCGGAAGCGCACGACCTCAGCGAGCCTGCCGCGACGGCCGCACCGGCGGGCGCTCCGGTGAAACTCCACATCGACGGGCTCGGCGCGCCGATGAAGGCCCGCGTTCGTACGGGCGGCACGCGCCGCAAGCTCCAGGTCGGTTCGAACTTGGAGTTCTTGAAGGTCGGACGCGGTCTCGAAGTCGAGGACGTCGAGCACGGCGCGCGTCGCGGCGCGAAGATCGACGCGGTGTCGATAGCGATCGACCCTCAGACGCAAGTGCCGCAGCTCGTCGTGGCGCTCCGCTACGAAGGCGAAGAGTCGACCCCCGAGCCCAGCGTCGTCGGTGACTCCGACGAGGAAGCATCGGCGCTGCCGCACGCGCCGCCGGATCGTCTCGAAGCGGCGAGCGCGCGCGTGCCGAATCCCGACGCGAACGCCGACGGAAACGACGAGAGCGACGAGGACGACGAAAGCGGCGAGCAATTCCGCGGACGGGTCGACGCCTTCGCCGTTTCCGTGGGCTCCAAGGTGACGGCGACCGGCGAAACCTTGGGCCGCGTCGGGAAAACCGCCGCGCTCGGGTTCAGCAAGTTCTTCCGCGCCGGCCGCGAGCGGATCGGCGAAGCCGCGCAACGGCACACGGCCGAGAAGCGCCGCTCGACGGCGCCAGCGCCCGTCGACGCGCCGATTCAGCGCAAGCTGCGTCCGCAAAATGTCGCGAAAACGGAGAGCGACCCCGACGGTTCGAAGCGAAAGAAAATCGTCGTGGCCGGCGCTGCAGGTGCCGTGGTCATTCTCGTCGCCGCGATGTTCGTGGTTGGGCGCTCGAAGAGCGCACCGCCTCCGTCACTCGTGCCCGCGACGGCTGCGACGAACGGTTCGGCTCTTCTGGTAGCGCCGGCACCGGCGGGAACGCTCACTTCGAGCGGCATGCCGGGCGCCGGCACGGCTCAAGCCGCCGCGAATGGCGCGCACAACGGCGTGGTCGCGCACGTGCCGCTGTTCGGTCCGACGCCGATGGCGACGCTCGAGCCCGCTCCGCTCGGGCCGCCCCCGGACGAGCTCGCCGCGACCGCGGTCGCTCCGAAGCTTCCGCCGGTTGCGAAGTCCGACGAGTTTTCCGAGCCGAGCGCCGGAGACGAGGAATTTTCCGATTCGTCGTCGAGCAAGCGCGACAAAGGCGACAAAGGGGACAAGAGCGAGAAGAGCGACGATTCGCACCCCGAGGACGTCAAACCGTTCGTCGAGGGTCGTCTCCACTTACCGGTCATCTATCGCCTCAAGCTCGACAAGCCCGGCGACGCGCTCGAAGGGACGAAGTCCGCGTCGGGCTTCACCGTCGTGATCCCGAAGCGGAAGGTCACCGAGAGCGGCGCGGCGATCTCGAAGCGCGACGACCGCATCGTCGACGTGAAGACCAAGAACTCGCCGGAGGGCGCGCGGATCACGTTCGTGTTCCACGGCGACAAGGTTCCGCCCTACAAGGTGCGGCTCCGCAAGGGCGACGTCGAGTTCTTCATCAGCTCGCCGGCGAGTGCGAAGTAGCCGACTTCTCACGGGCGCCGTGGTCGCCGTTGCGCTCCCGCGCGGTGCCTGCATTTCTCGGGTTGCGCGCCGCGGGCCGCCGTGGCGACATGCCGCCCGTGAACGCTGACGAACGCGCCTATTTTCGTCTGTGCAGCGAGTGTAAGGATCCGATCGCCTTCGAGGCCGACTACTTCCTGTGCAGCGTCTCGACCTGCAACCGGAAGAAGATGCCGCTCCAGTTCTGTTCGCTGTCGTGCTGGGACGCGCACCAGGCCGAGGCGCGCCATCGCGACGCCGGCGCGGAGCCTTCGAAGGCGCCGACGCAAGCCGCGTGGGCCAAGGAAGCCCGGGAGCAAGCCGAGAGCGCGTCGCCGCCCGACGTCAGAACGTCCACGGAGCTTGCCCGAGTGCCGCTCGCGATGAGCCGCGAAATCCTCATCGTCGTCCAGAAGCTCAAGGACTACGTGAAGGAGCGATCGGGCATGAGCACGTCGGAAAAAGGCATCGTCGCGCTGTCCGATCACCTTCGTGCCTTGTCGGATCGCGGCATCGAAGCAGCGGCCAAGGACGGCCGAAAAACGGTCATGGACCGCGACGTCCTTCCGCTCGTGAGTCGCGGCATGGAGTCGCGGGCGACCGGCACCATAGACCCCGACGATCGCCCCGACGAAGTCCTCGTCGTCGTCGCGAAGCTCAAGCAATACATCCGCACCCGCGCGTCGATGAACACGTCGGACTCGGTGGCCAAGGTCTTTTCGGCTCATATCCGGCGGCTCGCGCGGAGCGGGATCCGTCGCGCGGCCACCGAAGATCGACGGATGGTGATGGACCGCGATTTTCTACCGCCGGCGTCGTCCTGAGGAGGCTTCATGAGCGCCGGCAACGAGCGCAGCGCCGGCAACGAGCGCACGCTGCGGCTTTCGAATGTGGCCGAGCGCGCTCGGGCGATCGACTGGGCGGAAGTCACGTCGGAGCTCGACGCGGAAGGAGCCAAGGTCGTCCCGCGCTTGCTCGCGCCCGACGAGTGCGACGGGCTCGTTGCGCTGTATTCGCGCGCCGACCTTTTCCGTAGTCGCGTCGTCATGGCGCAGCACGGGTTCGGCCGCGGCGAATACCGATACTTCGCGTACCCCCTTCCCCCGCTGGTCGCCGAGCTACGGACGAACCTCTATCCGTACCTCGTTCCGCTCGCGAACCGCTGGAACGCGATGATGGGCATCGACGTCCAATTTCCCGACGACCACGCCGCGTTTCTCGAGCGCTGTCACCTCGACGGTCAAACCCAGCCGACGCCGCTCCTCCTCGAATACGGCGCGGCCGACTACAACTGTCTCCACCAAGACCTCTACGGCGAGCACGTGTTCCCGCTCCAATGGGCGGTGCTTCTGTCGGAGCCGGGGCGCGACTTCACCGGCGGCGAATTCGTGATGACCGAACAGCGACCGCGCATGCAATCGAGGCCCATGGTCCACTCGCTCTCGAAGGGCGACGCGGTGGTGTTCGCGGTGCATCACCGGCCGGTGCAAGGCACGCGCGGCGCCTATCGCGTGAACCTGCGGCACGGAGTGAGCCGCCTGCGCTCCGGCCATCGCCACACGCTCGGCGTCATCTTTCACGATGCGAAGTGATCACGACGGCGGTCGTACCGGGCTACGACTCGTCCCGGGCGCCGTCGCTCTCTCGTCGACCGCGGCCTTTTCGCGTCACGCGCGGCAAGAGCGTCGTCGGGCACGGCGCGAGCCGGCCGCGATCGTCGTCGCCGCGACGGAGCCGGGCGATTCCGGCGTAGGCGATCATCGCGGCGTTGTCGGTGCAGCTCGCGAGCGGTGGAACCACGGCGCGGATCTCGCGTCGCGTGCACTCGGCGATGATGCGCGCGCGGAGCTCGCGATTGGCGGCCACGCCGCCGCCGAGCACGACGGTGGAGACGCGTTCCTGCCGGGCGGCCAGGATCGTCTTCGACGTGAGCACGTCCACGACGCGTTTTTGAAACGCTGCGCAGAGGTCTCGCAACGTCTGATCGTTTCCGGGGGCGCCGTGTTTCTCCACGTAGCGCGCCACGTTGGTCTTGATGCCCGAGAAGCTGAACTCGAGCGAGTCGCGGCGCGGCATCGGCGGCGAGACGGCAATGCGGTTCGGATCGCCCTCCGCAGCCAGTCGATCGATCAACGGGCCGCCGGGGTAGCCGAGGCCGAGCACCTTCGCGACCTTGTCGAAGGCCTCGCCGGCCGCGTCGTCGCGGGTCGCGCCGATCTCGCGGATGGCGTCCGCCGACGGCGCGTCGACGCGGTAAAGCGCGGTGTGTCCGCCCGACGCGACGAGCGCGACGAACGGCGGCTTCGGTGGATCCACCGGCGGTCCATCGGCGCGCACGAGATACCCGGCAACGAGGTGACCCACGAGGTGGTCGACCCCGACGACCGGCTTGTCCGCCGCCCAACCGAGCCCTTCGGCGAGCTCGACGCCGACCAGGAGCGCTCCGACGAGCCCCGGACGACACGTGACGGCGATGCCGTCGACGTCGGCGAGCGTGACGTTCGCGCGCTCGAGGGCGGCCAAGATGACCGGGCGTGCATTCTGGAGGTGATCGCGCGAGGCGAGCTCCGGCACGACGCCTCCGAACGGCGCGTGGGTCTCGACCTGGCTGTGAATGACGTCCGAGAGGACCATCCCGTCGTCGCGAACGATGGCCGCGGCGGTCTCGTCGCACGACGTCTCGATGCCGAGCACCAGCATGGCCGTCAGAACCCGTGCGCGGTGCGCTCGAGCGGGAACAGCGCGAACGCGTCGGCGGCCTTGGGCTGGGTCGGATCGGTCCCCGGCGGTTTCAACAGGCGAACCTCGACGCGGTCGTTTCGGTAGAGCGACACCACCGAGAGCATCGGTCCGCGACAACTCGAGTGGACCCAGGCGATGATGTTGTCGACCTGGCCGTCCTCGAACGTCATGTTCGAGATCGCGTCGCTCACGATCGCCGGCGTCACCGTCAAGGGCGCGTGCTGGAAGGTCGGCGTCGGCGCGCAGGGGCCGTCGACGCCGTCGTCGGTCGTGATCGAGCCGGGCACGCTGGTCAGCTTGCCGGTGTTCAACTGAAGACACATCCGGATCGAACGCTGAATACCGCCGTCCGCTTCGGTCGTGCGGATGAACTCGGCGTCGACGATGGCGCCGCAATACGCGCTCCCGTTCGTCGTGTCGAACTTGCTCAAGGTCTGACACCCGGGCAGGAGGGCCAGTAGGAGAAGACGAAGCCGCCAGGTCACCGTCAATGCGGCGACCCCTGTAGCATCTCTTTTGCCAGCTCGCGAAGTCGAGGTTCAGGGTCGCTCGTTTCCGCGCGCGAGAGCGCCTCGCGGACCGCGCCGGGGTCGAACGAGCCGAGCGCTCGGATCGCCGCTTCGCGAACGAACGCGATCGGATCGCCCCGGACGATCGCCGCGAGCACGGGGGCGACGGTCTTTTCGGCCGCGCCCTTGCCGATGCCGCCCAACGCTTCGGCGGCTCGGGCCCGCACCGGCCACGCCGGAGATCGGCGCGCGAGCTCGGTGACCGCTTCTATGGCACGCGGATCGTCGGTGTTCGACAGAGACACGAGCGCGGTGCGTTCCACGAGATCGTCCGAGTCGCCGAGCGCTTCGACGACCGCACGGGTGGCGTCCGGGGACGTCTCGAGGGCGAGCACGCGCACCGCGCGAGCGCGCACGTCCGCGGACGGGTGCTTCGCGAGCGTCAAGAACGGTCCGGTGAGCGCCTCCTTCACTTTGTCGAGCGCGTCTTCGGCGGCCTTTCGGGACGCGTCGCTCGCTCGGTCCAGGTGCTCGCCGAGCGGCGCGAACGCGGCGCGCCCGCTCCGCGACAGGAGCGCGTCGGCGACGACGCGTGCCGCTTCCGGTGAGGCGTGCACCGCTGTCGCGGCGGCGTCCGCGAGATCCGGCGCGACGGCGACGATGGCCGCCGCTTCTTCGTCCGGCGTGTAGCCGTGTGGACGCAGCGCGACGAGCACCTTGCGCGCGTCCACCCGGTCGTCGGGCACGGCGAGCGCGTCGTCCGGCATCCGATATTCGTGCGTCGAGAGCACGACGGCGGCGTCGGCGGCCGCTTCACGGAGGGCCGGGTCGGCACTGACCAGGGCGGTGGCCACGGCGTGAGCCGCCGACGGAGCCCGGACGCGCGCGATGCCGATCACGGCCGTCGCGCAGAGGAGCGGGTCCGACGAGTCGGCGAGGCGCGCCAGAGTCTCTGCCGCTCGATCGCCGCCGAGTGCGCCCAGAGCAAACGCCGCCCCCGCGCGCGCCACGAACCCTTGCTCCGGCGAGACCGCCATGTCGAGCAGCGCTTTCGCGTCGGCGTGGCTCGCAATCAACCCGAGCCCGAGCGCACCGAGTGCACGGACGCTCGGCGCGTCGCTCTTCAGCATTTCTGCGAGGAGCGGACGCGCTTTCGGGCTTTGCATGCGAGCGACGGCGAACGCCGCGGCGACGGCCACGGTGTCCGTTTCGTCGACGCGCACGTCTCCAGCCGGCGCGATCACGTCCTTGAGCTCCGGCAAGAGCTGCGGATCGGCGAGCGCGCCCGCGGCGACCATCGCGCGGGTCCGAAGGTCGCCGTCGGCTTTCCCCGTCGCGAACGCGACGAGCGCCGGACCCGCGCCGCGGTTCGAGATGTGAGACAAGAGCTCGATCGCCGTCCGCTGCTGCGAATCGCGATCGTCGCCGAGCGCGTCGAGGAGCGGCTTCACTGCGCGCTCGCCGATGCGGCGGAGCGCTTCGCGCGCGGCCCTGGCGCGCTCCGGGTCGCTGCTCTTTGCGTCGTGCGCGAGCGGAAAAGCGAGGTTTCCGTATACCTCGACGAGCAGCCGCCGGTAGAGCGGCCGCGCGGGGTTTCCGAGCGCGAGCGGCAGCAGTTCGCGTTCGAGCGACTCGAGCGTGCCCCGTCCGAGGTTCACCTGGATGCTGAGCCGCGCGGCGCGCGCGACGAGCTCGTCGTCTTGCGCCGAGCGCACGACGCGCCGGAGGAGGCCGTCGGCTTCGTCGACGGTGCCCCGCGAAAGCAGGAGCTCGGCGAGGTCGAAGTAGACCGGGAAGAGCCGGTCGTTCTTCGCGATCGCCAAGCGAAACTCGACGACGGCGTGGTCCACGTCCTGGCGCCGCCGATACATTTCCCCGAGCTTTCTATGCCCGTCCGCGTCGTCGGGGCTGAGCTCGACGGCCTTCGACGCGTAACGGATCGCGTCGTCGTCGCGGTAGAGCTCGGCCGCGTATTGCGCCATCCGCTGGTAGTGCTCACGGGCGCGCTGGGTATCGATTTTCACCAGGCCTTCGAGCACGGCGATCGCCTGCGCGAGCTTTTGTTGGGCGACCAGCGCGCGCTCGAGCCCGAGAGACGCCTCGACGTCTCCCGGCGCTTTCAAGACGACCACGCGGAGCACCCGCTCGGCGTCGGCCGGTCGACGGAGCCGCGTGTACACTTCGCCGAGCAAGCGACCTGCGTCGAGGTCCGGCGGATTTGCCGCGAGCTTCCGCTCGAGCGGTTTCGCATATTCGGCGAGGTGTCCGTCGAGTCCCCACAGCGTGACGATGTGTTGCCGCGCTTCTCGCGCCGCGGTGCGATCGTCGCCGGCGTCGCGGAGCAATTTCTCCCAGAGCTGGCGCGCCTCGGCGTGCTCGGTCAGTCGCTCCTCCGCCGAACCGTTGGTCCCCGTGCGTTCGAGCGCGAGCGCGAGCGCTTTCTCGTAGCGCGCGTCCTTCGGTGCGAGCTCGGTGGCCTGACGCAGCGCTTCGATCGCTTTGTCGGCGATGTCGTGCTCGAGCAAGACCTCGCCGAGCGCGAGAAGCGCCTTGGCCTTGTCCGGAACGACGACGCGAATCCGCTCCCAGATTTCGAGGGCTTTCTTGGTGTCGCCTTGCCGGTAATAGTGATCGCCGAGCTCGACCAGGTAGCGCGGGTCGCGGCCGCCCGACTTGCTCAACCGATCGAGCACACCGGCGGCTCGATCGGGTTCGTCGATCCGCTCGTAGAAATCGGCGACCGCCGCGAGGATCTCGTCGTCGCCGGCCGAGCGCGCTTCGAGTCGTTCGATTTCGACGAGGGCTTCGCGTCGATCGCCGCGCTGAATGAGCGCGTCGGCCAGTCGAAACACGATTTCCGGATCGTGCGGCGCGGCGTGGACCAGCGCTTGATATTCCTTCACCGCCTCGTCGAGCTTCCCCTGCACCTCGAGGAGCTGAATCACCTTTTGCCGGGTCGCAATGTCGTCGCGTTTGCCGAGCGCACGCTTGTACGTCGCGAGCGCATCCTCGACACGCCCCGTCTCTTCGTAGAGCCCCGCCAGCAAAGTGAGTCGCTCGAAGTCGTCGGGGTGTTCCTTTTCGAGCAGGAGGACGAGCTCGGCGATGCCGCCCGTCGCGCGGTGGACCTCGACCATGGCGTCGAGAATTTCTCGGCGAAGTCCGGATTGGCCGGCGGAAGCCTCGAGCGCGCGCTTCAAGACGGTGAGCGCCTCGGCGTTCTTGCTCTCCTTCGCGAGCGTCTGTCCGAGATCTTTCAGCGCCGGGCCCAGGGCACGGTTGTCGCCCGCGGCGGCCTTCACGATTTCTCGATACTCGACCTCGGCGCGGCCGAACTCACCGCGAACGTAGAGCTCACGACCGAGCTCGGCCCGCGCGAAGAAGGACCCCTTCGCGCGCCGGACGATCTCGTCGGCGTAGTGCTTCGCGCCGTCGAAGTCGCGTAAGTCGAGCGCGAGACCGAGGAGCGCATGGAGGAGCTGCTCGCGATCGGTGTCCGCGGTCACGTTCACGAGCGCTTCGTCGAAGTACCGGCGCGCCGCGACCTTGTCGCCCTGATCGGCAAGGAGCCGACCGAGCGCGAGCACCGCGACCGGGTTCTTCGGCGAGTCCGCGATCGCGCGCTGGTAAGTCGCGACTGCGCGGTCGGGCTCCGCGTTGCCTCGATAAGCTGCCGCCAGCACCACGAGCGCCGCGTAGTGCTCCGGTCCCGCCTTGTCCGCGCGAGCCGACAACTCGCTCACCAGCTGGTCGAGGTTGCCGTCACGCTTCCTGTACAGCTCGACGAGCCGCTCGAGCGGGAAGGGTTCACCCGGCCGACCCAGTGCGAGCGCGGTGTAGCGCACGATGAGTGCATCGGTGGATTTGTCGGCCTTGTCGGCCTTGTCGGTCGCGTCCGGGGTCGTTGATGCCGTCGGACTGGGCGTCGGGTGCGTCGCGCCCGGCGTTCGCGGCTTGGGCGACCCTGCGCCCGTGTGGGGCGTCGGGTGCTTTCCCCCGTGCCCGCGGCCGAACGGGTTGAAATCCGCCGTCGCGGTCGACGCGACACCGAGCGACGCCACGGCGAGGGACGCCACACCTAGGGACCGGAGGGTCAGCGCTCGAGCGAGGCCGCGCGCGCGAAGCACTTGCCGAGCCTACGCCGGCTGCCGGAGCCGGGCCAGCACGCTCGCCGAACGAACGGCCCTCAAGGGTCGAATCTAGCGGCCGTTCATTCTTTCGATGCCCCTCTTTTCCGAGATGCCCGAGCCGTCGCGACGACACTCGGCGCCGCTCAGCTTCATCGGGCGCTCGTTCCTTCCCGTCACGCACACGCGGCGCCCGAGTCACGGTCCTCCGCTCGAGCCGCCTCGGCGCAAAGCGCCGCGACGCTCGCTCGGCGCGCTCGCCCTCGTCGCGATGGCCGCGTTGGTTTGCACGCGAGAGCGGACTTCCCCGTCGCCCGAGATCGTGAGCGGTCGCGCGTCGCCGAGAAAGACGCAATCGGGGGCAGAGGAACGGTGGTGGCCGGGGGCGACTACCGTCACGTTCGACGCGTCGCTCGACGACATCGATCCCACTGCGAGAGACGCCATCGGAAAAGCGTTCGGAACATGGCTGATCTCCGACGCCAAGCTTCCGGCGCTCACTTTCGATTCGGGGTCGCGCGCGTCGGTCGTGCCGACGACGGCGGACGGCGAAAATCGTGTCTATTACGCGCCCATCACCATTCCGAATCAGGAAAACGCGCTCGCGATCACGCTCGCCTACTCGGACTCCGAAACCGGAGAGATCATCGAGGCCGACGTCATCGTGAACGCGCGCTATCCGTTCGGCGTGCTCTCGTCTCCGGCGGGCGACGATGGCGACGACGACAACGCGGGATCGAACGCTGACGTCGGATCGACGACGCAGGCGCTCGCGGGTTCGGCGAAGTCGTCGAGCTGGTGTAGGGGGCGGTACGACCTGCAGAGCGTCATGAGCCACGAAGTGGGGCATTTCTTCGGCCTCGGCGAGGACATGACGGATCCCGACGCGACGATGTTCTTCAGTACGAATCGCTGCGAGCTCAAGAAACGCGATCTAAGCGCGCCTGACATTCAGGAGATGTCCGCATTGTACCTGGCCGATCCTCCGGGGTTCACGAGCCCGGAACAAGCGTCGCACTGCTCCATTTCGAGCCTTCGGAGCGGCGGAGCGAATGGTGGTTCGATTGGTATCGGCTTCTTGGGTTTCGCGGCCGTGTATCGCGCTCGTCGCCGATTGCGACACCGCGACGCGCGCGTCTGAACGGGAGCAAGGGTTCGCGTTCGACGCGGAGCGCGGCGAGTTGTCACAGGCGACGCGTCTTCGTCTCACGGCCGATCGGTCGATGTGGTTCGATTTGCATCGGTGCTCCCGCGAACCGTGACCCTGAGCGTGACGGCGATATGCCCGTGACCCCGGTGTCGAATGGATTGGTCACGGCACGCAACGTGAAAGCGCTGGGCGGACGAGCGGGACTCTCGATCGAAAATGGGTCAGTCTAGACTGATTGATGTCGTCGACAGTCGCTATCCATTCGACGAGCGTGAGATATGCTTCGAGGCTCATGAATCACTCGATCGAGGGGGATAGCGGAAAGGTAGCCCCTCCATCGCGCGCAACATCCCGGAACCCGCCATGGTGAGCGTTGCAACACCGGCAACCGATCGTCCGATCGCTCCCCGGCTGCTGCTCGTCGAAGACGACGACGACCTGCTCGACTCCGTGTCCGCGGTGCTCGGTGAAGCCGGCTACGTCGTCGAGGCGTGTCGCAACGGCCGCGAAGCGCTCGAGCGGATCCGCGAGGCCCCCGTCGATCTCGTCGTCCTCGACTTGATGATGCCGGTCATGAACGGGTGGGAATTTCGCGCGTCGCAGCGCGCCGATCAATCGATCGCGGACATTCCCGTCGTGGTGATGACGGCGGATGCGAGCGCCAAAGCTGCCGCAATCCACGCCGCCAGTTTCGTCAAAAAGCCGTTCGGCGCGCCGGAGCTCCTCGGGGAAGTCGAGCGCGTCCTTCGCGAGCACGAGCGGTCACGTCTCACCAAGGGCTCCGAGGACGCGGAGCGGCTCGCGCTGCTCGGCTCGATCGCCGCCGGCGTCGGACATGAGATCAACAATCCGCTCCTCTTCGCGATGGGCAATCTCGAGATGCTCGAAGAGGCGCTGCCGCACCTCCGGGAAGACTTCACGTCGCTCCGGCGCGAAGGCGCGGGCGGGCTTCCGCCCGATCTGATCGAGCGGTTCAACGAGCGGCTCGTCGACCTCATGGACATTCTGCGCGACGGACGCGCGGGCGTGGAACGCGTCCGGCACATCGTCCGCAATCTGCAGAGCCTGTCGCGGAGCGTCGACGACCGGAAGAAGCGCGTCGACTTGAAGCGCGTCATCGAGGCGAGTCTCGCGGTCGCGTCGACTCAGACCCATCGGCGCGCCAAGCTCATTCTGTCGCTCGCGCCGGTGCCGGGGGTTTGGGGGAGCGAAGCTCGGCTCGTCCAGGTCTTCGCGAACCTCTTGGTGAACGCCGCCCAGTCGATCCAAAAAGGGAGCGAGGACGCGAACGAGATCCGAATCACGACGCGTCACGAAGCGTATCGCGCGATCGTCGAAATCGAAGACACCGGCGTCGGCATGTCGGAGGCGCTCAAGACCCGGATCTTCGAGCCCTTCTTCACGACGAAGGGGCAGGGCGAGGGAACGGGTCTCGGCCTCGCGATCTGCCGCGAGATCGTGAACGCTCACGGCGGCGAAATCGAAGTTTTTTCGGAGGTCGGGAAGGGGAGCACCTTCCGCGTTTGCTTGCCGGTCCAATCGAGCGACCCCTCGATGCGCCGGCGTCCGAGCGTATGGCCCGCGACGCTCGTTCGCCCGCTCGTCGAGCCTGCGACGCCGAAGGCGCGCTGCCGCGTGTGGATCGTCGACGACGAGATCCTCGTCGCGCATGCCGTGGCGCGCATGCTCCACGACTCGCACGATCCATTGGTCCCCAGGGGGCCGTTCGACGTCCTCGAGCGGCTCCGCAACGGCGAGACCTTCGACGCCCTCATCTGCGACCTCATGATGCCGGAGATGACGGGAATGGAGCTCGTCGCGCGCATCGCCGCGAAGTGGCCCGAGCTCGCCGAGCGCGTGGTCTTCATCAGCGGCGGCGTCTTCACGAAGACAGCGCAGGAGTTCATCAAGAGCGCGAAGGCGTGCTTCCTGGAGAAGCCGTTCGAGGCCGACGCATTGCGTGCGTTGGTGGAACGCGTCGGTAACAAGTCGGCCGAGGCTCACGCCGCTTCGAGATCGTAACCGAGCACCGGGAAGTGGACGTAGACCACGCCGGCGCGGGCGGTCTCGCGGCGAAGCACGATCTCTTCGGGTGTCGCCTGGACGAGCACGCCGTTCACCGCGTCGCGCCCGTAGTCCGCGGCGCGTACCACCACGTTGGAGCCGGCGGCGATCGGGTAAGGATTCGCGAACGGCGCGTCGGGCGTCCACGCGGACGGTGAGCCCTTGGCGACCGCGAGCGCGGCCTCGCTCGACATCGACGGGCCGTCGGGGCCCCCGATGTCGGCGATGCGCGCGGCCCACGCGAGCACCCGCGGAAACGGCGCGAGCGGTTCCGGCGCGAGCGTTTTCAAGAACCACACCGGGTGATACGCCGAGAAATCGGCGATCGACGGCGCCGCTCCGAGCAAGAACGGCCGCTCCGCGAGCTCCTGCTCGAGCCGGACGAGTTGCGCGTCGAGGTGCGCGCGCGCGACGGCGCGCGGCATCGCCTGTTTGCGGGAGTCGGCGCGCATGACCTTGCGATCGTCGGCCATTTTCGAGAGCTCTTCCGGGGTGAGCCACTGGAGCACGTCGTCGAATCGCGTGGGCCTGAACCCGACGGCGACCGCGAGCTCGAAGAGCGTCGAGTCCGCCCACTCCGCGGCGGCCGCCGCCATCGGCGCGTCGTAGAGCGGCGGCGACGGCGCCAGCCGATCGACCACGCGCGCCATGAGCGACGTGTCGCAGTACACGTGGTTACCGATCTGAAGGACCGGCGCTTTCCGATAACCCCCCGTCAGCTCGATCTGATCGGGCTTGGGCATGACCGCTGGCGCCCGCACCGAGTGCCACGGAAGCTTCTTGAACGCGAAGATCCGCCGCATTTTCTCGGAAAAAGGCGACATCTGGTAGTGATGAAAAATGAGCTCGGCCACGACGCTTCATACGTCGAAGTCGGCCGCGTCGCCATCGGCAACGTTCAGCGACGCGATCGCCCGCGACGCGAACCGCTGCCCGAACGCGACGCCCGACGCCGCGAGAGCACCATGACTCCGGCAAGGCCGGCGATCACGAGCGGCGCGGTGTTCGAGCGATCGCCGCTCGACGGGGTCGAACAATGGCAGCTCGCGGTCGCCGAGGCCTCCCCCGAGCACTCGCTACCCGAGGAGGTACTCGTGCAGCTTCCCGACGCGGTCGCGCTCACGTCGACGTGCTCCTTCAAGTAATCGTCGAGAGCGGTGATGCAGTCACTGAGCTGATTGCCGACGTCGATGAACTGCCCGTCGCAGAAGAGCGCACCCTTCGGGTCGTGGCATGCGGCCGTGCAGCCCCCCATGAGATTGGCCTGACAGTCCGCGAATCCACCGCCCTGGCACATGGTCTGACAATCCATGTTGAGGTCGGCCGTGCACGAGCCCTGACACTTCAACTGGCACTGTCCGGCGCAATCAGCGGTGGGCGGTGTTCCGGAGCAACTCGCGTGGCAGTCCGCCGAGCATGACGCCTTGCACGCCGCTTCGCACCCCGCGGTATCCGCTGCCGCACTGCACTTGCCCGTACACGTGCCCTGGCAATCGTCGGTGCAGCTCCCCTCGCAATCGAACATGCCGGGGTTCACGTTGCACTCGGACTCGCAGCCCCCTTGGCAATCACCGGTACAGCTCACTTCCGGCGGCTTGTTACAGATCGCTTCGCACCCGACTTCGAGCTTGGCCGCGCATTGGACGTCGAACGACAGAGGCGTACATTGCACCGTGCACGGCGCGTCGATGGAGACCTTGCATTGTGCGTTCACGTCGATGTCGATGTTCCCGCACGCGCCGAGCCCGGCGTGGGCCACGGGGACGAACGCGAACACCGAGAAAATACCGAGTGCGGCGGCGGATAAGCGAAGCAGGGGGGACATGCGGCCTCCGTGGAGCGAGTTCGAGCGAGTCTTCGATCCGTCACATTACCATGCTACGGAGTGCCGGTGATTTCGCAGCGAAAGAACCCGGTCGTCGGGCTCGTCCAGTCGAGCACGACTTCCGATCGTCAAGAAAACGTCGACAAGGCGGTGCGCGGGATCCGCGATGCCGCGCGGCGTGGCGCGACGTTGGTCGTGCTCCAAGAGCTCTTCGCGTCGCCGTACTTCTGCCAGGTCGAAGACGCGGCGCTCTTCGATCTCGCGGAGCCCATTCCCGGACCGACCACGAACGCGATCGCGGCGGTCGCGCGCGAAGCGAAGGTCACCGTCGTGACCAGCGTCTTCGAGCGCCGCGCCGCGGGCTTGTTTCACAACACCGCGGTCGTCCTCGGGCCGAACGGCGAAGAGCTCTCGCGGTACCGGAAAATGCACATTCCGGACGACCCGCAGTACTACGAGAAGTTCTATTTCACGCCGGGCGATCTCGGCTTCGTCGCGTGCCCCACGCCGAGCGCCGTGGTGGGTACCTTGGTTTGTTGGGATCAGTGGTACCCGGAGGCGGCGCGGCTCACGGCCCTTCGCGGCGCGGAGCTCCTCACGTATCCGACGGCGATCGGGTGGCTTCCGCGCGACAAGGCCGAGCACGGCGCGGCTCAGCTCTCCGCGTGGCAAACCATGCAGCGGAGCCATGCGATCGCGAACGGCGTGTTCGTCGTCGCGGTGAACCGCGTCGGCGTCGAAACCACGGGCGACTCCGAAATCGAATTTTGGGGTCGTTCCTTCGTGTGTGATCCCGCAGGCGTCGTGATCGCCGAAGCGGGCGCGGGCGAAGAAGTGCTGGTCGTCGAGTGCGATTTGTCGAAAATCGAAGCGGCGCGCCGCGGCTGGCCGTTCCTTCGCGACCGCCGGATCGACGTATTCGGCGACCTCGCGCGCCGCTGGATCGATCCCAAGGCCGGGTGAGCGCCATGAAGTCGCCCGAGTCGAATCGCGCGCCGGGCATGGCCGGCTTTCGTATGCCCGCCGAGTGGGAACCGCACGCCGCGACGTGGCTCGCCTGGCCGCACCATCACGACGATTGGCCCGGCAAATTCGAAAAAATACCGCCGGTGTTCGTCGCGATGGCGCGAGAGCTCGCGCGCGTCGAACGCGTGCGGCTCATCGTGAACGACGCGGCGTCCAGCGAGCTCGCGCGCCGTGCGCTCGCGGCGGGCGACGTCGATCTCCGGCAAGTCGACTTCTTCGAAGCGCCGACCGATCGCTCGTGGACGCGCGATTTTTTGCCGCTCTTCGTGAAGCGCGAGACCGAGGTCGCGGCCGTCAAATGGAAGTTCGACGGCTGGGCTCGTTACGACAACCACGAGAAAGACGACGCGGCGGGGCGAACCGTCGCGAAATGGCTCGGCATGCGCAGCATCGACGCGCTCGCCGAACGCGACGGCCGTCCGGTCAACGTCGTGCTCGAGGGCGGCGCGATCGACATCGACGGCGAAGGGACGTTGCTCGCGTCGCGAGATTGTCTCGTCGATGGGCCGAACGCGCGTAACCGATGGCTCGGCACCGGTGGCACCGAGCGCGTGCTCGCGGACTATCTCGGCATCGAACGCGTCGTGTGGGTCGGCGCGGGCGTCGTCGGCGACGACACCGCCGGACACGTCGACGACTTCGTGCGATTCGTGGCGCCCGGAAAAGTCGTGCTCGCCGAGGAATCCGACCGCCGCGACCCGAACTACGCCGCGCTCGAAGCGACCCGCGAGATCCTCGAAGGCGCTCGCGACGCCCGCGGGCGAACCCTGGAAATCCTGAGACTCCCGATGCCGCGCCCCGTGCTCTGGGAGACGGAACGGCTCCCGGCGAGCTACGCGAACTACTACGTCGCGAACGACCTCGTCCTGGTTCCGGTCTTTGGCGACGAGAGCGATTCCGCCGCGCTCGGCATCATTGCCGAGCTATTTCCCACTCGTCGCGTCGTCGGCATCAACGCCCGCGATCTGGTGCTCGGCCTCGGCACGGTGCACTGCAGCACGCACGAAGAGCCCGCGGCGCGTTGAGGTTCAACCACTCGCCCGCGGCCCTGCGGAACGTGAGTGAAATGCGAGTGTGTGACGGGGGCCAATCGGTGCCCAATGCGCTATATGGGGTGCGAAGTCATGCGAAGAGTCGTGATCACCGGCCTCGGCGCTTTGAGCGCGTGTGGACCGGACACCGAGACCACCTGGTCGGGAATCGTTGCCGGAACCAGCGGCATCGCGCCCCTGACCTGTTTCGACCCCGCCGGTTACTCAGTACGCATCGGCGGAGAAGTGAAGGGCTTTTCGCCCGAGAAGTGGATCGAAAAGAAGAAGGTCAAGGAAGGCGACCGCTTCATCCACTTCGCGCTCGCGGCGAGCAAGATGGCCGTCGCGGACGCGCATTTCGAGCCCACCGAACGCGAGCGCGAACGCATCGGCACGCTCATCGGCGTGGGCCTCGGCGGTCTCGACTTCATCGAGAAGACCGGGAAGGTGCTCGCCGAAAAGGGCCCGAACCGCGTCACGCCGTACTTCATCCCGGCCAGCATCGCGAACCTCGCCGCCGGTCAAGCCTCGATCCTGTTCGGCTTCAAGGGCGCAAACTTCTCGACGACCGGCGCGTGCGCGTCCGGTTCACACAGCATCGGCGAAGGCATGCGCGCGATCCGCCATGGGTACATGGACGCCTGTCTCGCCGGCGGATGCGAGGCCGCGATCACGCCGCTTTCTCTCGCGGGCTTCTCGCAGATGCGCGCGCTTTCCACGAGGAACGACGAACCGGAAAAGGCGAGCCGTCCCTTCGATCGCGATCGCGACGGCTTCGTCATCGCCGAAGGTGCCGGCGTGGTGCTCCTCGAAGAGCGCGAAGCGGCGATCAAACGCGGCGCGAAGATCTACGCCGAGCTCGTCGGTTACGGCGCGACTTCCGATGCTCATCATCTCACTCAACCCTCGCCCGGCGGCGAAGGCGCGCAGCGCGCCATGCGCGACGCGCTCGAAGACGCGAAGCTCTCGCCGGATGACATCGATTACATCAACGCGCACGGCACCTCGACGCCGGTCGGCGACGCGATCGAGCTCGTCGCCATCAAGAAAATCCTCGGCGCGCGCGCCACGTCCGGCCTCCTCGTGTCGAGCACCAAGAGCATGACCGGCCATCTTCTCGGCGGCGCCGGGTCACTCGAAACCGTGCTCACGGCGCTCGCGATCGAACGCGGCCTCGTTCCGCCGACCATCAATCTCGACAATCCCGACGCCGAAGCGGAAGGCATGGACCTCGTGCCTCACGTCGCCCGCGAAACACGCCTCCGCGTCGCGATGAACAATTCGTTCGGCTTCGGCGGCACGAACACGACGCTGATTCTCAAGCGACACCAGTAGTCGCCGCGTCGACGTCTTTTATTTTGGGGCTCCCAGGCGTCCGAGCCGTCGGCGGAACGTAACTCGTGTGCGTTGACTGTCCGCGAATCGGTCGCGGGGCGCGAGAGGGATCGCTTTCAGCGGCTCGGATCTTCGCCCTCGATTTCGAGGGGGTCTGGCAGACCATCGCAGATACTTCGAGGCATCGAAGTATCGCAAACGCGAGCTCTGGATGGGCCGGCGACGCCCCGGACATTTCAGGAGATTTGAACCGCAGAGGGCGACTCCGGGCCGGCCCGGTTCGTCACGATAGCGGTGAGTCACTCAGCAGACGCAGAGGACCTCTGCGGTTCGAATGCTCTCTCTCGTCTATGGCGCTCGGGTGGACGAGGGCGCGTCGCTCGATGACGACGGCGCCGCGCCGTTTGCGTCAGCGTGGGACGACGCGGGAGCCGAGCCCCGTTGCACGCCGCTTCGCGACGAGGAGATCGGCGCATCGGCGGGCGCGACGCCGTGGGTCGACGCGGCTCGTGCGCTCGACGAAATAGGCGTCGAATCGCCGGGATCGTCGGGATCCTCGTCGTCCGACTCGATCATCTGCGGCGTTTCTTCCTCTTCCTGATCGTCATCGCCGGGGTCGGGGGCCCGCGACGCGCTCGGACGGACTCGAGCGTTCGCGTGGGCGGCGTTGGCCGATAACGGCGTCGCGGTTGGTAACGGCGCGCAGGCAGCGAGCGCGCCGAGACCGGCGAGCAAGGAGAGCGAAGTGAGACGTCGCATCGGAATACGCGGGTGATTTTCCGCGGGTTCCCCGAGCGTAGCTCGTTTCGCCGCAGCGCGCGTCGACGCTCGACGGCTCTGGGTGTAATTGGTGGCGCATGGGAAATACGACCCCCGGTTCACCCACCCGCCGAGCCGCGTTCGTGCTCGGCGCCGTCACGTACGATCCGAAAGTCGTGACCATCTGGGAGGGGTTCAAGCAATTTTTCCTCGAAAAGGGGCTCCCTTTCGACTTCGTCCTCTACTCGACTTACGAGGCGCAGGTCGAAGCGCATCTCGACGGGCACATCGACGTCGCGTGGAACTCGCCGCTCGCGTGGATCCAGACGGAACGCGTCGCGCGCGCGCAGAATCGCCGCGCCACCGCGGTCGCCATGCGAGACTCTGACCAGGGGCTGACGAGCGTGGTCTTGGTCCGCGCTGATTCGAAGATCGCTTCGGCGAAGGACTTGAAGGGGAAGCGCGTCGGCGCGGGCGCGAAGGATTCGCCGCAAGCGACGTTGATCCCGCTCCTTCACCTCGCCGAGCTCGGCGTCGAACCGAATCGCGACATCGACGTCGTGTATCACGATCGCCTCGTCGGCAAGCACGGCGACCACATCGGCGGCGAACGCGACGCAGCGAAAGCGCTGGTCGCCGGCACGGTCGACGCGGCGTGCATCCTCGACGCCAATCAACTCCTCTTCGCGAAAGAAGGGACGCTGCCCGCGGGGGCTGCGCGGACGCTCGTGCACACGGAGCCGTTCGACCACTGCAACTTCACCGTGCTCGACGACGCGCCGAAGGCCAAGGTCGACCGCTTCGTCGAGATATTGCTGGCGATGTCGTACGAGGATCCCGTCGTTCGCCCGCTGCTCGATCTCGAAGGACTGAAGACGTGGAAGGTCGGTCGTGTTTCGGGCTACGCGGCGCTCGACCGCGCCGTCGATCGACTTTCGACGCTCGACGCCTGGCTCGAAGGGATGAAGGCGCGCTGAAGTGAAGCGCGTGGACCTCGGCGGCCTCGGTCTCGATCGCGGGGGTCATCTACTCGTGAAGCGGGCGCTCGCGGGCGCCGTTCCCGGTGAGGCGATCGCGGTCACCGGCGGGCCGCCCGATTTACTTCCCCAGCTCAACGCTTTCTGCCGACTGAATGGGCACGTGCTCGAGGCGTTGCCCGCGGGCGAGCTCGCGGTGCGTCGGGGGACCACGGACGACGTGCGCCGTCGAACGGCCGCCCGCATCGTGGCGCATCCACCGGCGACGCGTCCGCCTGCGACCTGGGGTCTCGCCGCGCGCGGCGCGCGAGTCGAAGACGGGTCGCCGGCGGTCGATTTTTCCCTCGACGACAAAGACGCGATCTGGTCCGACGACGCGGCGCGCATCTATGCGCAAGCCGCGTCCGCGCAATGGGACCCCGCGACGGCCGTGCCCTGGGATGCGCCCCTCGACCTCCCCGACGACGTCGAGGACGCGGTCGTCCAGGTGATGACGTATCTCGTCGAGAACGAGACGGCCGCGCTCGTCGTTCCGGCGCGATTCCTCGGCAAAATCCACCCGCATTTTCGCGAAGTCGTCGCGGTGCTCGCGGTACAAGTCGCGGACGAAGCGCGTCACATCGACGTCTTCACGCGGCGCGCCGGCATGCGCCGCGCGGAGCTCGGTCTCTCGACGGCCGGCGGTCAAGCGTCGCTCAAGACGCTCATCGACGAGCCGGATTTCGCGCTCGCGTCGTTTCTTCTGTCGGTGCTCGGCGAGGGGAGCTTTCTGTCGCTCCTCACGTTCTTGCGCGATCACGCGCCGGATCCCATCACGCGTCGCGTTGCCGAGCTGTCCGGCCAAGACGAAGCGCGCCACGTCGCCTTCGGGTTGTCGCACCTCGAGCGCCACGTCGGAATGGACCCGCGTACTCGCGAACGACTCGCCGCGGCGATCCGGCGCCGCCACGACGTGCTCGCGCACACGTCGGGACTGAACGACGAGGTCTTCGACGCGCTGGTGCTGCTGGGCGCGGGCTCCTACGAGCCGGCGGCCATCGCTCGCGGCTGGGACGCGGTCGTCCGCCTGACCACCGAGATGGACGCTGGGCGGCGGCGCCGCCTCTTGCGCCTCGGGTTCACGGACGTCGAAGCCGAAGAGCTCTCGTCGCTTCACACCCGCAACTTCATGTAGCGACGCCGTCGCCGTCGATCGGCGCGCGTGAGCCGTCGATCACTCGGCCGCGGCGACACTCTTCCGGCGCTCGCGCACCGCTTCGGCGAGGGTCCCGAGGAGCGGCAGCGTCGCTTCCCAGCTCAGGCAAGCGTCGGTGATGCTCTGCCCGTACACGAGGTCGTTCGGGTCATTCAGATCTTGTCGCCCTTCGACGAGGAAGCTCTCCATCATGACGCCGAACACGCCACGGCTGCCTCCCGCGACTTGCCGGGCGACGTCACGGACGACGTCGGGCTGCTTCCGGTAATCCTTGCTGCTGTTGCCGTGGCTCGCGTCGACCATGACGCTCGCGCGGAGCCCGGCCTTGCCGAGGAGCTCCGTCGCTTTGCCGACGCTCGCCGCGTCGTAGTTCGTCCCCGACGTTCCGCCGCGCAAGATGACGTGGCAATCCGGATTGCCCGTGGTTTGCACGATGGCCGCGAGTCCTTGCTCGGTCACGCCGAGGAAACGGTGCGCGTGCGCGGCCGAGACCACGCCGTCGACGGCGAGCTGAACCGTTCCGTAGGTTCCGTTCTTGAACCCGATCGGCATCGACAAACCGGACGCGAGCTGCCGGTGCACCTGGCTCTCGGTCGTGCGCGCGCCGATCGCGCCCCACGCCACGAGATCGGCCGTGAATTGCGGCGTGATCGGGTCGAGAAACTCGGTGCCGCACGGCATGCCCATCTCGCCGATGTCGCGAAGGACGCGCCGCGCGCGGCGGAGGCCTTCGTTGATCTGGCACGTCTCGTCGAGATAAGGGTCGTTGATGAGCCCCTTCCATCCGACGGTGGTGCGCGGCTTCTCGAAATAGACCCGCATGAGCACGCACAGATCGTCGCGAAGCTCGTCGGCAGCCTTCTTGAGCCGCGCGGCATAGTCGAGCCCGGCCTTCGGATCGTGAATCGAGCAGGG
>Ga0265320_10000370_pt1 | contig 36447 bp, 28 predicted proteins | sample 4827metaG_FD_202087 | JGI IMG/M metagenome (GOLD analysis project Ga0265320, IMG submission 202087) | Rhizosphere microbial communities from Carex aquatilis grown in University of Washington, Seatle, WA, United States - 4-8-27 metaG | ecosystem: Host-associated > Plants > Roots > Rhizosphere >... | reverse complement strand
GGCGGCGTTGTAGATCTCGCTCATCTTGGCGCCGAGCGGCGCGATCTGCACCGACTTCTCGAGTCCGACCAGAAGCGGCCCCATCATCGTCACGCCGCCGAGCTGGGAGAGCAGGCGCGTGGAGATCGCCGCCGAATGGATCGCCGGCATGATCAGCACATTGGCGGTGTCGGTCAGGCGGCAGAACGGATAGAGCAGCATCTTCTCGCGGTCGAGCGCCACGTCCACCGCGATCTCGCCGTCATATTCGAAATCGACGCCGCGATTGTCGAGGATGTGCACCGCTTCCACGATGCGCTCGGAGCGTTCGGAGCGCGGAAAGCCGAAGGTCGACGACGCCAGCATGGCGACGCGCGGCGTGAAGCCGAAGCGCCGCGCGACGCCGGCGGTCTGGATGGCGATGTCCGCCAGCTCCTCCGATGTCGGCATCTCGTGCACCGAGGTGTCGGCGACCAGCACGAGCCGTCCGCGCGCGAAGATCAGCATCACGCCGATCGGCCGCTCGCCCTTGGGCGGATCGAGCACCAGCCGCACGTCGGTCAGCGCCGCGGCATAGCTGCGCGTCACGCCGGTCACCATCGCATCGGCGTCGCCCCTGGCCAGCATCGAGGCGCCATAGACGTTGCGGTCGTTGGTCACCAGCCGCACTGCGTCGCGATAGAGCGCGCCGCGCCGCTGCAGCCGCTTGTAAAGCGCCTCGATATAGGGCTGTGCGTCCTGCGCCGAATGCGGCACGCGGATTTCGAGGGAGTGCTCGTCGATGCCCGCGCGCTTGATGCCGGTCTTGATGATCTCCTCGCGCCCCACCAGGATCGCCTTGCCGAGCCCCGAATTCTGGAACGCGGCCGCGGCGCGGATCACCGATTCCTCCTCGCCTTCCGCGAATACGACGCGCTTGGGCTGGGCGCGCACGCTTGACGTGATGCGTTGGAACAGCGCCGCGCTGGGATCGAGCCGCGCCGAAAGCTGGAAGGAATAGGCGTCCAGATCCTTGATCTCGCGCCGCGCCACGCCGGTCCGAATCGCCGCCTCCGCGACGGCACGCGAAACACGGCTGATAAGCCGCGGGTCGAACGGCACCGGAATGATGTAGTCGGGACCGTATTCCGGGCGCGCCCCGCGATAGGCGGCGGCGACCTCGTCGGGCACGTCCTCGCGCGCCAGCTCCGCCAGCGCCTCGGCGGCGGCGATCTTCATCGCCTCGTTGATCGTCTTGGCGCGCACGTCCAGCGCGCCGCGGAAGATATAGGGAAAGCCGAGCACGTTGTTCACCTGGTTGGGATAGTCGCTGCGCCCCGTCGCCACGATCGCGTCGGAGCGCACCGCCTTGACCTCCTCCGGCGTGATCTCGGGATCGGGATTGGCCATCGCGAAGATGATCGGCGCCTTCTTCATCGACTTGACCATCGCCGCGGTCACCGCGCCCTTGACGGACAAGCCTAAGAACACGTCGCTGTCCTTCATCGCGTCGGCCAGGGTGCGCGCGTCGGTGTCGATCGCGTGCGCGCTCTTCCACTGGTTCATGCCGTTGGTGCGGCCGCGCCAGATCACGCCCTTGGTGTCGCACAGCGTGGCGTTGGCCGAAGGCAAGCCCATCGCCTTGAGCAGCTCGAGGCAGGCGATGCCCGCCGCGCCCGCGCCGTTCACCACCACCTTGATGTCGGTGATCTTGCGTCCGGTCAGGTGCAGCGCGTTGATGATGCCGGCGGCGGAGATGATGGCGGTGCCGTGCTGGTCGTCGTGGAACACCGGGATGTCCATCAATTCGCGCAAGCGCTCCTCGATCACGAAGCAGTCCGGCGCCTTGATGTCCTCCAGGTTGATGCCGCCGAAGGACGGCCCCAGATAACGCACCGCGCCGATGAACGCCTCCACATCCGTCGTGTCGACCTCCAGGTCGATCGCATCCACGTCGGCGAAGCGCTTGAAGAGGACCGCCTTACCCTCCATCACCGGCTTGGACGCCAGCGCCCCCAGATCGCCCAGCCCCAGGATCGCCGTGCCGTTGGAGATCACCGCCACCATGTTGCCTTTTGACGTGTAGTCATAGGCGAGGTCGGGGTTCTCCGCGATCGCCAGCACCGGGATGGCCACGCCGGGCGAATAAGCGAGCGACAGGTCGCGCTGGGTCGCCATCGGCTTGGTCGGGGTGATCTCCAGCTTGCCGGGCTTGCCTTGCGAATGAAAGGCCAGCGCTTCGTCGTTGGTGAAGGAGGGGCGTTTGATGGACATGGCGCTACCGGTTGAAGTGATCCACAGAATATCTCCCTATGGCGCCTCGCTATACAATGGTGAAGGCGCTGTGTGCGATGCGGCATGATAATGTCGGGGACATGAACGAACACACGGTGGAGTCCGGGCAAGAAAGTAAGGCCTCGCCAGTGGGCGCGCCGGACGGCGCGACTCCCATGATGGCGCAGTATCTCGCGACCAAGGCGGCCCATGCCGACTATCTGCTGTTCTACCGCATGGGCGATTTCTACGAGCTGTTCTTCGACGATGCGGTGAAGGCCGCCGAGGCGCTCGACATCGCGCTGACCAAGCGCGGCAAGCACCAGGGCGAGGATATCGCGATGTGCGGCGTGCCCGTCCATGCCGCCGAAAGCTATCTCGAAAAGCTGATCCGCAAGGGGTTCCGGGTCGCGGTCTGCGAGCAACTGGAGGACCCTGCCGAGGCCAAGAAGCGCGGCGCCAAATCGGTCGTGAAGCGCGACGTCGTGCGCCTGGTGACCCCCGGCACGCTGACGGAAGACTCGCTGCTGGAAGCGCGCGCGGCCAACATCCTGGCGGCGCTCGGCCGCGCCGGCGGCCAGTTCGCCATCGCCGCCGCCGACATTTCCGCAGGGACGTTCTTGGTCGCCGCCGTCGAGCCGGCGGAGATCGCGACCGAGCTGGCGCGCCTTGCCCCGCGCGAGCTGCTGCTGCCCGACAACCTGCTGGCCGATGAAGCCCTCGCCCCGGTGCTGAAGGTGCTCGGCCCGGCGCTGTCGCCGCTGCCGTCGGTGAAGTTCGACTCCGGCGCCGGCACGCGCGCGCTGACGGCGCATTACAAGGTGCAGAGCCTGGACGGTTTCGGCGCCTTCAGCCGGGCCGAGCTTTCGGCCGCGGGCGCGCTCATCGCCTATCTCGATCTGACGCAGAAGGGCAAGCTGCCCGCCCTGCAACCGCTCGGCCGCACGGCCCCGCGCGCCTTCCTGGGGATCGACGCCGCGACCAGGCGCAATCTGGAATTGACGCAGACCCTGGCCGGCGAGCGGCAGGGCAGCCTGCTTTCCGTCGTCGACCGCACGGTCAGTGCGGCCGGCGCGCGCGAACTCGCCGCCCGATTGTCCGCGCCGCTCACCGACGTCGCGGCGATCGCGCGCCGCCACGACGCCGTCGCGTTCCTCCACGCCGACGCGCAGCTGCGGCGTGATCTGCGCGAGGATCTGCGCCGCGCGCCCGATATCGCACGCGCGCTGGCGCGGCTTTCGGTGGGGCGCGGTGGGCCACGCGATCTGGGCGCCCTGCGCGACGGCATCCGCTGCGCGCGGCTGCTGCGGGGCAAGCTGAAGCTCGACGATCCCTTGAAGCCTGCGCCGGGCGAATTGCGCGAGGCCTGCCGCGACCTGACGGACGCCTTGGCGCAATGTTCGCGGCTGAGCGACCGGCTCGAAGCGCTGCTGGTGGCGGAGCCGCCCTTTCTGGCGCGCGACGGCGGCTTCATCGCGGCCGGGGTGCACGCCCCGCTCGACGAGATGCGCAAGCTGCGCGACGAATCGCGCCGCGTCATCGCCTCGCTGGAGGCGCGCTACCGCACCGATTCCGGCGTCGCGCAGCTGCGCATCAAGCACAATGGCGTGCTCGGCTATTTCATCGAGGTGACGCCGCAGCACGCCGACAAGCTGCAAGCGGGCGACAACCGCGCGCTGTTCCGCCACCGCCAGACCATCGGCAGCGCGGTGCGCTTCACGACGGACGAGATCGCCACGCTCGCCACGCGCATCTCTCAGGCCGCCGACCAGGCCCTCGCGCTGGAGCGCGAATTGTTCGATGCGATGCTCGCGCTGACGCTGGAATGCGCCGCCGCGCTCGGCCGCATCGCAAGCGCGCTTGCGGTGATCGACGTGAACGCGGCGCTGGCCGAACTCGCGGTCGCGTCACGCCATGTGCGCCCCAAGATCGACGACAGCCTCGCCTTCCATATCGTGCGCGGCCGCCATCCCGTGGTCGAAGCGGCGCTGGCGCAAGACCACACGCATCCCTTCGTGCCCAACGATTGCGATCTGTCGCCCACGGGGATCGGACGGCTCTGGTTGGTCACCGGTCCCAACATGGCGGGCAAGTCGACCTTCCTGCGCCAGAACGCGCTCATCGCGATCCTCGCCCAGGCCGGCGCCTTCGTGCCGGCCGACAGCGCGCATATCGGTATCGTGGACCGGCTCTTTTCGCGCGTCGGCGCGGGCGACGACCTCGCCGCCGGCCGCTCGACCTTCATGGTGGAGATGGTGGAGACCGCCGCGATCCTCAATCAGGCGACGCAGAAAAGCCTCGTCATCCTGGACGAGATCGGCCGCGGCACCGCGACCTTCGACGGTCTCGCCATCGCCTGGGCGGCGGCCGAGCATCTGCACGAGACGAACAAAAGCCGCGCGCTGTTCGCGACGCATTATCACGAGATGACGGCGCTGGCCGAGCGTCTCACGTCTTTCGCCTGCGTGACGATGCGCGTGCGCGAATGGAACGACAGCATCGTCTTCCTGCACGAGGTGACGCCGGGCGCCGCCGACCGTTCCTATGGCATCCATGTCGCCAAGCTCGCCGGCCTGCCGGCCACCGTGGTCGGCCGCGCCGAGGAAGTGCTGAAGGCGCTGGACGAGGGCCGCGAAGGCCACAAACCGCTCGCCCGCATCGACGATCTGCCGCTGTTCGCCGCCAGCGCGCCGGCGCCCGCCGCGAAGACGAGCGAACTCGCCGACGCGCTGAAAACGATCGAGCCCGACACGCTCACGCCGCGAGAGGCGCTGGACGCGCTCTACGCGCTCAAGAAGCTGCTGCCCGAATAGCGCGGTATCGACGAATATGTCAGCATCGACGCGATGAGCGACACCTCTCCCGACCGTCCGCGCAAATTCCTGGTCGTCATCGACAAGACGCCGGAGTGCCGCGTCGCCGTGCGCTTCGCCTCGCGCCGTGCCCAGCACACGGGCGGGCGCGTGACGCTGCTCTGCGTCGCCCAGCCGGCGGATTTCCAGCAATGGCGCGGCGTCGAGGAGATCATGAAGGACGAGGCGCGCCAGGAAGCCGAAAGCCTGATCTACGGCGCGGCGAAAACCGTGAACGAGCTGGCCGGCATCGTCAGCGAACTCATCATCGGCGAGGGCCGCCAGACCGAAGCGCTGCTCGATCTGATCAAGTCCGACGCCGACATCTCCATCCTGGTGCTGGCCGCCGGTACCGGAAAAGAGGGCCCCGGTCCGCTGGTCACGCTGTTCGCCAGCGGCGCGCAGTCCATCCCCGTCACCATCGTGCCGGGCAATTTCTCCGACGCCATGATCGACCGCCTCGCTTGACAAGGTTGCATATTCGTTCTCAATACAACCTAGAGTGTATTGAGGCGCGAGGACGGTGGGGGCACGGGTTCGGATGAGGCGCTGGGGGGTACCCCTCCTGCTGCTCCTGTGGAACAATTATATTGCCGAAAATTCGCAAGCCTATGATCCGGAACGGTTTTTTCCGGGACCCGTCGGCGCGACCGTCACCCGCGTGATCGACGGCGACACGTTCGAGGCGTCGGCCCGCCTCTGGCTGGACCAGCGGATCGCCGTCCGTGTGCGGATCGAGGGGATCGACGCGCCCGAGCTGCGCGCCCGCTGCGATTCCGAGCGCACCCGCGCGCAAGCCGCGCGCGACTATCTCGCCAGGCGTCTCGCCGACGGCGAGGTGACGCTCACCGCCTTGCGCTACGACAAATATGGCGGACGGGTCGATGCGCATGTCGCCGACGCGCGGGGCGACGTCGCGGCGGCGATGCTGCGCGCCCGTCTCGCCCGCGCCTATGACGGCGGCCGGCGCGCGGGATGGTGCGGCGCCTGACCTCGGCGGTCCTCTTGCACCGCCCGACCGCCAAGCCGATATAGGCCGGCATGAACGGCAAAATCCTGGTCGGCGTCGCGGTCGCGGTGGTCGCCGCCATTCTGCTCGGCGGGCTCTACACCCTCTTCAAGGGCGGCGACGTTTCGGCGACCTGGTCGAACCGGCTGATGCGCCTGCGCGTGCTGGCGCAGTTCATCGCCGTCATCATCGTCATGGCGGTGCTCTATTTTAGCCATCGCTAGGTCTATGGTTCGACGGGCTCACCATGAGGACTGGAAACACTCCTCATCCTGAGCTTGCCGAAGGATGAGCTTGCCGAAGGATGGGCTTGCCGAAGGATGGGCTTGCCGAAGGATGGGCTTGCCGAAGGATGAAGGTGCGAGGATCGGCCGGCTTGCGTGTCCTTGCGCGGGCTGTTACGGCAACGCAACATTCTGACAACCGAAGACCCCGATGCCGAGAACGCTTTACGACAAGATCTGGGACGCCCATCTGGTGCAGCAGCCGCCGGGCGAATCCGCCACGCTCTATATCGATCGCCACCTTGTGCATGAGGTAACCAGCCCCCAGGCCTTCGAAGGCCTGCGCGTCGCCGGCCGCAAGGTGCGCCGGCCGCAGGCCACGCTCGCCGTTCCCGATCACAACGTGCCGACCACCGCCCGGCACATGGGCAACGCCGATCCGGAATCGCGCGTCCAGGTCGCGACGCTGGAGGCGAATGCGAAGGACTTCGGCGTCGAATATCTGCCGCTGTCCGATATCCGCCAGGGCATCGTGCACATCGTGGGACCGGAGCAGGGCTTCACCCTGCCCGGCATGACCATCGTGTGCGGCGACAGCCACACCTCCACCCATGGCGCCTTCGGCTCGCTCGCCTTCGGCATCGGCACGTCGGACGTCGAGCACGTGCTCGCGACCCAGACTCTGCCGATCGGCAAGTCGCAGAACATGCGCGTCACGGTGAACGGCGCGCTGCCGCTCGGCGTGACCGCGAAGGACGTCGCGCTCGCCATCATCGCCAAGATCGGCACCGCCGGCGGCACCGGCTATGTCATCGAATATGCCGGCGAGGCCATCCGCGACCTCTCGATGGAAGGCCGCATGACGTTGTGCAACATGACGATCGAGGCGGGCGCGCGCGCGGGTCTTATTGCGCCCGACGAAACCACATTCCAATATGTCGCCGGCAAGCCGCGCGCGCCCAAGGGCGCCGCCTTCGAACATGCCGTGATGTATTGGCGCACGCTCAAATCCGATGAGGGCGCGCATTTCGACGCCGAGGTGGCGCTCGACGCGAAAGACATCGCGCCGATGGTGACCTGGGGCACCTCGCCGGAACAGGCGCTGCCGGTGACCGGCCGCGTGCCCGATCCCGCCGCGATCGGCGACGACGCACAGCGCGCCGCGGTGTCGCGCGCGCTCGACTATATGGGGCTCAATGGCGGCGAGGCGCTGACCGACGTGAAGATCGATCGCGTCTTCATCGGCTCGTGCACCAACGGCCGGATCGAGGATCTGCGCGCCGCCGCCGCCGTCTTGAAGGGCCGCAAGGTCGCTTCGCATGTCGGCGCGATGGTCGTGCCGGGCTCCGGGCTCGTGAAGGCGCAAGCCGAAGAGGAAGGCCTGGACGAGGTCTTCCTCGCCGCCGGCTTCGAATGGCGCGAGCCGGGCTGTTCGATGTGCCTCGCGATGAATGCCGACAAGCTTCAGCCGGGCGAGCGCTGCGCCTCGACCTCCAACCGCAACTTCGAAGGCCGCCAGGGCCGGGGCGGCCGTACGCATCTGATGAGCCCGGCCATGGCCGCTGCGGCCGCGATCGCGGGACATCTGGCGGATGTGCGGGAGTTTTAGTAGTCGTCACAATTTTTGCATCGCTGCTATGACTTGATCTTCACCACAGGCGAGTTCATCGTCGACGCATGAACATGCGGCTTCCATTGCACTCATCGAGTTGCTCGTCCTGACAAGGAAGGGTGACAGAGAGGCAATGTGTCGGCTTGCTAAGCCGTAGCCGGGGTTTCTAAATCCCGCGTTGGTTCGATCCCAGCCCCTTCCGCCAGACGGAGGGTGCCGCCGAATGGCCGGCAACCGGTCCCGAACACCGGGGTAACCGCAAGGTTAAGGGTTCGAATCCTTCACCCTCCGCCATTTTTGAGTCACGCGGAGCCGCGGAGAACGCGGAGTGGTATACGCACCTTGCTCGGAGATTTTTTGCCGATCCGATATCCAAGATGTCATGCCCGCGAAGGCGGGCATCCAGTCCCTGGGACGGCTCTGGATTCCCGCTTGCGCGGGAATGACAGCAGAGGCTGAAATGTCTTCAAAGGGCGCAATCCTCCGCGTTCTCCGCGGCTCCGCGTGAATCCATCGTCTTTAAAAGAAACTCACCGGGTCGACATCCACTGTCACGCGCACCTTGTTCGAGACCTTCACGCCCGCGAGCCAGGCGCGCAGATAGGCTTGGATATCGACATTGCGCTCCGCCTGCACCAGCAAGCGCTCCCGCGTCTGGCCGCGCAGCAGGTGATAGAAGGCCGGCGTCGGGCCCCACACTTTAACGCCCTTCGCCGCCGGCGCGGCCTTCGCCAGCGCGCGCCCCGTGTCGGTCACGACGACGCCGTCATGGCCCGCCAGGATGATCGCCGCCAATCGTCCGAACGGCGGCGCGCCGGCGCGCTCGCGATAGAGGCGCTCCTGCTCATAGAACGCGTCGCGGTCGCCGCTCGCCAGCGCCGCCATCACCGCGTCGCCCGGATTGCGCGTCTGGATCAGCACCGTCCCGGGCTTCTCGGCGCGCCCCGCGCGCCCCGAAACCTGGTGCAGCAGCTGGAACGTCCGCTCGCGCGCCCGCAAATCGCCGTCGGAGCCGCCGAGATCGGCGTCGATCACACCGACCAATGTCAGTTGCGGGAAGTGATGGCCCTTGGCCACGATCTGCGTGCCGATCAGCACGTCGATCTCGCCTTTCGCCATGGCGCGGATCGCGGCCTGCGTCTCGCGCGGGCCATGCATGGTGTCGGAGGAGGCGATGGCGACGCGCGCCTGCGGAAACAGCGCCGCGAATTCCTCCGCCACGCGTTCCACGCCCGGGCCGCAGGCGAGCAGCGTGCCTTCCGCGCCGCATTGCGGACATTTGGGCGGCGTCGCGGTCTCATAGCCGCATTGGTGGCAGGCCAGCCGCTTGCGATAGCGATGCTCCACCAGCCAGGACGAGCAGTCGCGGCAGGTCATCTTGTGGCCGCAGGCGCTGCACAAGGTCAGCGGCGCGTAGCCGCGGCGGTTGAGGAACAGCATGCTCTGCTCGCCGGCACTCAGCGCCGCCGCCACGGCCTCGCGCAAGGGCTGCGACAGCCAGCTTCCGCTTTCCGCCTTCTCCTGCCGCAGATCGATCAGCTTGACCGTCGGCATCTCGGCCGCGCCGTGCCGCGCGCCCAGCCGGCGATGCGCATATTTGCCCGTCGTCGCGTTGACATAGCTCTCCAGCGACGGCGTGGCGCTCGCCAGCACGACGGGGCATTGCTCGAAGCGGCCGCGCACCACCGTCATGTCGCGCGCGTGATAGATCGCGCCGTCTTCCTGCTTGTAGGCCTGCTCGTGCTCCTCATCGACGATGATGAGCCCAAGCGCGCGGAACGGCAGGAACAGCGACGACCGCGCGCCGACCACGACCCGCGCCTCGCCGCTCATCACCGCGCGATAGGTGCGCGTGCGCTCCTTCTGCGTCAGATCGGAATGCCATTCCGCTGGGCGGCAGCCGAAACGCTGCGCAAAGCGCTCCAGGAACTGCACGGTGAGCGCGATCTCCGGAAGCAGGATCAGCACCTGCCGCTCCTGGCGCAGCGCTTCCGCCACCGCCTCGAAATAGACTTCGGTCTTGCCCGATCCTGTCACGCCGTCGAGCAGGCTGACGGCGAAGTGCCGCGCCGCCACCTCGGCGCGCAAGCCCTCTGCCGCGACGCACTGCGGCCCGCTCAATTGCGGCACCGCCGCCGCCGGATCGGGCAGCGCGAAGGGCGCGAACTCCGGCAGATGCGTCACCGCCAGCGCGCCGCATTCGATCAATCCGCGCACCACCGCCGGCGAGACATTGGCCTCCTCGGCGAGGCCCGGCACGCTGCGCGCCAGCCCATCATCGGCCAGCGCCAGCACGCGCGCGCGGCCCGGCGTGAGTTTCTTGGGCGTATCGACCCCGCGCACATAGGCGATGCGCATAGTTTGCGGTGCGAAAGCGCGTCCGCTGCGCAGCACCATGGCCAGGATATTGCCCGGCGGCGACAGCGTGTATTGCGCCACCCAGTCGACGAAATCGCATAACCGCTCGGGCAGCGCGGGATAGCCTTCCAGCGGCAGGGCCTCTTTCAACCGGTTGTCGCCGACGCCGCCTTCCGCCGCGCCCCAAATCACGCCCAATTGCTCGCGCGGGCCCAAAGGCGCGGCAACCAGCAGGCCGCGTGAAACGTTCGTACCTTTGGGCAGCTTGTAGTCATACGCGCCGGCCAGCGGCAAAGGCAGCAGAACGCCGGCGCGCGGGGCAGGCTGCAGCAACAAATCTCCGGCAGGTCGTGGCGCCGCGTGTTTCATGCGGTACACTTGTAATGCTGATTCTGCCGGGTCAACCTCAAAGCGGTGCCATGAAACTCTTCCTCGATACGGCCGACCCCAAGGAAATCGCGCGCTGGGCTGGAACCGGCCTGGTGGACGGCGTCACCACCAATCCCTCCCTCGCGGCCAAGACGGGGCTGAACTACCTCGACTCGCTCAAGGAGATCTGCGCCACGGTGGCGGGCCCGGTGAGCGCCGAAGTTCTGGCGGTCGACACCAAGGACATGATCGCGGAGGCGAAAGTCTTCGGCAAGATCGCCAAGAACATCACCATCAAGGTGCCGCTCACCTGGGATGGGCTCGCCGCCTGCAAGGCGCTGCGGTCCGAAGGCATCATGGTCAACGTCACGCTCTGCTTCTCGCCGGTGCAGGCGATGATGGCGGCGAAGGCCGGCGCCACCTTCATCTCGCCCTTCATCGGCCGGCTCGACGACGCCGGCCAGGACGGCATGACGCTGATCCGCGAGATTCGCGCGATCTTCGACAATTATGCCTTCGAGACGCAGATCCTCGCCGCCTCGATCCGCGGCGTGCCGCATGTGCGCGAATGCGCGCTGGCCGGCGCCGATGTCGCGACGCTGCCGGTGGACGTCTTCAAATCTCTCCTCAACCACCCGCTGACCGACAAGGGGCTGGCGGCCTTCCTCGCGGATGCCAAGAAGGCCGGCGTCAGAATCAGGGACGAATGAGCGAACAGGCGAAAACCGCCCTCCCGGGGCTGGCGGCGGCGGACGCGGTCAAGACCTACATCCGGATGAACCGCGAAACGCTCGCCGCGGATGGCGAGCTGCTGGCGCTGCTGCTGCCGGCGCGCGACGATCTGGGCGATGTGCGCGACTTCCAGCGCTTCGTGATCGACAGACTGGCGGCGGAAAACGCGACGCTGCGGGCGGAGCGCGACGGGTTGCTGTCCAGCCAACGATCCTCGCCCGGCATGGGCGAAGGGGTTCGCCGCTTCATCCTCGATCTCATCGACGCGCGCAGCTTTGCCGAGGCGATCGCGGTGGTGATCGCCGCCGCGCCGGCCTTCGGCGCCGACCGCGCCGCGATCTGCGTCGAGGCCGAGCAGGAGGACACGATCCGCACCGAAGGCGTGCGTCTCATTCCGCCCGGCACCGCCGAAGCCGTGCTCGGCCGCGACGGTTCCGGCGCGATCCTGTCGGGCGGCGGCGAGCTTCTGCTCGGGGCCGCGGGCGCGGGGCTGGGCAGCGTCGCTGTCTTTCGCGTCAAGCTCGGCGGCAATGCGCCGGCCGCGCTGTTCGTGCTCGGCGCCTTCCGCGACGGCGCGTTCGAGGACGACAGCGTCGCCGCCGACCTGCGCTTCGCCGCGCGCGCCCTCGAACGCGCGATCCGGGCATGGCTCGATCTGCCGAAGAGCTAAGGAAGGACTGGCTCGCCAGCCTCGCGCATGAGCGGCGCTTCAGCCCGCACACGCTGCGCGCCTATGGCGACGACCTGGCGCGCTTTCTGGGTTTCCTGCAGGGCCATCTCGGCGGCGCGGTCGGCGAGCGGGCGCTCGCCAAGCTGGCGCCGGCCGATATCCGCGCCTTCATCACCGTGCGCCGCGCGCAAGGGCTGGGCGCCAAAGGCGTGCAGCGCGCCTTGGCCGCGATCCGCAGCTTCTTCCGCCATCTGGCGCGCGAGGACATCCTGGACAGCGCCGCGGCGCGCAGCGTGCGCACGCCGCGCATCCGCAAGGGCCTGCCGCGGCCGCTCAGCGAGGTGGACGCGCAGCGCGCGATCGACGTCGCGGGCGAGAACGGCATCGACTGGATCGCGGCGCGCGATGCCGCGCTCTTGACGCTTCTCTACGGCGCGGGGCTGCGCATCTCCGAGGCACTCGGCCTGAGGCGCGGCGACGTTCCGTTGGGCGCGTCGATCACCATCCTGGGCAAGGGCCGCAAGGAGCGCGTCGTGCCGGTGCTGGACGCGGTGCACGACGCCATCGCGCGCTATGCCGACAAGATCCCGTTCACCGGCGCGAAGGACGCGCCGCTTTTTCTCTCCCGCCGCGGCAACGCGATGAGCGCGCGCGAGGCGCAACTTTTGATGCAGCGCCTGCGCGGCGCGCTCGGCCTGTCGGATCGCGCCACGCCGCACGCCCTGCGCCATTCCTTCGCGACGCATCTGTTGCAGCATGGCGGCGATCTGCGCAGCGTGCAGGAACTCCTCGGTCACGCCTCGCTGTCGACGACCCAGACCTACACCGAGATCGACACGCGCCAACTGGCCAAGGTCTACGCAAAAGCGCATCCCAGGCAGTAACGCGTCAGAGCGTGACAAGCCGCCGCGCGGCCATGGCTTGAAGGACCGCCCAGATGCGCTTCAACGCGGTCGTCGCGTTGCGATCTTCGGAATCGATCATGGCTTCCGTCAGCAGGCGGCGCAGTGCGTCGTTGTTGGCATTGAGCACGCCGATGCGCAGCGACGCGTCCGTGCCCTTCGCCGCCGCTTCCAGTTTCCCTTTCAGACCGGCATCACCGGCTTGCGGCGCCAGTTCTGCGAACAGCGACCGCAGATCGGCGTTCTCCACGACGCGGATGTCGGCGGCGCGGTCGTATTCCTTGGCCGACAGCGACAGCATCATCGCGATCAGCCCGGCGGTGCCCTGGGCAAAGGCCTGGCCGTGCTCGCCAAGGCCGGCCACGATCTTCTGCGCCGTCAGGCTCAGAATGGTATCGACCTCCGGATTCACGAAAGGCCTCCCAGCCGGTCGGCGAGCACCTTGTTGTGGAAGGCGAGGCAATACCAGCCCGAGAACGCGTTGATCGGATCGGTGTTGCTGCCTTGCGCATATTCGCGCGCCGCCGAAATCCAGATCGCCGCGCCCTTCATGCTGGCGAAGATCTCCCACCAGAACAGCGCCTCGGGCTCCACTCTCAGCCCGCTTGCCTTCTGCCACAGCGCGATGGCTTCGTCGCGCGGCAGCATCCCGCCGGCCATGTCCGTGTTGCCGCCCGACCACAACGGATCGATCGCCCAGCCCAGATCCTCGAGCGGATCGCCCAGATGCGCCATCTCCCAATCCAGGATCGCGCGGATCGTGCCGTCCTGATCGAAGAGAAAATTGCCGGTGCGATAGTCGCCATGCACCACCGCGATCCGTTGCGCCGGCGGCGGCGGATTGCGTTTGAGCCAGCGGATCGCGGCGCGCACGATCGGCTGCGGCTCGCGCTCGTCTTCCAGCACGACCTTTTCCCAGCGCGCGACCTCGTGCATCGCGACGTCGTGGATATCAGTCTCGCCTTCGAAGTCCGACAGGCCGATATCGCGCGGATCGTACGAGGCGATTTTGCCCAACACGCTGAAGAACTGCTTGCCGATGGCCTCGCGATGTTCGCCGTAAGGATCGGGGCTCAGGATGACGCCGGCCTGGCAATTCTCGATCTCCTCCATGATGAAGAAGGGCCGCTCGAGCGGCGCGGGATCGAGTTCGAGCGCGACCGGCGCCGGCACGGGAAGTCCCAAACCATGGAACGCGTCATAGGCGCGGTATTCGGCGGCGCGCTCGGTCTCGATCAGGCTGGCCGGCGGATCGCGGCGCAGGATCAGGCCGCGGTTGCGGCCATCGTAATGCGCGCGAAAGCGATAGGTCTCGCGCGAGGCGCCGCCGGGGATGCGCGCGAGGTTCGACACGATCAGTTCGGGCGCGTCCAGCTTGCCGCGAAGATAGCGCTGAAGCTTGTCGGCAAGCTCGTTCATGGCGCCGGATCGAAGATGCCGGTCAGGCCGTGCGGCGCGAAGGGACCGACGACGAGCTGCTCCAGCACGCCCATGCCGCGCGTCTCGACCCCCGGCCCGCTGAGCGTCGCGTCGCAGATCGCCTGGATGTGCTGGAACGGCGGCGTGTTCTCATCGACCTCGGCGGTCTTGAACGCGTCATAGCCGACCGACAATTCGCCGCGATAGCGGCCGTGACCCCATTCGGGATGGCCGTAGCCGACTCCCGACATATAGAAATTGTATTTGGGTTTGAGCGCGGCGCGCCATTCCCCGTTCCTGGCGTCGCGCGCCGCGATGATCGCGCCGCGCGCATGCCGCGTGCCCGTCTTGTAGTCGATCTTCGACCAGCAGGCCGCCATGTGCTCGGCCTTGGCCTCGCCCAATCCGCCGATCACCGACGCGCTGTTCCAGGGCCGGCCCTCGCCGTCGGCATTGTTGTGATAGAGCATGAAGCGGTCGGGAAAGTTGAGCGGCGCCCACAGCCAATAGAATTGCGGCAGGCGCGGCGGCGCCACGCCTTGCGGATCGGGAACGCCGACGGGGCGCACGCCCCAGGAACGGTCGCGCGTGCCCAGGATGCTCGCGCGGCCGAGTGCGATGCGCTTGCCGGCGATCTCGATCCAGCCGTCATAGCCGCCGTTCTGGGTCAGGCGCGTGTAGTCCAGCAGCGTGCGGGGGCCCTGGCGATAGGTGAAGCGCGGCTCCTCCACGGCCAGGGCGCGGGCGTGGAAGGCGATGTCGCAGGCGATACCGTGTTCGGTGTCGCGCGCCGTGACGCGCAAGGTCTTGAGCGGTTCGATCACCGCGACGGCGATGGGTCCGACCCGCGTGTCCATCCGCTCCATGTTCAAAAGGCGCGAGGCGCGCAGATTGTGCTGCACCCCGTCATGGATCACCGACAGCGCCGCATCCATCACGTTCAGATGCGGATAGACGCCCAGCGCCGCGGCGAAGAACACGCTGCCGTCGGGCGCATAGCCGTTGAAGAAATAGCGGTCGTAGAAGTTGCGGTCGGTGCCGGCGGTGGCGATCGGCTCCGGCAGCTGATGGATGGGGAAGTCGTCGGCTTTGGTCAGCATGGGCGCTTGGCCTGTCGGTCTTTCGGCCACAATGGCGGTCGGCTGCGGCGGCGGCAACGCCAAAAGTCCGCCATTCCTCTAGGGAAATCCTTTGTTGCAGTCTGGCGGCGGGATGCGTATTTTCCGCGCCTCTTCGGGCGGTCCCCTGGGCCCGCAGCGAAAAGCCGCCTTAGCTCAGCCGGTAGAGCACATCATTCGTAATGATGGGGTCGCGTGTTCGAGTCACGCAGGCGGCACCAGCACTTAAGCCGAGTGCAGGATGCCTTTGTCTCCGTATCGTTTCACGGGCCGATTGGGGCGTGAGACCGTGTGACTGGGCGATGCACAAACGCGCCCTCCGCGCGATCGCCAAAGCGTCCTCCATTCCTCTTTCGCGAAGACAATCGCGATATATCTGCTCAAATTGCCGTTTCGCTCGACTTTATCTGTGGTGCACGCCACCGACAGGATGCGCGGTCCCATGGGACAATCCGCCTCAGAATGCGGAGGTGCGCTGTGTTCGGGTCGGACGGTTCGCGAAAGCATGCATTGGAGTGCCTCCGCCTGGAGGCAGACTGCAAGCAGCTCGCGGTCGAAACCGCCGATCCGAAACTGCGATCGCATTTTGTTCGGATGGCCGGCATGTGGTCCGCCCTGGCGGATAGCGAGCCATCCGATATCGCGACCGAAAAGCCGAACTAACTGCCCCGGCCGCTCCGTGTTGCGTCTCGCACATTTGCGATGGCGTGAACCAAGGACGAAATTTTGGGAAATCCTGTCGTACTGATCGTCGAAGATGAACCGCTCATCCGGATAGAAACCGTTCATATGGTCAAAGACGCCGGCTGTGCCGCGCTTGAGGCGTCCAATACGAACGACGCGATAACGATCCTGGAAGAGCGCCGCGATATTTTCGCGGTCTTTACGGAAATCCACGTGCCGGGACACCTGAACGGCATGGAACTGGGCCATGCCATTGCCAAGCGGTGGCCGCTGATTCGTTTGCTCGTGACGTCGGGTTTTCTAAGAGTCGACAATTTTCCGGCTGGCTGGTGCTATATCCCCAAGCCATATGACGGGGCGCAACTCGCCGCCGCGCTGCGCGCCTTTCTCGCCCCGCCTCCGAGGATCGTGAACTGACCGCGCAGATCGTCAGCGATCCGCCGACTTGTCGTCCTTCCTGTTTCGCCCTTTCGTATTGCCCTGAACCGCGCTCGCTGGCGGCTTCAGGAAGGCATCGAAGCGCTCCTTGACGATGGCGTAGCATTCGCACGACGCCCGTTCGAGGCCGGGTCGGTCGAGGACTTGAATCCTTCCCCGTCGATAGCTGATGAGACCGGCGGCCTGCATGGATTGTGCGGCGAGCGTCACCGATTTGCGGTTGGCGCCCAGCATATGCGACAGGAACTCATGCGTGTATGGCAACGCCTGGCCTTGCGCACGGTCGTGCATCATGAGGAGCCATCGGCACATCCTCTCTTCCGTCGTGTGCATGGAGTTGCACGCGACCGTTTGCTGAACTTGCGACAGCTGCGTTTCCGAATAGCTGACGAAAAGATTGCGCACATGTTCGCTGTTCCTGAATTCCGATTGCAGCAAGCCAATCGGGCATCGAACCGTGTCTCCTTCCAACTGCACGAGGCAGCGGTTGAAGGAGACGCGGCTGTACATCGCCGCGAAGAGGCCGAATGCGCCTTCGCGTCCTATATTTGCGGTCTCGATTGCCGAACCGTTTTCCAGGACTGTGAGCAGCGACAGGACGGAGCCTTGCGGGAAGTATGCGTGCTCGAGCTGGCCGCCCGCCTCGCACACGACGGCACCCAGCCTGAACTCGACGGGTTGAAGATGGGGATCGATCCGCCTGCGGCTCGCCGGCTCCAGCGCGCCGAGCAGTTGATTGCTGTAGATTTCAGGTTGCGCTTTGGGCATGGCTATACCTTCAAGGTGCAGAATTCGCCGAGCCCGGGCGGAATCTACGCTTTATCGACGGCGATCCCAACCCTCGCGCGCAATTGCCTTGCGCCGTGGGTCGCGCGGTCGATCGCACGCCCGGAAGGCTGGCCGCATCGGCGGCGCGGATCAGTAGTTCCGGAAGTCGAAACCCGCGCGATGCAGATCCGCGATCATGCGCACGAAATTGGCGTGACTTTCGCGGATTCCCTCGATCTGCGCGGGGACATCCAGCCGATCGCGCGGAATGATGACGCCCTTGCCGTCGACGCGGACGGCACCGCCTTGTCGTATCAATTTCAAGGTATTGCGGCGCACGGTCTCGTAAGGCATGCGCAGGGAGCCGGCGACCGCGGTGACGGTGACCGGCCGGCGCATCTCGTCCGGCGGCAAAGCATCCAACGCGCCGTATTTCAGGTTTTCGGCGCCGGCCGCGATGTGGCGGACATTGGCGGTCCAGATCGCGGTGAAGACGAACCCCTTCAGCAGATCGTCCTCGTGAATCCGGCCAAGCGTGTCGATGCCGCGCATGATGAATTCCAAGGACACGCGAACGAGGGCGCGCACGTTCACGGGCGGGCTGCCATCCGCCGGCAACGCAATGGTGTTGATGTGGGCCTGCCGATAGGGCGAAAAATCGAAGCCGCACCGTTTGATGTCCGACAGGAACCGAAGGAAGTTCGGGACTTCCTCCAGAATGGCGTGTCGAAACAACGGTCGGCCCAACACCGCGGCGGGCACCAGGATGCCCTTGCCGCCGAGCCGCACGCACAGTCCCTGCTTGAGCAGGTCCTGCACATAGCGGCGCACCGTTTCATAGGGTATGCGCAGCGAACTCGACAGCGCCAGAACGCTGATCGGCCGGCGAACCGAATCCGGCGGGATGTCGTCCATGCTGCCGAAGTTGCTGTTGGCGCCCGAATTCGTGATGTGCTTGACGTTCGCCGTCCAGATCGCGTTGAAGACCAGCGCGCTGACGATGTCGCCGTGCATGACCGCCAGGCGGTCGAGGGTGCGCAGAAAATATTCGTTTCCGACGCGCAAGAGCGCCCGCACGTTCGGCGGAGGCGCGACGTCCGAATGTTGATGATGATGCCGGCTCGTCTGCGCGACGGCCAGCGCGCCTTCGTCATTACGCATCTACGCAACCCCTAACGCCGCAATGTTGCGACATCCGAGCGGCGTTGCCAAGAAATCCTTGCACCGCGACGAGCATGGCGTGACCGCGTGTGATGTGCGCGCACGCCAACCGTACGTTTTGGAACGCCGACGACAAACTTACTCACTATGGGGACTGCCCGCTGTTCTCGCGCGGTGCTTTCCGTTAATGCTGAAATGAAATGGGGTGTGCAGCGCAATTCGCCAAGCAAAACCGGCGAGCGCTGCGTGTTGTGTAGATAGGGGTAAGGCGAACCAAAGTCATTTTTGGTAGCGGGCCGGTCTTGGTTCTGTGAAGAACTGCAAGACCGGCAACGGCATCGCTTTGTCCGAAATAAAAAAGGGAAAGCGAATGAACGCGTCGATCAATCCGCCGTCGCAAAAGCCAGTAATCCTGTCGATTTCACGGAAACCTGTTCAATCCAGGCGCAGCACTCTTTTGGTGTCGTCCTGTCTGGCGATGGCGATTTCCTCGGGAGCTTATGGCGGAACCATCGTCAACGGTTCGCTGGACTTGACCGGATCGCACAACGGCAACAATTCCAGCGGCTATATGGTGCTGAGCGGCTCGCTCACCGCGGAAAACGCGACGTTCTACCACTACAAGACGGTCGGGGGCGACGGCAGCGGCGGCGGCGCGGCGCTCGGCGGCGCGATCTTCATCAACAGCGGTGCGAGCGCCACGCTCACCAACGTCACCTTCCTGGGCAACATCGCCAAGGGCGGCAACTCGATCAATGGCGCGATCTATGGCGGCACGCTCAACAATATGATCGTGCCCGGCGCCAACGGCGCCAACGGCTTCAACGGTTCGACGCCGAGCGACAACAATTTCCTGGTCGGCGACGGCAATGGCGATGGTCTCAACGGCAATCCCGCCGGCGACGGCGCAAACTCGTCGACCGGTCATGGCGGCACGGGCGGCAATGGCGGCAATGGCGAGGCCGGCTGGAGCACCAATCCCATCCTCGACAACGCCTTGGCGGTCGCGACGGCGACGGTCGTCGCGAACGCGTTTGCCTTGGCTCAGGATTTCAAGAATCAGACCCAGGACGGGGCGCTCTGCGCCGCGGGAAATCTTGGCGGACCGCTCGATTCCGATCCGTTCTTTTGCGGCAAGTCGGTCGCCGATGGACTTTCCATCGCGGCCGACACGATCAATCTGGCCACGGCAACCGACGCCGAGACGTTCGCGGCCGGGCAGGTCACGGCGTGGCAGACCGCAAACAGCCAGGGCAGCCTCGGCTTCGGCGGCAGCGGGGGTGCCGGCGGCGGCGGCGGCAACAGCGCGTTCGGCTTGGGCGGCGGCGTCGGCGGCAATGGCGGCACGGGCGGTGACGGCGGCGGCAATGCGCCCGACGGCTATGGCGGCGCCGGCGGCTTGGGTGGCATGGGTGGATTTGGCGGCGGCGGCGGCGCGGGTGGCAATGGCGGCGCGTCGAGCCCCTCGGCGTTGGTCGGCGCGGCGGGTGCCGGCGGTCTCGGCGGCTTCGGCGGCGGCAACGGCGCCAGCGGAACGGGCTATGCCACACCGGCGCAGATCGGCGGCAGCGGCGGTGCCGGCCTTGGCGGCTCGATCTTCGTGCGGGCCGGCGGTTCGCTGACGATCCAGGGCAACGCGCTGTTCGACGGCGGAACGGTCATCGGCGGCAGCGCCGGCCATCTGGGCGTCGCCGGTTCGGCCGACGGCTCGGACATCTTCATGATGACCGGCTCGACCGTGGTCCTCGATGCCGGCACGGGCAACACCCAGACCTTCAACGGCACGATCAACGACGACTCGATGGGCTCGCCCTTGAGCGGCACCTATTCGGGCACGGTCGAATATCCGATCGGCTCCGGCGCCGGCATCGAGATCAAGAGCGGCCACATCAACTTCAACGGCGGCAATCTCTACAGCGGCGTCACCAAGCTCACCGGCGGCGTCCTCGAAGCGGCGGATGGCGGCGGGCTGCCGTCGGGCAGCAATCTCGACTTCAACGGCAGCGGTATCTTCGAGACGAACGGCGAATTCCTGCGCTATCTCGGCACCGACGGCTATCTGGTGCAGTGGACGGGTTCGGGCGGCTTCGCGTCCGACTATGTGAACGAGGATTGCGATCCGACCGTGGTTCCCGCCGAGCCCGCTTGCGCGCCGACGCCCAACGGTCTGACGGTGACGCTGAACGGCGGCCAGCAGGTCGCCTGGAGCACCGACGGCTTCGTGCCCACCGGCAGCGCGCTGATCTTCGGCGCGGCCGAGGCGACCGACGGCGTCACCTTCACCAACGATATCGACCTGGCGGGCGGCAACCGCACGATTCTCGTCACCGCCAACGCCGACAATGTCGATACCGCGACGTTGACCGGCGTGCTGTCCGACGGCGCGCTCACCGTCGGCGATTCCACCCATAGCGGCATTCTCATCCTCACCGGCGAGAACACCTATGCCGGCACGACGACGATCGCGGCCGGCGCCTCGCTGGTGCTTCAGGGGGACGGCTCCATTGCCGATTCCTCCGCCATCATCGACAACGGCACGCTCGACATCTCGCAGACCAATTCGGGCACCTCGCTCGTCACGCTGCAAGGCAGCGGCATGATCGAGCTGGGCAATCAGCCCCTGTCCCTCAGCAACGCCAGCACGACCTTCGACGGCGTGATCGACGGCGCCGGCAGTCTCGAAGTCGCGGCCGGCACGCAGACGCTGACGGGCACCAACACCTATACCGGCGGCACGATCATCGATTCCGGCGCCAAGCTGGCGCTCAGCGGCACGGGCAGCATCTCGACCTCGTCCAAGGTCACCGACAACGGCACCTTCGACATCTCGGCGCTGACCATCGCCTCGGACATCACCACGCTCGACGGCAACGGCACGGTCAATCTCGGCGGTCAGACGCTGGTCTTGACCGACGCGAACGACACCTTCGCCGGCGTGATCCAAGGCTCGGGCGGCATCAAGATCACCGGCGGCACCGAGACGCTGACCGGCACGAACACCTATACGGGCCTCACCTGGATCGGCGCGGGCGACCCGCCCGAACTGGCGCTGAGCGGCACGGGCTCGATCGCGCTCTCGTCCGGCGTCGTCGACAACAGCATCTTCGACATCTCCGCCACCACCGCCGGCGCGTCCATCACCACCCTGTCGGGCACCGGCTCGGTCGTGCTCGGCGCGCAGCGCCTGACGCTCACCGCGGCGCACGAGCTCTTCTCCGGCGTGATCTCCGGTACGGGCGGGCTGACGCTCGCCGCCGGCACCGAGACGCTGAGCGGCGTGAACACCTACACCGGCTCGACCATCATCTCGTTGGGCTCGGATCTCGTTCTCACCGGCGGCGGCGCCATCGCGGCGTCTTCGGGCGTCCAGGACGAGGGCACGTTCGACATTTCGGCGACCACCTCCGGCGCCTCGATCACGACGCTGTGGGGCGGCGGCGAGGTTCTGCTCGGCGCCAAACGGCTGACCATCACGAACGGCAGCACGACCTTCTCGGGCGCCATCGACGGCAGCGGCGGGCTCACCGTCTCCGGCGGCACGCAGACGCTGTCGGCCAGCAACGGCTATACCGATCGCACCATCATCGCCAGCGGCGCCAAGCTCGCGCTCTCCGGCGTGGGCAGCATCGCCGCCTCGTCCGGCGTGACCGACAACGGCACCTTCGACATCGCGGCCACGACCGGCGGCGCGTCGATCAAGACGCTGTCCGGAACCGGCAAGGTCGCTTTGGGCGGCCAGACGCTGACGCTCACCGCCGCCAGCGAGACCTTCGACGGCGTCGTCGGCGGCACCGGCGGCCTTAAGGTCGCGGCCGGAACCGAGACCCTGACGGGCACCAACACCTTCACCGGCCTCGCCACGATCGCGGCCGGCGCCAAGCTCGTCCTGACCGGCACGGGCAGCGTCGCGACGTCGTCCGATGTCGTGGACAACGGCACGTTCGACATCTCGGGCACCGGCGCGGGCGCGTCGATCACCACGCTCTCGGGCAACGGCGTCGCCACGCTCGGCAACCACACGCTGACCTTCACCGACGGCAGCACCACCTTCTCCGGCGCGATCGGCGGCACCGGCGGCATCGAGGTCGCCGGCGGCACGCAGACCCTGTCCGGCGCCAACGGCTACACCGGCGGCACGACGATCGATGCCAGCACGACGCTGGCGCTCTCGGGCAGCGGCAGCATCGCCGCCTCGTCGGGCGTTGCCGATCACGGCACGTTCGACATCTCGGGCACCAGCGCGGGCGCAGCGATCACGACGCTGTCGGGCGACGGCACAGTCGCGCTCGGCGCCCAGACGCTGACGCTCACCGCCGCCAACGATACCTTCTCCGGCACGATCGGCGGTACCGGCGGCGTTTTGGCGATCACCTCGGGCGCGGAAACCCTGACCGGCACGAACACCTATTCGGGCGGCACCTCGGTCAGCAACGCGAAGCTGACGGTGAACGGCGATGCGGCGCTCGGCGCGGCCTCAGGTCCCGTGACGCTCGACAACGCCACGCTCGTCACGACGGGCACCTTGACCGCGACGCGCGCGACGACGCTCGCCGGCAGCAACACGCTCGACACCAACCACCAATCCGTCACCTGGAACGGCGCCGTCTCCGGCACCGGCAGCCTCACCGCCGACGGCGGCGGCCTGCTCGTGCTGACGGGCAACAACAGCTACCAGGGCGGTACGTCGATCGTGAACCACACCACGGTCCAGGTCTGCTCCGATGCCAATCTCGGCGCCGCGAGCGGCCCGCTCACCATCACCGACAGCACGCTGATCACGACCTGCAACTTCGCCAGCTCGCGTCCCATCGCGCTGAACGGCACGGGCGTCATCAACTCAGACGGCAACAATCTGGACCTGACCGGCGACATCACGCTGAACCCGGGCAACGGGCCGCTGGTCGTGTTCACCGGCACTGTCCACACCACGGGTCCCTTCGTTCTCAGCGCCACCACCGGTCTGAATGTTTGCGGCACGCTGACGGGAACCGGCACGGACTCGGCCTTCACCACCATCTGCGGCCAGCTCTCGCCCGGCAGCAGCCCCGGAACCATTACCTTCACGAACTCGGTCGTGCTGCTGGCCAGCTCGGTCACCAATCTGGACGTCGACGGAACGGGAATCGGCACAGGCGCCGGCAATTACGACCGCCTTGTCGTTCAGGGCGCGGGTCACACCTTCACCGCAGGAGGCCAGCTCGTCGTGAAGCTTCGCGGCATCACGGGGTCTGCGAACAACACCTTCACCCCGGTTGTGGGCCAGCGCTTCAACGTCGTCCACACCGATGCGGGCGTGGACGGTAGCTATGCCGGTTTGACCGAGCCGGTGACGGGTCTTGCCGCCGGCACGCAATTCGACGCGGTCTATTCGGCGACCGATATCGACCTCGTCGCGACGCCGGTGTCCTACGCGAACCTCACGCCGATCGGGGTCACCGACACGACCAACCGCCAGAGCCTCGGTCATGCCATCGACTCCTATCGTCTGGCGCCCGGCGTGCGGATGACCGGCGATCGCAACCCGGTCCTGACCGCACTCTACAGCCTGCCAGCCGGCAGTATCGGCGCCTCGATGGACCAGATCGCCGGTGCCATCCATGGCGACATGATGAGCTCGGCGCTGTCCCTGAACCGGATGTTCGACTCGACGGCGCTCGATCACCGCAACGCCCGCAGCCTGATGGCGTCGGTCGGCTTCAGCCGCAATGGCGGGATTATGGCGATGAACCGCATGATGGCGCCGCAGCAGGCCGACCTCACCGATGGATCGCCCTTCTGGGCGATCGGCCTGGGCGGCTGGTCGAACACCGCGACCGACGCCAACGCGCCGGGCTATGCGTCGCAATCGGGTGGCGTGATGGCGGGCATCGATCTCTCCAAGGACGCGGATGCGGTCTACGGCATCGGCGGCGGCTATGCCCGCAGCGACGTGGCGACCCAGAACGCCGCCAGCGGCGCCGTTCAAATGGAGCGCGTGCTCGGCTATGGCAGCCAGACCAGGGGCGACTGGCACTTCGATGGCGAGGTCTCGGCCGCGCTGGACGAGTACAGCACCAGCCGCCAGATCGTGATCGGGGCGCTGACACGCACCGCCAAGGGCAGCGCGACCGGCTGGACCTTGTCGGCCGACGGCGCCGTCCGTTACGGCACCGGCTTCGCCAATCCCTTCCTCGAGGCGCGCTACGATTACGTCGGCCGTCAGGGCTTCACCGAAACCAATGCCGGCGATCTGTCGCTCGGCGTGGCGGACGAGAGCCTCGACACCGCGCGCGTCACGACCGGCCTCGACCTGGATCTCAACCGCATGGTCGGCGACCGGACGCCGACGCTGTCGGTCGCGATGCGGCTCGCCTGGGCGCACGATTTCAGCAAGATCGACGGCGTGACCAACGCCGACCTCACCGGTTCGCCCGGCGTCGCCTTCACGGCGCTGTCGAGCCGGATCGGTCAGGATGCCGGCATCTTCAACCTCAGCGCCTCGGGGCAGATCGACAACAAGCTCAGCCTGTTCGGCGAGTACCATCTCGAAGGCCGCACGCGGCAGGTCAGCCAGTCCTTCCTGGGCGGCCTCAGGGTCGATTGGTAGGAACGGCCGCCGGCGCCAAGGCCGGCGGCGATGCCTTCGCTGGCGCCGTCAGTGCGCCGACGCGCGCAGCAATTCGGCAAGATGGTCTTGCCAGAGCGCGGCCCAGGTGTGGGTGCCATGGCCGTGCGTCTGGTCGCTGATCGGGATCAGCACGAAGGTCGCGTGCGGGATCGCCTGGACCTGCGTCTGCGCGATGCCGAGCTCCGGCGGATTGATGAAATCGTCGGCCGAATTCACCCACATCACCGGCGCCCTGATCGCGGCCAGCTTCGCCGACGGATCGTAGTTGCGCGACGCATCGAGCTGATAGAGGAAATCGTTGGCGTCGAGCGATGCCATCTCCTTGGCCGTGTATTGCGCGAGGAACGCATCGGCGGCATCGCGCGTCGGATAGGCCTTCTGCGCCACCAGCGGCGTGGTGCCGGCCATGATCAGGAAATCGATCGCGGTGCGCAGGCCCGCCTGCGGCTGGGTCTTGTACTCGCCGCCGGCCCAGGCGGGATCGGACATGATCGCCTCCATCGACATCTTGCGCCACAGCCGGTTGCGACCGGCGATCTGCACCGGCAGGCACGCCAGCGGCATCAGCGCGTCGACGAATTCGGGATAGGTCTCGCCCCACACGAAGCTGTGCATGCAACCCATCGAGGTGCCCAGGACCAGCCGCAGATGGTTCACATGCAAACCTCGCGTCAGCAGCAGGTAATGCGCGCGCACCATGTCGTCATAGTCGTAATGCGGGAAATGCGCGTGCAGCCCGTCGCTCGGCTTGGACGATTTGCCGTGGCCGATGCCGTCGGGCAGCACGATGAAATACTTGGCCGGATCGAGCAGACCGCCCGGCACGAACAAGACGCCGGAGAATTGCGGCCGCAGGAACTGGTGCCCGTCGCCGCCGGTGCCGTGCAGGATCAGCACCGCGTTGTCGACCCGGCCATGCCGGTCGCGGTGCGGCGTCCCCAGCGTCGTGTAATGCAGCCGCAGATCCTTCAGCGTCTCGCCGTCGGTGAATTTGAAATCATGCGCGACGAAGTCGCCTTCCTTCGTCGCCGGATCGGCGGCGGATGCGGCGCAGACAGCCGATAGGCAGGCGGCAAGCACTGTCAGAATGCGAAACATGCGTGAACTCCTCATGCGATCGTGGACGCGCTGTCCTCATCCTTCGACAGTCGATAGCGTCAGCGTATCGACCAGGATGATGACTTTAGAACAACTCCTCATGCTGAGCTTGTCGAAGCATGAGGCAGCACAAACCGGCATCAGCGGCGAAAGCGCAGGTTCAGGCCCTGCTTCGCCCAATTGGCTTCGACGGTGTCCAGATCGTGCACGCCCGCCGGATTGGCCTTCGACGGCGAATTGCCCAGATAGGGTTCGCGGTCGCGCTGCCAGATGCGCAGCAGGCGGCCCAGCTCGGCCAGCGGTTCGGGGTGATCGTCGACCCTGAGATTGCAGGTGGGAAAATCCTCGGTCGTCACGCCGATAAGCGCGGCGGACGAGATCCCGCGCCGGTCGCCGCCGGCGGCGTTTCCCCGCTCGAGCCCGCGCAGCAGGCGTTCCTGCAGCGGCGCGTCGGGCGCGGCCAGGAACCCCGCCAGCGTCTGCGGCACGACATGTTCATTCGCCATCATGTTGCCCGCGATGCTGACGCCGTCGGCGCCGACATGCCCGGCCCATTCCACGCAATGCTTGCCGGTCCAGCCGGCGACGCGGCCCTTGGCATCGACGGCATGAAGCTGGCGCACGTCGCGGCCTTCGTCGCCGGCCAGCGCGGCATCGATGGCCAGCTTGGGGGAAAGGCCGCGCGCCAATCCGCCCAGGACGGCCGGCGCGAGATAGGGATTGGTCAGCGATTGCGTGCCGACCGCGCCGACATGGGCTCGCGCGAAGATCATGAAGGCGCCGCTGGCGAAGGCCTTGGTCGTCACCGCCGCGCCGAAGGCGCCCGTCTTGGCATCGAAGGCGACGATGGACCAGGTCATGGCCCAAAGCTTAGCCGCCGCCGAGCCCGGCGAGCAACGTCGCGCCGGGCCTGGATGACGGTGCGGGCAAAGATGCTAAGAAAGCCCGGATAAACGGGAGACGGCGATGAACGGCGCGGAAAGTCTGGTGCGGACCTTGGTCGCTTCGGGCGTGGAGGTCTGCTTCTCCAACCCCGGCACCTCGGAGATGCACTTCGTCGCCGCGCTCGACCGCGCCCCGGGCATGCGCGCCATCCTCGGCCTGTTCGAAGGCGCCGTCACCGGCATGGCCGACGGCTATGGCCGCATCGCGGAGAAGCCGGCCTGCACGCTGCTGCACCTCGGACCCGGCTTGGCGAATGGCCTCGCCAATCTGCACAACGCGCGCCGCGCCGCCACGCCGCTCGTCAACATCGTCGGCGATCACGCCACCTATCATGCGCAATACGACGCGCCGCTCGCGTCCGACATCATGGGCTTCGCGCGGCCGGTCTCCGCCTGGGTGCAGTCCTCGCCGAGCGCGCTCACCGTGGCCGCCGATGGCGCCCGCGCCGTGCAGGCTGCGCTGTCGCCGCCCGGGCAGATCGCGACACTCATTCTTCCCGCCGATACCGCCTGGAACGAGGCGGAGGGCGAGGCGCCGCCGCTGCCGCGGCCCGCGCCGTCGCAGGTTTCGGAAGAGGCGATCTATCGCGCGGTCGCGGCGCTGCGCAACGGCAAGCCGACGACGCTGCTGATCCGCGGCGCGGCCCTGAAGGAACGCGGCCTCATCGCGGCCGGGCGCATCGCGGCCAAGTCCGGCGCGCGGCTGGCCTGCGATACCTTCGCGCCCCGTCTGCAGCGCGGCGCCGGCCGCGTGATGACGCAGCGCATTCCCTATTTCGCCGAGCAGATCGTCGAGTTCTTCCAGGACACGGCGCAACTTATCCTGGTCGGCGCCAAGCCGCCGGTCTCGTTCTTCGCCTATCCCGGCAAGCCGAGCTGGGGATTGCCGCAAGGCTGCATCATCCATGCCTTGGCGCATCCCCATGAGGACGGCACGGCGGCGCTGGAAGCATTGGCGCAAGCGTTGGGCGCCGGTCCCGGTCCCATCCATGTCGCGCCGCTCAAGAAGCCCGAAGGCATCGCCGACAAGTTCGATCAGTTCACCATCGGCCAGATCATCGCGCGCCATCTGCCCGAGGGCGCCATCGTGTCGGATGAGGGCGCGACCTCGGGCGCCGGCACGGCGCTCGCCACCGCGACGGCGGCGCCGCACGATCATCTTTCGCTCACCGGCGGTTCGATCGGGCAGGGGCTTCCCGTCGCCACCGGCGCCGCGGTCGCCGCGCCTGCCTCCAAGGTCGTCTGCATCCATGGCGATGGCGGCGCGATGTACACGCTGCAGGCGCTGTGGACCCAGGCGCGCGAGGCGCTGGACGTCACCACGGTGATCTTCGCCAACCGCTCCTACGCCATTCTCAATATCGAGCTGGCGCGGGTCGGCGCCGGCAATCCGGGGCCCAAAGCGCTGTCGATGCTCGATCTGCACAATCCGGAACTCGACTGGACCAAGCTCGCTTCCGGCATGGGCGTCGAGGCGTCGCGCGCCACGACCATCAAGGACTTCGAAAGCCAGTTCGCCGACGCGATGCGCCAAAAAGGCCCGCGCCTGATCGAGGCGGTGCTGGGATAAATCTTCATTGTCATCCCGGCCAAGCGATGCGGTAGCATCGCGCCGAGCCGGGACCCATTGCGACGGGTCTCGATGGGTCCCGGGTCGTCCCCGGCCTTGCCGGGGCCGCCCGGGATGACAGACAACGCGCGTGGAGAAGAAGAATGGACAAGCCAACCGACGATCTGGATCTATGGCGCACGGGCGCCGAAGAACTCATGCCCATGGTCGTGGCCCTGCGCCGCGAGATCCATAAGTTCCCCGAGCTCGGCCTGCACCTGCCCGAAACCACGCGCCGTGCCCGCGAGGCGCTGGCCGGCCTGGATGTCGACATCGTCGAAAGCAAATCCACCTCCAGCCTGATCGTGACGCTCAAGGGCGCGAGCCAGGGCCCGACCATCCTCCTGCGCGGCGACATGGATGCGTTGCCGATGCCCGAAGACACCGATCTGGACTTCAAATCCCGGAACGAGGGCCGCATGCATGCCTGCGGCCATGACAGCCACACCGCCATGCTGGTCGGCGCGGTGCACCTGCTGCATCGCCATCGCGGGCGGCTGAACGGCAACGTCAAATTCTTCTTCCAGACCGGCGAGGAAGGCTATGCCGGCGCCCGCCACGTCATCGCGGAAGGCCTGCTCGACGCGGCGCCGGCGCCGAACGCCGCTTTCGCCATCCACATCTCGCCCAACATTCCGGCCGGCGTGATCGCCACGCGTCCGGGTCCGCTGATGGCGGCGACCGACACGATCGCCATCGAGATCACCGGCAAGGGCGGCCACGCCTCGCAGCCGCACTACACGCTCGATCCCATTCCCGTCGCCTGTCAAATTGTGACGGCGCTCCAAGGATTGGTGACGCGGCGGATCGAGGCGTTCGATCCGGTCGTGCTCTCGATCACCAAGATCGAAAGCGGCACGACGCAGAACGTGATCCCCGAAAGCGCCCGGCTGCTCGGCACGCTGCGCAGCTTCTCGGAGAAGAGCCGCGCCACCGCGCGCGAAGGCATCGCGCAGATCGCGCAAGGCATCGCCAAGGCGCACGGCCTGACGGCGCAGGTCGATCTGGCGGCCGGCTATCCGGTGACGATCAACGACGGCAAATTCGTCACCTTCGCGCAGGACGTCGCCGTCGATCTGCTCGGCCCGGAGCGTTCCATCACCCTGCCCGCGCCGATCATGGGGGCGGAGGATTTCTCCTACGTGCTGCAGAAGATGCCGGGCTGCATGATGTTCTTGGGGGTGGCGCCGGACGGCGTCTCGCATCACCACGCCCATGCCTGCCATTCCAACCGCATGATGATGGACGAGGCGGCGATGGCCAGCGGCATCGCGCTGCACGCCGCGATCGCGCAGCGCTATCTCGCCGGCGCCTGAGGGAGCGCAACGATGGAGCACAATCCCGCACTCGAAGCCCATGAGCATACCGAGCATGCGGAGCACGCCGCGCATGCCGGCGATCCCTTCATCTCGCGCGTCGCGATCACCGTCGCCGTCCTCGCCGTCCTGACCGCGACGGCCGGCAGCCTGGAGACCATGGAGGGCGAAGGCGCGCTTGGCGCCACCAGCGAAGCGGTGCTGCAGCAGGATCGCGCCACCGATACGTGGAACGAGTTCCAGGCCGACAGCATCAAGAAGCATGTCTACGGCATTGCGGCGCGGGGCGCCTCGGGCGCCGATGGCGAGTATTTCCGCAAACAGGCGAAGGAATACGGCGATACGCAGGACAAGCTGCGCGAAAAGGCACTGGACAACGAAAAGGGCCGCGACCGCCTGCTTGCCCTGAGCGCCAAGCATGAAGAGCGCCACAGATGGCTGACCGGCGCGGCGACCCTGTTCGAGATCGGCATCGCCATGTCCACCGTCGCCATCATCACGCGCCGCCGCTGGCTGTGGGCGACGGCCGGCGCGTTCGGCGTCGTGGGCGTGGCTCTCTTGGGCACTGCCTATCTGACGTGAGCAGGAAAGCGGATTACACGAAGTTTAGTTGGCTAATTCTTTTACTTGATCGCCCGAAGACCGAATCAAGCCACCCTGTCATCCCCGGCTGAGTATCGCGCGCTAGGCGTGCGATGCTCAGCCGGGGATGACATTCGTTTCAAGATCGGAGGGGTTCGCCATGTCCGGTTCGTTCGCGAGATTGCGGGACATCCGCGCCAAATATCCCCTGCGCAACGTCTATGCGGAATTGCGCGGGGAGATGGGCAAGCTCGAAAAGCTCGCGGTGTGGATCACCGACCATGTCGGCACGATGACGTTCTTTCTGCTGATCCTGATCTGGACGATCTTTTGGCTCGGCTGGAATCTGCTCGCGCCGCCGTCGCTGCAATTCGATCCGCCGATGGGCTTCGTGTTCTGGCTGTTCATCTCCAACCTCATCCAGATCATGCTGATGCCGCTTCTGATGATCGGCCAGAACATCCAGGGCCGCGCTTCCGAAGCGCGCGCCGAGCACGATCTGGAGGTCAACATCAAGGCGGAGGCCGAGATCGAGGTGATCCTGCGCCACCTCGAACGCCAGAACGAGATGCTCACCGCGATGCTGCAGAGCCAGGGCGTCAAGATCGACGAGATCCTGTCGGCCAGTCAGGGGTAGATGACGGACGGTTTCTCAGTTGTCATGGCCCGCGAATGCGGGCCACCCAGGTGATCGTAGGGCGCGCCACTTGACTGCAATGGGTTGCGCGAAATCCTGCGAAACGTGTGCAGAACCCAACTGGGTGGCCCGCATTCGCGGGCCATGACACTCGGAGCGAGCGCGCTCTACTCGTGTGCCGCCGCCCGCGACCGACGCGCCTGCATCGCGATGCCCAGCGGGATCGAGGCGAGATAGATCATCAGGCACACCGTCGCGGTGACCCAGGGCCAGGTGACCATGAAGCCGGTCAGCACGCCGACGAAGCCCCACAACACGAAGCGGTGCCGCCGCGACGGGCGCATGTATTTGATCGACGGCGTCGGCAGCCGGCTGACCATCAGGCTGGCGGCGATCGCGATGGTGATGCCGCTCACGATGGGCGCACGGAAGATCTCGCCGCCGCCCTGAAAGCTGAGCAGCAGCGGCAGCATCAAGAGTCCCGCCGCGGCCGGCGTCGGCAGGCCCGTGAAATAGGGATGGCGCGCGGTCGCGCCCTCGTCGCGCACGCTCTGCACGTTGAAGCGCGCCAGCCTTATCGCCGAACAGACGCAGAAGATCAGGGCCGCGATCCACCCGGCATTGCCCATCCGCTCCAGGCTCCACAGATAGATCAGCACGCCGGGCGCCACGCCGAAGCTGACGAGGTCCGCCAGCGAGTCGAGCTGCGCGCCGAACGGCGTGTCGGCGCCGAGCCGCCGCGCGGCGCGCCCGTCCAGCATGTCGAACAGCATCGCGAAGATGATGGCGATGACCGCGGCGCTCCATTGCGCATCGATGGCGAAACGGATCGCGGTGATGCCGCTGCACAGCCCCAGAAGGGTCAGAACGCTGGGCACCACCCGCCCGACCGAAAGCTCTTCCAGCCGCTCGGCCATGCGGCGCCGATCAATCCTGCGATTTGCCAATGGGTTACGCCTAAACTTGCAGTTCCGCCAAGACCGTCTTGCCGGCCACTGTCACAGAACCTTCTTGTATCACGATCTTGGCGGTCGGTGGCAAATAGACGTCGAGCCGGCTGCCGAACCGGATGATGCCATAGCGGGCGCCGCGCCGAACCGTATCGCCGGGCTTCAGATCGCAGACGATGCGCCGCGCCACCAGTCCGGCGATCTGCACCACCGCGATATCGTCGTCCGGACTTGTCGCGCCGGCCGGCCGAATGCGCGCCGACATCCGTTCGTTGTGCACGCTCGCCTTGTCGAAGGAGGCGTTGAAGAATTTTCCTGGCCGGTACTGCAGCGCCATCACGGTTCCGCTCACCGGCATGCGGTTCACATGTACGTTGAACACGTTCATGAAGATAGACAGCCGGCGGCGCGGCGCCGGGCCGAGGCCAAGTTCATCCGGTGGAACCGCTTCGACGATCGGCAGCAGCTTTCCATCCGCCGGACTGACCAGTCGGTTCTCTCCGGGCGGCGCTTGGCGTTCCGGATCGCGGAAGAAGGCGATGCACCACAGCGTCAGCGGCGCGAACGCCACCGCCGCGCCGTGCGAAAATTTCCAGACGAGAAAATTGATCACCGCGAAAACCCCGATGAACGGCCAGCCTTCGCGGTGGATGGGAAGTCTCAAATCGGTCGTCTCGCCAAAAAGAAAAAGGGCGACGCCATGGCGGCGCCGCCCCGTTTCATACCGAATTGCGCTTTATGCGCGCTCGCCCGACCAGGGGAACGAGCCGAACGCACCGGCCTTGACGTTGCCGGAAACCTTGTTGCCGTCGACCGCGCCGCTGAACTCCAGCGTCATCGGCATCGGCGAGGTGATCGACACCGACCAGCCGATATTGTTGCCATCGACCTTGCCGTTGGCGATGGGCATCGAGCCCTGCGCCGCGGCCTGGGTGCCGGTCAGTGTGCCGCCCTCGGCTTTGAGGTCGAGCGCCGCCTTCTGTGCGCCCATGGGTGAATTGATCACGATATTCCACTTGCCATCGACGGACATGCGCCGTTCCTCCCTTGATGAAGGCCCGCATCTAAGATGCGTGTCACCGTCAGCGCAAGCCTTAGGTGACGATAACGTCACGTAATTTGCCGCTGTCACGAAAAACGACAGCGAGATCAATTCCCTAGGGGAATGGCTATCGAATCTGGGGCGGACTAATCCGCCAGCACCGGTGTGGGGGAATGGCGATGGGTGCCGAGTTGCCAGGTGTCCATCGCGCCGAGCAAGCCGCTCACCGTGGCGCCGTCCTCGGACAAGGGCAAAAGCAGCACTTCGCGCTCCAGATGCTCCTTGCCTTCGAGCTGCGTCCGCTTCGGCCCGCTGGCCAAAGGCTTGCCGTTCTCGACGCACTGCCGGAACAACGCGTCGACCGCGTCCCAAAAATCCGTTCCGCGCAAGCCCGCCAGCGTCGTCGCGCCGCACGGGTCGCCCATGAATTGGATCAGACGGTCGCCGCGAAAGCGGACGCGAAAATCGCCGCCGCCGTCCAGCACCTCCACCATGAAGGTCCAGGGCAAGACGCGGCGCAGATGCGCCGGCGTCATCTCTGCGCGCCGCGGCGCCATGCGCCCGGCCGCCAGCTCGCGCCACACGCGATAGACCGCCCGCAGCCGCTCGCTGGTGAGGGTGCGGGTAAAGACGTCTTCTGACAGGGACATGTCGCGCCAGGACACGCTCTCTCCAGCGCGTCCTCTCCATAGTTGGATGGGGAAGGCGACTCCCTCTTCGGAAGGCAAATCGCGGGCGGGCTTGTATCAGTTTGTACTACGTACGAAGTGCGACCGAACGCCCCGCTATCTCGGATCGATACAGGGGCGGCCCGCGGAAAGCCGCTAATTCTCCAGCATGACCTTGCACTGATGGGTCGGCGTGCGCAGCGCCTCGAAGGCGGCGGGCAGCCGGTCGAGATCGACGACGTCGGTGATCATCGCCTCGACGTCGATCCGGTCGGACGCGATCATCGCGATGACATAGTCGAAATCGGCCGGGCGATAGCCCAGCACGAACTGGATCTCCAGCTCCTTCACGATGCCGATCAGCGGCATGATCGTGTCGGGCTTCTGGCACACGCCGGCGACGACGATGCGCCCGCCGCGCGGCGCTTCTCCCATCGTGTTCATCAAAAGGCCCGGCGCACCGACGCATTCAAAGATGATGTCGGGCGCCTTGCCGGCGATCTCCTGGACCTGCGGCGCCAGCGGTTGATCGGGATCGATGGCATCGGTGGCGCCGAAGCGCGCCGCCATCTCGCGGCGCACTTGCGCCTTCTCGCTGACGATCACGTGGCGCGCGCCCAGGAACTTGGCCCACAGCATCGCCGACAGGCCGACCGGCCCCGCGCCGATGACGAGCACGGTGGCGCCGCGCGGCATCCTCGCCATGTCGACGGCGTGCAGCCCGACCGCCAGCGGCTCGACCATCGCGCCTTCGCGGAACGACACGTTCGCCGGCAACCGATAGCCGCTGCTCGATCCGATGCGGACATAGTCGGCATAAGCGCCATGGCTGCGCCCGAGACCGACCGGAATCAATTTCGCGCACGAACTGCTCAGCGACAGCGACAGGCACGGCGAATGCTCGCCGCAGCAGATCACGGGAAAGCCCGCGACGCGGTCGCCCGCTTTCCACAGATGCTTGACCGCGCTGCCGACCTCCACCACTTCGCCGGCGAATTCATGACCCATCACCGATCCGGCGGGCAGCGGCATGATGGTGTCCGGCTCGGTCATGTGCAGGTCCGAGCCGCAGATGCCGCAGGTCCTGACCTTCAGGATGATGTCGTGCGGCGCCGGCACCGGATCGGCGATCGTCTCCACCGCCAGCGGCTTCTGCATTTGCTTGAACACGGCGGCGCGCATCGGATCGTCCCACGGATTGTCTGCGTATCGGACGGCACGTTATGCCATGTTGGTGCGCTGGCAAACGGAAGGGACGCATGACCGACACTTACGCTACGGCACGCTCGATGCTCGCCGACCTCGCGGCGAAGAAGATCTCGGCACGCGAACTGCTCGACGCCCATCTCGCCCGCAACGCGCAGGTCGCCAACGCGGTCAACGCGGTGATCGCGACCGACCTCGACCGCGCGTGCCGCGACGCCGCCGCGGTCGATGATGCACGGGCCAAGGGCGCGGCGCTCGGCCCGCTGGCCGGCCTGCCGATGACGGTCAAGGACGGCTTCGATGTGGAGAATCTGCCGGCCACCTCCGGCAATCCGATGTTCGCGGACCGGGCGAAGGATTGCGCCGACGCGGCGGTCGTCGCGACCGCGCGCAAGGCCGGCGCCATCATCTGGGGCAAGACCAACGTGCCCTTCATGCTGGCGGACATCCAAAGCTACAACGCGGTCCACGGCACCACGAACAATCCCTATGACGTCACGAAAGTCCCCGGCGGCTCGTCCGGCGGCGCGGCCGCGGCGCTGGCGACCGGCGTGACGCCGCTGGAGATCGGCTCCGACATCGGCGGCTCGCTGCGCCATCCGGCGAATTTCTGCGGCGTCGTGGCGCTCAAGACGAGCTGGGGCGCGCTCGACGGTCGTGGACATGTCCCGCCGGTGCCCGGCCAGTACGTGCCCGTCGATCTGGGCGTCTACGGACCGATGGCGCGCAATCTGAGCGACCTGAAATTGTTCTGGAGCGTCCTGCACGGCACGCCCGAACGGACGCGCCGCGACGTCAAGGGCGCGCGCGTCGCGGTGTGGCGCGAAGAGCCGAGCTGGCCGCTCGCGCGCGACGTGCGCGACGCGGCCGAACGCGCCGGCAAGGCGCTGGCCGATGCCGGCGCCGTGGTCGAATTCGCCAAGCCCGATATCGACGGCGCGCAATTGATGGCGGCCTACACCGCCATCCTCACGCCCATCGTCGCGCTCGATTTTCCGGAAGAGATGATCGACGCCTTCACCGCCATGCGCGACGCCGACCGCGTGCTGATGAATTCCGGCGGCCCCGAGGCCGGCATCGCGGCGTTCCGCTATCGCGCCTCGGCGCCATATCGCGAGATCGCCGCGGCCCAGGTCGTGCGCGAAAGGCTGAAGGAGAAGCTGGCGGACTTCTTCACCCGCTACGACATCGTCGTCATGCCGATCGACATGGTGCCACCCTTTGCGCACACCCAGGACGG
>Ga0265320_10000369_pt1 | contig 36482 bp, 32 predicted proteins | sample 4827metaG_FD_202087 | JGI IMG/M metagenome (GOLD analysis project Ga0265320, IMG submission 202087) | Rhizosphere microbial communities from Carex aquatilis grown in University of Washington, Seatle, WA, United States - 4-8-27 metaG | ecosystem: Host-associated > Plants > Roots > Rhizosphere >... | reverse complement strand
CCTTGGGCCTTGAAGGCGGCGAAGATGCCGAAGGTGTGGATGCTTTCGCTGACGCCGCCAGCGAGGGCGACATCCACTTCGCCGAGGCGGAGCATCTGCGCGGCCTGGATGAGGCCCGCGTTGCCGGCGGCGCAGGCGGCGCCGATGGTGTAGTGCGGGCCGGTGAGGCCAAGGTTGATGGTGACTTCGCCCGCGGGATTGTTGGCGACGGTGCGGGGGTTGTGGTGGTGCGTCCAATACTTGGTGTCGTAGTTGAACTGCGAGATGTTGAAAATTTCGTTCTCGGTTTCGACATTGCCGTGCTCGGTGATGCCGATGTAGACGCCAGCGCGGGCGGGGTTGAGGCGCGCGAGGTCAAGCCCGGCGTCGGCCAGGGCTTCGCGGGCGCAATAAATGGCGATGCTGCCGGCGCGGGTGCCGTTGCGCACTTCCTTGCGCTTCTGGTATTTCAGCGCGTCGTAATCGCAAACCCCGGCGAGTACGTCGCCCATGTAGCGGATGGGCCTCCGCTGGATGTTGGGCCGGCCCGCGAGGAGGTTCGCGCGAAATTCGGCGAGCGTGTTGCCGTTCGGAGCGGTGAGGCCAAGACCGGTGACGACGATGCGGTCGTCGGCGTTTTTCGGGCGAACGCGCAGGTGCGGGGCGGCGGAAGACGAGTTAATGGCGAAGGAAGACAAGGGGAAGCCCGTCTTTCTATCAAAAGCGCGCGACGGGGGAAACCTTTTTCATCCGACCACGCGCTAAACCGCATCGGCCACGCGCGGGGCGGACGGGCGCAGACGCCGGGCCGCCTGGCGCGCGAGGAGGTGGCTGGGCCGCTCCACCGCATAATAAAAGAGACAGGACACCACGAGGACAAAGCCAGCCATCAGCATCCACGGTAGAATTAGATTCGGGGTGACGAAGGAAAACCACGCCCTAAATAGGGCGGCGGCGGGGCCATGCACCAAGTAGAGCGAATAGCTCCACTGCCCAGCCCACTCGATCCAACGAATGGGACGCGCGGCGCGGTGATAGCAAATTTCCCGGTGCAGCCAAACCACGGCTGGCAATGCGAAAATATTTAAACTCCAGGGATACCCGACGGCGGCGTGAAAACGAAGCACGCTGCACCCGATGCCCAGCAGCAGAATCAATCCGCGCCAGAACCAGATATTCCGCAGAGATACCGGTGTACCGCCCGGGGCTTGGACCGTATCCGCCAACTCGCAGCCCAATAACCAGCACGGCAACCCCACCAGCCAGTTCCAACCCGGGCCGAAGGAGGGATAATCCGGCGCCTGCGGATTGCGCAGGATGACAACCAAGGCCGCGACGTAAGCCGCGAGCACCAGGCCGCGCCAGCCGCCCAGGCGCACCCGCAGCGCCAGCAACGCCGGGTAAATCAGATAATAGATGAATTCCGCCAACAGGCTCCAGAGCACGGACACTTGCAGGAACGCCATCGAAACGCCGCTGACCCGCCCCAAAATTATGGCGGCCAGCATCGGCGGCAGCAGACGCAAATAGCGCCGGGCATAAAACTCCCGCAGCCGGGGCCGCCGGGCGAATTGCGCGTAGGGATGGTGAATGCAAAAACCGGAGATGATAAAAAAGACGATCACCGCCGCCGGCCCGCACCACAGGTTGCCCCATAGCCCGCGCGCCGCCCAACCGAGCTTCGAATCCCCGCTAATCACCAACGGCGGAACATCGTGGTAGCAAAAAACCCAGAACGCGCAGAGAAAGCGAATGGAATCCAGGCCGCGCAAGCGCTCCGACGGGGTGGATGATCCCTGCATGACCGCCATTAATCCCCAACCCGCATCCCTCCGCAACCCCGAATGGAAAATTTTCGCGTGTTGCCGATGCGCAACTTTTCAAAAATTCATCCCTACTGCACATACGCCAGCGACTGCGCGACGCGCTCCACCTGCGGCAGGCCTTCGAGCAGATCGGCTATGGCGTCCCACTTGCCATTAATGAGGGCGGAGTGCGCCGAGTCGGGCATACAGGCGGAGTAAGTCTTGCCGGAGCAGGTGACGAATTTGTTCAGCACGTCGAGCTGGATTTCCGCGGCGGGATTTTTCTCGATCAAGTCGGCCAGGGCCTGGATATCGGCGCGGGCCATTTTCAGGCAGGGCATGCCGAGCGTGATGGAGTTGCCGAAGAATATTTCCGCAAAACTTTCCGCAATCATGGCGCGGAAGCCGTGGCGATAGAGCGACTGCGGCGCATGCTCGCGCGAGGAGCCGCAGCCGAAATTCGAGCCACTCAGGAGGATGCTCGCGCCCGCAAAGCGCGGGTCGTTGAGGGGATGCGCCTTGTTGGAGCCGTCGGCTTTTTTGCGCTCGTCGTAGAAGGCGAACTCGCCGAGGCCGTCGAAGGTGATGCATTTCATGAACCGCGCCGGGATGATGCGGTCCGTGTCAATGTCGGCGCCGGGGACGAAGACGCCGCGGCCGGTGACGGAGGTGATTTTGGCGAGGGCCATGATGGAGATGGTTTAATTTTTAAATACTTCGCGCGCGTCGCTGATGACGCCCGTGACGGCGGCGGCGGCAACCATGGCGGGGCTCATCAGAATCGTGCGGCCGGTCGGGCTGCCCTGGCGGCCTTTGAAATTGCGATTGCTGGAGCTGGCGCACAACTGGTCGCCGATGAGTTTGTCGGGATTCATCGCCAGGCACATGGAGCAGCCCGCGCCGCGCCATTCAAACCCGGCGGCACGGAACGTCTCGGCCAGACCCATTTCCTCGGCGAGTTTGCTCACGCCCTGCGAGCCGGGCACGACGATGGCCTTGACGCCGGGCATGACGTGGTGGCCTTTGACGAGGCGCGCGACTTCCTGCAAATCCGAGAGGCGCCCGTTGGTGCAACTGCCCAGAAACACGACATCCACTTTCGTACCCAAGATGGGCTGGCCGGGCCGCAGTTTCATATGCGTGAAGGCTTCGCGCGCGGTGGCGCGGTCTTTTTCCGGCAGCGTGTCCGGCTCAGGCAAATTTTCGTGGATGAAGACGGCTTGGCCCGGGTTGATGCCCCAGGTGACGGTCGGGCTGATGTCCTCGGCGCGGATGTCCACGACCTTGTCGTAATTGCAGCCGGGATCGGAGGCGACGGCGCGCCAGAGCGCGACGGCCTTATCCCACTCCGCGCCTTTCGGCGAATACGGGCGGCCTTTGAGATAGGCGAAAGTCGTCTCGTCGGGATTGACATACCCGCAGCGCGCGCCGCCTTCGATGGACATGTTGCAGACGGTCATGCGCTCTTCCATGGAGAAACGGTCGAACACGTCGCCGCCGTATTCGTAGGCAAAGCCCAGCCCGCCGTTGACGCCGAGCAGGCGGATGATGTGCAAAATCACGTCCTTGGCGTAAACGCCGCGGCCCAGCTTGCCGTTCACATTGATGCGGCAGACCTTCATCGGGCTGAGCGCCATCGTCTGCGTGGCGAGCACGTCGCGCACCTGGCTGGTGCCGATGCCGAAGGCAATCGCGCCGAACGCGCCGTGGGTGGACGTGTGCGAGTCGCCGCACGCGATGGTCATACCCGGCTGGGTGATGCCCTGCTCGGGGCCGACGATGTGGATGATGCCCTGCTGGCCGCTGTTGAGGTCGAAGAATTTGATGCCGAAATCGCGGCAATTCTTGCGCAATTCCTTGATCATCGCGTCGGCCAGCGGGTCGGAAAACGGCTCCGCGCGCTCGTTGGTCGGGACGATGTGGTCCACCGTCGCGAACGTGCGCTGCGGGTAGAGCACCTTGAGGCCGAGGTCGCGCATCATGCCGAAGGCCTGCGGGCTGGTGACCTCGTGGATGAGATGGGTGCCGATAAACAACTGCGTCTGCCCGTTCGGCAAGGTGCGAACGGCGTGGGCGTCCCAAACTTTTTCAAATAAACTTTTGGCCATGGCGGATGCGGTGGAAAAAGGTGATGAAGGGGTCAAATTTAATCCCCCGCCCCGCCCCGGTCAAGGTTATATTCTCAATTTTGTCTCAATAGGGAAATGGCTCGGAAATAGTCACTTAACAAACCACTCAAAATTGGTCTGGAGTTTCATTATTGAAATTTATGGGATGGCAGCTTTGATTTCTTTTACCTTGCTCATGCGAAAATATTATTGCGTCATGCAGGCGGAAACGAGCCTCGAAATTACTTCAGGTGAATCCCGGTTTTTGAACAAGGGCAATTCTGGCCTCGCGGAGCGAGGCGATGAACCTAGCCGGGGGTTTTAACCCCCGGACAGGGATGATTAAAGGGTCCGCGTCGCGTAGCGACGCCTGAACTCCCCGCAGGGTGCGCTGAGAAGTCACTTCAAGCGTCGCGATGCGACGCGGGGGCAGACCATCATTTTCCGTGGACTAAAGTCCACGCCTAAGTTCGGAGCCACGCTACGCGTGGCAAAGTCACTACCCAAAAGTCCAAATCCAATTCAGAAATAGCCTACTCCTTCGCATCTTTAAATTCCTCAATCTTCCAGCCGGGCTGGTTGCAGGCAGTGGCGATTTCGTCGAAGGCGGCGATTTCCGCCGCCGAGAATAACAAACCGCCGAAGCGCGCGCATTTCGCGGCGGCCTGGGCTTCCAACTGGCCGGGGACGAGGCAGTTTTCATTGCCGCCGGCGAGGATGTCGCGCAGCACGGCTTTGACGTTCGCGGATTGCGAGCGACCGTGGGCAAACGCGCCGCCGGAAATGGCCTCGGGGTGAATGATCTGGAAATAGAAACACGGCGTGTGTTTTTCGCCGTCGTCCTGGCCCCGGCAGCGGACCGTGGGTAGAGAGCCGCCGATGAACGCGGCAACGATTTCGTTAATGAGCGAGAGACCGTAGCCTTTGTGCTGGCCGAAGGGCAGCAGCGCGGCGACCTTCGCCGGGTCGGTGGTGACTTTGCCTTCCTTGTCCACCGCGGCGTCGGGCGGGAGTTGCTTGCCTTCGCGGAGGAGTTGCTGCACGCGGCCCATCGCGACGACGGAGGTGGCCCAATCCACGACAATCGGAAAGCCAATTGCCTCGGTGGTCGGGAAACCCCACGAATGCGGGTTGGTGCCGAGCGTGGCGCGACGTCCGCCGAACGGGACGACTTCCGCGAGCGCCGCCGTGCAGTTGGTGTAGGCGAGATAGCCACGCTTCGCGGCTTCCATCACATACCCGCCGCCCCAGAGGTAGTGAAAGGCGTTGTCCACCGAGACCTGGCCGATGCCGTATTTGTCGGCGAGCGCAATGCAAGTTTCGATGGCTTCGAGCGCGACGGCCTGGCCGAGCTTTTTATTACAGTCCCAAATTTCCGTGGCGGAGAAGCGCGTGGATTTCTTTTCAATCGACGCGCCGGGGACGCAACCGCCCGCGCCGGAGCCAAAATGGTCATCGAGGTGGAGGGCCTTGATGCCGTTATGCGTGCGGATACCGTGGCGCGAGGCGTTTTCGGCGACGCGGGTCGCGGCGGCGGCCTCGTCGGCGGTATAGCCGCGTTTTTGGTAGGCCGCGGCGACAGTCGCGTAGTGGCGCGCGGGCGGGACGACATAAAAGGTTTCAGCCATGGGAATAACAAAAAGTTGGGGGTTGCTGAAAAACCGCCGATTCAGCGCGGCGCGGGAATCGGCACTTTGTTGACTTGCGCGAGGGGTTTTTCGCCACGCAGGGCGAGGAGGAGATTATCCACCGCCATGCCGGCCTGACGTTGCACACTTTCATAGGTGCGCGAGGCGACGTGGGGCGTGATGATGCAATTCTTGGCCTTGAGCATCGGGTGGTCGGCGGGGGGCGGCTCGACGTCGAGCACGTCCGTGCCATAGCCGCCGAGCTGGCCGCTTTCGAGCGCGGCGATGATGGCGGCGTTGGCCACGAGTTCGCCGCGCCCGCAATTGATGAGCAGCGCGCCTTTTTTCATGATCGCCAGACTGCGCGGGTTAATCATCTCTTGCGTCTCGGCCGTGAGAAACGTGTGGAGGGAAACCACGTCGGCAGCTTTAAGCAAATCGTCGAGGTGCGCGGCGCGGCTGACCTCATTTGCCTTGGCGAATTCCGCATCCCAATGGATGTCGTAGCCGATGCAGGCCATGCCGAAGGCGCGCGCGCGGATGGCCATTTCCTTGCCGATGCGACCGAGGCCAACGATGCCGAGGGTCTTGCCGTAAAGTTCGTTCCCGGTGAGGCGCTTCCACTGGCCGGCGCGGGTGTAATTGATTTCTTCCACGAAATGCTTGCTCAGGCAGAGCATCAGGCCGAAGCAATGCTCGGCGACCGTGGTGTGGTTGACGCCCGGCGTATAGGTGATGGGGATGCCGTGTGCGGTCGCGGCGGCCACGTCGATTTTGTCCACGCCAATGCCGTATTTGGCGATGACGCGCAGGCGGGGCAGGGATTTCTCGATGACGGCGCGGGTGATGGCGTCGTCGCCGCAGAGAAAGGCGTCGAAGGAGCCGGCCAGTTCGAGCATTTTCGCCTCGGGCAGCGGGCCGCGTTCGCGGACGAGTTCGAGGCCGGCGGCGGCCAGTTTGTCGTGGTGCAAGCCAGGGGTGTCCTGCAACGAAGTGGTGGTAACCAGAACGCGAGTCATGGAAGGTGCGAAAGGGGTTGACGATGAAGGGCGAGGCTCAATCTGGCAAGACGAAAGCCAAGGCGGAGGGATGCCCCGGCAAATTCCAAATCAGACGAGATGAGGACCGTGGCTGAGGGATTCCCCTTGTAACTTTTCCGACACTTTTAATTGCAATCTGCGTGGGGCGGTCTACTTTGGCTAGTCTTCAACCATCATGCCCCAGACGCTCCCTACCCCCGTCACCCTCGGATTAAACAAGTCGTTCGGCTTCGGCGATAGACTCGGCTTGGCCACCCCCGGCCACCTGGCGGCCATGAAGGCCCATGGCCAGGGTTTTTCCGGAATCTACGCGCAGCAGTCCATCCGCGAGATGACGCGCACCCAACGCAGCCCGGAGGAAGTCATGGGCGCTGCGCAGCGCAGCCTCGCCGCCGCCCACTACGCCGCTGCATGGGGTGCCGACGCAGACCACTTGAAAACTGTCGCTGACATTGACCTCACGGCGAAAGCGGGCTTCACGTTTTTCACGCTCGACCCGTCGCCGTTCGTCAACAACGAGGCCGACAAGTTGGACCAAGCCGCGCTGGCCGCGCAAGTCGCCGCACTGCTGAAGGACGGCATCTTCCCGGCGGGCTTTGACGACGAGTACCTGAAAGGCTCCCACGACCTCGGTGCCCACGGCGTCTTGAAATTTACGCGCGAGGGATTGCACCGCGCCGCGGTGAAATACGGGCGCGCCATCGCCCACATCGGCGTGCTGTCGGCGCATTTCGAGAAAACGGTCAAGCGTCCCTACGAGGTCGAAGTCTCCGTGGACGAGACGGATACACCGACCAAACCGCTCGAACATTTGTTTTGGGCGCTCGAGCTGCGCCGCCGCGGCGTGAAGCATGTCGTGTCGCTCGCCCCGCGCTTCATTGGCGATTTTGAGAAGGGAATCGATTACAAGGGCGACCTGAAGGAATTCGAGAAACAATTGCGCGTCCACGCCGCCATCGCGGAAAAATTTGGGCCGTATAAAATCTCCGTCCACTCCGGCTCCGACAAGTTTTCGATTTATCCCGTCATTGGCCGCGTCTGCGGCACGCGCCTGCACGTAAAAACGGCGGGCACGAACTACCTTGAGGCCCTGCGCGTCGTCGTGCGCGTGGACCCGAAACTGTTCGGTGAAATCGCCGCCTACGACGCCGGACGCTTCGCGCAGGACAAGCAGAGCTACCATATTTCTGCGACGGACGCCGGAGTCGCCGCCCTGGCGAAAACCGCGCCGACGGATTTTGAACGCGTATACCTGGACGAAACCACCGGACGCCAGTTGCTCCACGTCACGTTTGGCTCGACGCTCACCCTCGGCAAAACCGCCTCGGGTCGGCTGTTCAAGGACGCGATTCTGGAAATTCTCGGCAAGCATGCCGACCTGCATTCCGAATTTTTGGAGAAACATTTGGGCAAGCATTTGCGGCTGTTGAATGCTGGATAAGAAGGGTCTGAGGGACAGAGGCACAGAGGCACAGAGGCACAAAGGGTGGAACCGCCATTCTCCCGAGGACTAAACATGACATCCACCATCAAAACCTTTCGTGATTTGCATGTCTGGCAAAAAGCAATGACCTTGGTGACGGACATCTACCAAGTCAGCCGCCTTTTCCCCAAAGAAGAAATATATGGGCTAACCAGCCAGTTGCGCCGTTGTGCCATTTCCATCCCCTCCAATCTTGCCGAAGGCTACGCTCGTCGTTCCCGCGCGGATTACACCCGCTTCGTGCAAATTGCCACCGGCTCGCGTTATGAATTGGAAACCCAACTCGAAATCGCCGCCAACTTGGGCTATCTTTCCAAAGGGCGTTATATCGAAATTCATGAACATGCCCGTGAAATTGAACGGATGCTCTCAAGCCTGCACCAAAAATTGACCCACCCACCCAAAGCTGCTAAGTAACACAGCAGCCTCTGTCCCTCTGTCCCCCCATGCCCATCAATATGCCCGACCCGCGCCGCAAACGCGACCCGCAGACGCTGGTCGAGGAGGCGGTGCTGGATTTCACGCTGGGCGACGTGCCGGGGGCGCTGCGGAAGCTCAATGACGCATTGGCGGAGGACCCCTCCTTTTTTCCCGCCCATCATTCGCTGGCGGAGATTTATTTTTCCACGCGCGATTTGCCCATGGCGCTGACGGCGGCACTCAAGGCGCGCGAGCTGTGTCCGAATGACATCCACATTAACACCTCCCTTTCGCGCATTTATATGGAAATGGGCGACAAGCCGCAGGCCGAGCACTACGGCGCGCAGGCGCGCATGCTGGGCTGGAAGGATGAATTGAAACAGCCGCCGCCGGCCAAGTAAAAAAATTTACCACGGAGGGCGCGGAGAACACAGTAGATGTTTTTCCCCGCTTTCCCCGTGCTCTCCGTGCGCTCGGTGGTTACTCTTCCGCCTCGGCCAACAGTGCCGCCAAATCCAGGCGCTTGGTAAACATACTTAATTCGCCCGTGGGGGTTTTCGGCCATTCGGCGCGGGGCCGGTCGTAGTAGAGTTCGACGCCGTTTTCGTCGGGGTCACGCAGATAGAGGGCTTCGCTGACGCCGTGGTCGGCCGCGCCATCGAGGGGGATTTTCGCGCGTTGGAGGCGGCGGAGCGCGTCGGCGAGGGACTTACGGTCCGGGTAACGAATGGCGGTGTGGTAAAGTCCCGTCGTGCCGGGCGGCGGGGGCGAACCGCCAAGGCTTTCCCAGGTGTTCAGGCCAATATGATGATGATAGCCACCCGCGCTGATGAACGCGGCCTGGTCGCCCATACTTTGCTGCAACTGAAAGCCCAGCACGCCGCAGTAGAAATCCAGCGCGCGCTGGAGGTTCGCGACCTTCAGGTGGACGTGGCCGATGTCCACGCGGGGGTCAATGGGGTCGCCGGGATTCATTTGTTCCCCCGGAAGAGCATCCACAAATCCACGGCAAAGAAGATGACGACGACAATTTCCAGCAGCAGCATGCGTTGCTCGTTGGTTTCGGCGTGGACAACGCTGTAGAGCTTGTCGAGCTGGGCCAGGCGCTGTTCAACGCTGGCGCGCCATTGATCGAGGTAGAAGCGCTCGCGCGCGCCGAGGTAAACGCGGGCCAGGTGCCAGTCGCCAAAAAATTTGGTGATGTGGTTGATTTCATCCGTGAGCTTGGTCACGTCCATGCGGAAGCGGCGCAGGTTGCGCAGGGAAATCGAGGCCGTGCCGATGAGGGGCAGGCGCGGGCGATCCAGGTCGTCGTAGGCGCGGTCGAGGTATTGGTCGAGGCGGCGGTCCATGACGCGCAATTCCTCAAGCTGGAGGTTGGCCAGCTCAATGGCGTAGAGCACGTCGTCGAGATAACCTTCGAGGTCGGCGACGAACGCGGCGTCCCAATCCACGACGACAAGGTCGGTATTTTCAAAAGAGCGCTGGATGCGGAGGATTTCGGCGACCTGGGCCTCGCTGAGGCGCTCGGGCGCGGTTTCACTGAGGAGGCCGGCCACGCCGCGGCGGTTGTCATTGAGCCAGAGGGTTACATCGCGCGGGCCTCCAAGGCCGGAGAGGGCGAAGACCGTATAGGCCTCGGGAATCATGTCAAAGGTCGAGCGGCCGGTCATGAATTCATCAAGACTGGTGCAAACCTGGCTGCACAAGTCGCGGGCGACGGCGTCGAGCGTGCGGCCATCGGCCAGCACGGGATGATGGTAGGGCATCAGCTCGCCGAGAGTCGCAGCAGCGTGGTTTACGCGCATCATGATGGTGACGACGCCGACATCGTAAATGCGAATGAGCAGGCGGACGGGCTGGCCGAACAGCGTGGACTTCAGGGGCGGCGGGGCGATGGCGAGGGGTTTATACAGCGGCATGTCCTTCGGCAGCGTATGGTCCATGCGGATCTCAAACGGGAAGGGCTTCTCGGAAAGGATTTCGCGCACGCGCGCCGTGACGATCTCGTTCGCCACATCAAAGGCATAAAAATATATGACCTCGCCTTGCATGGGGGCAATGTATCGAACCGGGCGGCACTTGTCCACCCCGGCGGGTTGACTTTGGCCCGGCGGGCCGGGTAAACTGGCCGGACTATGAGCAAGCCCAAGTTTACATTGGACTTCGAAAAGCCGCTGCATGAGCTGGAATTGCAACTGCAGAGTCTGCGCAAGCTGTCCGAGGAACAAAAGCTGGACGTGCGCGGGGAGATCCAGGCCATCGAGGAGAAGATGGAGGCGACCAAGACGCGCATTCACAAAAACCTGACCTCGTGGCAAAAAGTGCAACTGGCCCGCCACCCGCACCGGCCTTACTCGCTGGATTATATTCATACGATTTTCGAGGGGTTCCAGGAGCTGCACGGCGACCGGCTCTACCGCGACGACCAAGCCATCATCGGCGGCCCGGCGTTCCTTGACGGCCAGCCCGTCATGGTGCTCGGCCAGCAAAAGGGCCGGAACACCAAGGAGAACCTGCGCCGCAATTTCGGCTGCCCCAACCCGGAGGGCTATCGCAAGGCTCTGCGCCTGATGCGCCTCGCGGAAAAATTCCACCTGCCGGTGATTTCGCTCGTGGACACGCCCGGTGCCTACCCGGGCATCGGCGCGGAAGAGCGCCACGTCGCGGAAGCGATTGCGGTCAATTTGCGCGAAATGAGCGTGCTTGGCACGCCCATCATCGCCGTTGTCATTGGCGAAGGCGGTTCCGGCGGCGCCTTGGGCGTGGCTGTGGCGGATGTCGTGCTCGTGCTGGAAAACGCCTACTACTCGGTGATTTCACCCGAAGGCTGCGCGGCGATATTATGGAAGGATCGCGCCCACGCCCCGCGCGCGGCGGAGGCTTTGCAAATGACCGCCGACAAATTGCTCAAAGCCGGCATTGTGGACGGCATCGTGCCGGAGCCGCTCGGCGGCGCGCATCTCGATCAGGCCGCGGCCGCGAAGAATTTGAAGGCCGCGCTGCTGGCCAACCTCACCATCCTCATGGGGATTCCGCCCAAGACGCTGCTCGATCAACGCTACCAAAAATACCGCAAACTCGGCGTCTTTCAGGAAATCCAGCCGGTGCCGGCGAAAGCGGCGGTGGGAGCTTAGGGAGCATCTTTCGAAAAGCCGCTTACGAGCGCCGGGCCGGCTTCCCGCCTTTTGTGGCCCGCTTGGCCAAGCGCTGCGTTCGTTCCAAGACTGGCAATGCGACCAAGTCTTTTTCCCGGCCAGATGCTCGCTTGCTCGAAATGATGCGATTGAGCGGGAGGACTCTCACGGTTACCCCACCCATTTTTCCTATTTGGCAATTCTTCCATTCGGCCTCAAACGATTTCAAGCCATGCGGCTCAAAAATCACATCTATCTGGGTGCCGTCGTTCAATTCGTATACAGTCTGGGAGCGAATTATGCCGCCGAGCCGTTGCACGATCGTCAACAGTCTAACATAGGCCCGCACAGGCAGATGCACCCAAAAATCGTAATCCACCGTCATCAACGGCGCGCCTTGCCGAATGGCGGCCATATTGCCGATGAGAATGCACTCTATGCCCTCTGCGCGAAGCGCTTTGAGGAAAGCACCGAGCGAGCGGTTTTTAAGCTGAGGTCGCATCGCTGATCAGGGGTAAGGGCAAAGAAGCGGGCGTGCTGCCACAGTTCATTATCGTCCACGCCACGCGCCCCTTTGAGTTTGCGGTAGATGCGCGCGGTGCGGTCATTTAACATAAAGTGCTTCGCTCGGGTCGCCACCATGCTAATTAGTCACGGATGACGCACGCTGGCAAGCGGCATTCTCCGATCACCAATTCAACCGCAGCCCGTCATAGGCGAGGCGGATGTTGGGCGGCAGGGATTTTTCGGTGGCGTCGTGGTCCACTTGGAAGGTCATGTGCGTGAGGTAGGTCTTCGGCGCGCCAATGGCTCGGGCGACGGCGACGGCTTCGTCGATGGTCATGTGCGAGTGGTGCGCGTGCGGGCGCAGGCCATCGAGCACGACGACATCGGCCCCGCGGGCGAGGGCGCGCGCCGGTTCGCCGACTTCCTTGCAATCGCAATAATAGACGAGTTTCCGGCCCGTGGCGGATTCCTCGAAGACGAGGCCGAGCGTTTCCCAATCAAAATGCGGGAGTAAAATCGAGTGGATGACGCCGCCGGGCACTTCCAGGCGACGGGGCATTTCGTGCGGGCGGAAACATGGGTAGCCCTTCGACGCGGGCTTTGCGCCCATGGCGTAGGGGTAGATTTGGCGGACGCGTTCGAGGCCCGCGGGGGTGCTGTAAACCGGCAATACATGGTCGGGCAGCAGGTCGCAAAAGCGGCGCAGGTCGTCCATGCCCAACAAATGGTCGGCATGGCCGTGGGTGAGGATAAAGAGGTCGAGGGCGCGGATGTCCTCGCGAATGCATTGGAGGCGGAACTCCTGGGCGGCGTCGACCTGGATGTGTGTGCCGCCGAGGACGACATGGATGCTGCAGCGCGTGCGCCAGTTGCGCGGGTTCGTCAGGTCGAGCGTGCCGGGGGGCTGCGCAATCATGGGCACGCCTTGCGAGGTGCCGGTGCCGAGAAAGATGATCTCCATGAGATGGGTCCCGGAAGGTAATCGAAGGACGTCTCGGCGCGGCGTCCCCATCCAAACCCAGTTCGACCCGGCCCAATCGGGGGCTAGAGCGCGGACTCGCCGCGTTCGTCCGTGCGGATGCGGATGACTTCCTCGACGCTGGTGACAAAGATTTTGCCGTCGCCGATTTTGCCGGTTTTGGCGGCTTTGGAGATGGCGGCGATGGTCTTGAGCACGCTGTCGGTGGCGACAGCGATCTCGACCTTGACCTTGGGGAGAAAATCCACCGTGTATTCGCTGCCCCGGTAGATTTCGGTGTGGCCCTTTTGCCGGCCAAACCCCTTGACCTCCGTGACGGTCATGCCCTCGATGCCGATTTCGGCCAGGGCTTCTTTAACTTCCTCGAGCTTGAACGGTTTGATGACAGCGGTGATAAGTTTCATAAGACGATAAGACCACCCCACCCTACACCCACACACCACCCGCTGCAAAGGAAAAAATTTGCCGGTCAGACATCGGTGGGGTTGTTGAACTTGAAAACCGCGGCGGCGGCGGCGCCACCGGCAAAATTGGCGACGAGGAAAACCCACAATTCATTCCAGGGCGACAACTCCATGATGCTGATGCCGACGGCCACCGCGGGGTTGAAGACACCGCCGGATATCGGGCCCACGGCGAACGCACCGGCAAGAACCGTGAATCCGATGGCGAGGCCGTAGTAGGAATTGCCCGCCGCGGCTTTGGCCGTAGCCACGTTCAAGACCACGTAGGCCAGGGCGAAGGTGAACAAAAACTCCGCCACCAAGGCCGCCGGGACGTTCAGGGCCGGGGCCGGATTGCCCGCGTGGTAGAGAAATTTTACGGCCAGCCCGGCGAGGACGGCGCCCAGGATTTGCGCGGCCCAGTAGGGTGCGACATCGGTGGCCGGGCAGCGTCCGCGCAGATAGACCGCCAGCGTCACGGCGGGGTTGTAATGGGCGCCGGAGATGTGTCCGCCGGCGTAAACCATGACCATCAACGCCGCGCCGATGGCCAACGGGGGCAGGGCGGCCCCGCCAATCACGGTGCAGCCGATGGTGAGGACGAGAAAAAACGTTCCGATTAATTCCGTGAGGTATTTGTTCATGGGGTGGGAGTAGATTGAGCACCCCGACCCTACTCAAGGTTTTCTTGATGACAAGACAAACCACGGATTTCACGGATTAGAGAAATTGGACAAATGGCATCGGACGAATCCATCCGTGCGATCCGTGTGGATAAACGCAGCCGTGCCCCACTCCGCCCCATCACTTACAACGCGGCTTTGCCTTTTTCATCCGTGCGGATGCGGACGGCTTCCTCAATGGGCAGCACAAAAAGTTTACCGTCGCCGATTTTGCCGGTTTTGGCGGCGGCGGCAATCGTCTCCACCACTTTCGGGGCCAATTCGGAGGAAACGGCGATGTCGAGCATCACCTTGGGCAAAAAGTCCACAGTGTATTCGCTCCCGCGGTAGATTTCTGTATGGCCCTTTTGCCGGCCAAACCCCTTGACCTCCGTGACTGTCATGCCCTCGACACCGATTTCGGCCAGGGCTTCTTTGACTTCTTCCAACTTGAAAGGCTTGATGATCGCTTTGATAAGTTTCATGGGATAAGGGACTTGGAAACAGGTGGGTGGGTGGTGTTAAAACGGTGTTAGGAGGCGATGGCGCGACCCAACGACAAACCGTTCACACAGGCCGGACCCGGCGGTGGGCCGTCAAGAACCTAGCAAACGCCGTGCCAGAAAAATCGCCAAGTGCCGGATTAATAAGCGCAACCGCAACGAAACGCGCTTCATTCCTTGGCCAATTCCTTGAGCTTGCGCAGGTCGAGTTTGCCGGAACCAAGGACCGGAATGGCCTCCACTTTTTTGATGATGCGGGGCAGCCAGAGGTTGGCCAGACCCTGGGCGGAGAGCTTGCCGCGCAGGTCGTCGGCATTGATGTCCAGGGTGGTGAGGAGCACAAGCGCCTCGCCTTTGGCGGGGTCAGGGCGGGCCGTGATGGCGATGGCGGAGGCGTCGCCGGGCTTGAGGCCGAGGGCTTGGGCGACGGCGGCTTCGATCGTGCCATGCGGCACCATTTCGCCGCCAATTTTGGAAAAGCGCGACAGCCGGCCTTCGATGTAGAGAAAGCCGTCCTCATCGAGCTTAGCCAAATCGCCGGTGACAAACCAGCCGGCCTGGAAGGCCGCGGCGGTCGCCTCGGGCTGGTCGAGATAGCCGGGGAAAATATTGACTCCTTTCAGGTAGAGAATGCCAATGTCGTTGAGGCCCTTCTCCGCACCGGTGTCGGGATCGACAATGCGGGCCGCGGAACCGGGAAAGAGTTTCCCCACGGAGCCGAGGCGTTTTTTCTGGCGCACGGAATCCGCGCTTTCGCCGGGCTGCGCGGGCAGGTTGACGGCGACCACCGGCGAAGTCTCGGTCAGTCCGTAGCCTTCGCAGTATTGGCTGCCAAAGTGCTTTTCCCATTCCTCGTGAAATCCGGCGGGGGTTTTTTCCGCGCCCGCGACGACGAATTTCACGCTGGCAAGCTGCGTCGGGTCGGCGCGTTTGAGGTAGGGGCGGAAAAAAGTCGGCGTGCCGAGCAGGACGGTGGCTTTTTCCGCCACGATGGCGTCGATGCACTTGTGCACATCCAGCGGCGACGGCACCGTGACCACGCGCAGACCGCGCTGGAGCGCATACCACAAATTGATCGTGAAGCCGAAGCTGTGAAAAATCGGCAAATTGGCCAGGAGCGTCTCCTCCGCGGGAAGGATGCCGCTGGCGTCAATTTGCGCGCAATTGCCGAGGATGTTGCGATGGGTGAGGACGACCCCCTTCGGCTCGCCGGAACTGCCGCTGGTGAAGAGTAGACCGGCCTCGCGGTCGCCGCCTTCGCAGGGGACGCGCCCGCGCCGGACAATGAATTCGGCGGAGCAATGTTTCACCGCCAGCAACCAGCCGAGCAAACGAATCTTGGAGAGCGCCTTGATTTCATCGCGCAGGTAGAGCACGCGCTCCGACCAGGGCAGGTCGGGTAGGCGCGCCGTGATTTTCGTGCGGAAGGTTTGGTCGGTGAGCGTCGTCTTGACGCCGGCCTTGCGCAGGGCATGTTCGAGCGCGGCCTTGCCGATGGTGAAATTCAAATTCACGGGCGTCTTGCCCGCCAGCATGACAGCGTAGTTGGCAATCAGGCCGCCGAGGCTCGGCGGCAGCACAATGCCCACGCGCGGCTCGGGCACTTCGCGGCGCAGGCGATGCGCGAGCGTCAGCGCAACGGCGAGCAATTTGTCGGCCTTCATGCGCTGCGGGTAATCGGCGCTGTAATCCACGACCGCCTCACCCGGGCCGTATTGTTTGAGCGCATAGACGAGCGCCTCCGCCAAGTGTCCGGCGAATTCCGGGCGGGCGGCAAAGTTCGCCGAGTCGAGATCGAGCAAAGGCGCGCCCGGTGGCTGGGGCGGCGGTGTGGGCGGCACAGCGGAGGCCGGCGCGGCGGGCGGTGGCGGGGGCTGCGGAGGCGGAATCGCGAGCGGCGCATTCACCGGGTCGGTCGGCTGGGCCAGCGCCAGAAGGGCGCGGCGCAAATTGTCAACCGAGGCCTCGGCGGCGGGGAGTGGCGGGCCAAACCGCAAAACCACGGGATACGGCAGCCGTCGCGGCCATTTCCAAAAAAACTTGCCGCGATCAAAGCTGAAAACGGAACCCCAGACGCCCGCCAGGTGCACCGGCACGACGGGCACCCCGGCATGCCGCGCCAGCAAGTTGAATCCGCCAGAAATGGGTTGCAGTTGCCCCGTGCGCGTGATCTGGCCCTCGGGAAAAATCAACACCGCCGCGCCGTCGTGCAATTCGGCGGCGGCTTCTTTCAACGAGGCGCGCGCGTTATCGGGGCTGATCGGAAGCGCCCCAAAGATGCGGAAAATGGTCCGAAAAAACGCGTAACGCATGAAGCCCCCCCAGGCCAGGGAGCGTAGCGGCCGCGGGCTGGTGATCATCAACAGCACGACGTCCACGTAGGAAAAATGGTCGGACGCCACCAACACCCCGCCCTCGCGGGGCAGATTATCCAGACCCTCGACGCGCACCCGATAAATCATGCGCACAAACGGGCGCGCAACCGCGATGATACATTTGGCGAGACGGGTCTGGGAATCGGCGGGCATGGGGCGAGGACGAGAAACGGCGGGCGGATTCACCCAACGGCTGCGTCCAGCATGACCCATCCCGTGCCCAGACCCAAGCGGATAAGCTGACACCGCGACGATTACGGTTTGCCGCCAAAACTCACGTAGTCGTCCACATCGAGCAGGTCAAACCAGGTGGCAATGTCCTCACGTTTCGGCGCGACCGTCTGGCACAGTTCGTTGAAATATCCACGCATCTCGATGTTGGTGGGCACGGCTTGTTCCATGCGGGAGGACCACAGGTGAATCGAGTTGGCGCACGGGTGCTGCTTCCCGTTCTTGTTTATCCAAGCGAGCATTTCACTGTCGCTCCTGCCCTTGGCCAGTTCCTTCTTGAACTGGTCGCCCTTGACGCCGACGAAGTTGAAAAAAAGGTTGTCGAGCGGGCAGTCGAAATTGAATTCGCCGTTTTTCTTGGCGAGGGTGGCGCGGCCCTTATCGAGCACACGGGGAAGGACGACAAAGCCGCCGAGGCGGACGCGGGGGCTGCGCGGGGCGCGCTGGGTGAGGTCGGGAGCGGAGATGGCCATGGGAAGAAGTGAAGTAAGAATTTAGAAGTTAGTAATGGAGATGGTTGGATTAACCATTATTCAGCCATCGGTCAAGCGATGCTTGGAGGCGGGCGGAAAAAATGAGTTACATCCGTTCGAGCGTTTCCAGGCCAAGGGTGCGCAGGCTGGTTTCGAGAACGCGCAGGGTGCGCGCACAGAGCAACAGGCGGCGCGCCCGCACGGGTGCCTCATCCACCATGACGCGGTCGGCGCTGTAGAAAGTGGAAAACTCGCCGGCGAGTTCGTGCAAGTAAGTGCACAAATAATGCGGGCGCAAGTCGGCCACGGTGGCCTCCAGCACGGACGGCAACGCGGCGAGTTTGCGCGCGAGGGATATTTCCGCGGGGGTTTGGAATACATCGGCGGCAGCCTCGGTGGAGGCATCGTCCGGGGCGATATTCATTTTGCGGAAGATGCTGTGAATGCGCGCGACGGCATAGAGGAGATAAGGCGCGGTATTGCCGTCGAGGGCCAGCAACTTGTCCCATGCGAACTCGTAGTCGGAGGTGCGGTCCTGGCGCAGGTCGGCGTATTTCACCGCGCCAAGGCCGACGATGCGGGCGATGTGGTTTTTCTCCGCCTCCGGCAGGTCGGGATTTTTTTCGGCGACGATGGCATGGGCGCGCGCCTGCGCCTCGGCCAATACATCAAGGAGCTTCAAGGCTTCGCCGCTCTTGGTTTTGATGGCGCGACCGTCCGCGCCGAGAATGGTGCCCCACCAAACATGGCGCAGGCGCGGCATGGTGCGGCCGCTCGCGCGAAACCATTGGTCCACCGTCAGAAACAATTGCTCGAAGTGGTCGCGCTGGCGGCCGTCGGTGAAGTAAATGATTTCACCAGCGCGCCAATGGTCGACGCGGTAAAGGACGGTGGCAAGGTCGGTCGAGGCGTAATTGCTCGCGCCGTCACTTTTGCGGATGATAAACGGCTGCTCTTTGAAACGCGGATGCCCGGGATGGAACACGACCAGCGCGCCTTCGCTCATTTGCGCGAGTCCGCATTTCGCCAGCTCGGCGTAGATGTGTTCGACCTTGTCCCGATAAAACGATTCGCCCAGCGTGTGCTCCATGGTGACGCCGAGCATTCGATAAACAACCTCGGCGGCGAGGTTGCTGACGGCGACGATTTGCCGCCAAATGCGCGTGTTTTCCGGATCGCCATTCTGGAGCTTCACCAATTCGGCGCGGGCGGACTCGGCCCAGGCGCCATTTTTGTCCACGGCCTTGGCCGAACCGGCTTTGTAGAGGCGCTCGAGTTCGGCCAGCGCCGCCTCAGGCTCGGCGGGTATTTGCGTCCCGGTTTCTTTGAGTTCCAAAATCAGCACGCCGAAATTCGTCCCCCAATCACCCAGATGATTGTCGCGAATCACCTTGGCGCCGCAAAATGCGAGGAGACGCGAAATGGCCTCGCCAATGACCATCGGGCGCAGGTGGCCGACGTGCATTTGCTTGGCGACATTGGGCGAGGGATAATCCGCCACGATCGTGTGCCCGCGATAGAGGTCGCCCGCGCCTTCGCGAAAAGCCGATTCATCGCGGTAATGTCGCAGCCAGGCGAGCAGGAAGGCCGGGGTGAATTTGAAGTTGATGAAGCCCGGCCCGGCCACTTCGATTTGCACAAGCGCGGGATCGAGCGCCGGGTCGGCGCGCAGGGTTTCCGCGAGCGCCGAGCCGAGCGCACGGGGGTTTTGTTTGCGCGCCTTGGCGAAGCCGAGCACGCCGTTGGCCTGGAAATCGGCATGGCGTGGGTCGGCGGCGCGGATTTCCGGGGCAAAGTCGGCGTCGAAGCCGGGCGTGCGCGTGGCGGCGGCGCGGACGACGGCGTCCAGCTCACGGGCGGGATGAAACCAGATTTCCATCCGCTATCAAACACCCGGCTCCGCGCATTTGGTCAAGCCTGGAGCGCGGGCTGGGCGGGGGGTTGACGGTCATCAAGCGCGACATGAAAGTGTTTCAAGACCTCCCGGAGGAGATGTTCATTGACTGAATGGGGTCAAAGAACATTAATCGAGAACCGCGCGAATACGGTGCGCATCATCGCGGGACAATGGTTTCATTCATGAAAAATGCAATTCATCCGGCCGCGCTTGGGTTGGCCCTGCTGCTCGCGGGCTGCGCGACTGGGGCAGCACCGTTAACGCAAAAAAGTCCGCCCAGCGCGCCCCCCGACGCCATCAACCCGCTGCTCGTCTGGGATGTCGCCCCCAATGCTTCCGCCAGCCCACTGCGCAATTTTCGCACTTCGGACGATTCGCTGAAACCGGGCGGCGATGCCGCGCCCTCCCTCGCCGGTTTGGTGGAGTTGCATGCCGCCGGCAGCGGAGCGTTTAACACCGACGAACTCAAACAGGTGCTGGCGCGCCTGCCCGGCCCGGTCACGGTTTTTGATTTGCGCCAGGAATCACACGTGTTCGTTAATGGCGCGCCGGTCAGTTGGTTTGCGACCAACAACTGGGCGAATGTCGGCCGTGCCGATGCCGAAATTATTGCCGACGAGGATCAACGGTTGCGGGCGGCCCAGCCGGGGATAAAACTGGATTTGCACGACGACAACGGCGTCAAAACACCGGGTGCCGGCCTGCCGCCGATTCCGATAGTCGTCCAGTCCGCCGCCACGGAAAAAAGTATTGTCGAGGCGTGCGGCGCCACCTATGTGCGCCTGCCGGTGGCCGACCATGTGCGGCCTGCCGATGCGGAAGTGGACCGTTTTATCCAAGCCGTGCGACTCATGCCCGCGAATGGCTGGGCCTATTTTCACTGCCGCGCCGGCAAGGGCCGCACCACCACTTTCATGGCGCTTTACGACATGCTGCGCAATGCCCGCCGGGTCTCGCTCGAGGACATTGCCCATCGGCAGGAATTTCTGGGCGACGATTTGGATGTCCTGCGTCCCTCCCCCGCCGGCAGTTGGAAAATTCCCTACACGGATGATCGCATCGCGTTTGTGCGCGCGTTTTACGAATACGCCCGCGCCAATCCCGGCGGCCGTCCTCAACTTTGGAGTGATTGGCTCAAGTCTGCGGCGGAATAGAAGACCGCCGGCAAGCGCCGCGGTTTAGTCCTGCGACGATTTTCATCCCCTTTGCAGAAAGGACTCGATGGCGGCGGCGACTTCCTCGCGCTCGGCGAGTGTGAGTTCGGGGAAAATGGGGATGCTGAGCACTTCGCCGGCGAGGAGGTGGGAACGCACGCAGTTTTCCCCGCCGCGGCCAACGTTTTTAAAGCACGGCTGCCGGTCGAGCGGCACAGGGTAATAGATATCGTAGCCAATTTTGCGTTCCTGCAAATGGGCGATGAGCGCGTCGCGCCGACCGGGGCCATGCACGCGCAAGGTGTATTGGTTCCAGATGTGTTCGTTGCCTGGGTTGGCGGTGGGCAGCGTAATTTTGGGCGCGGGACTCGCGGGCGGCGTGGTGGTGTGCGCGGGGTGAAGGTGGCAATCTTCCGGACGGGCGACCATTATGCCCGGCACATGGGTGAGGCGTTCGGTATACCACGCGGCATTGGCCTGGCGGAAGCGGGTGTAGTCGCCGTAGTGCGGGAGTTTGGCCCGCAGGAGCGCGGCTTGCAGCGCATCGAGACGGAAATTGCCGCCGATAAAGGGGTGATGATACTTGGGCTTCATGCCGTGCATGCGCAGCACGGTGGCGCGCTCGGCAAAATCGGCGTCGTTGGTGCAGAGCAAACCGGCGTCGCCGAGTGCGCCAAGATTCTTGGACGGATAAAAACTAAACGCGCCGCAAATGCCCAGCGTGCCAGTCTGGCGGCCTTGGTATTGGGCGCCGAAGGATTGCGCGGCGTCTTCGATGACGGCGAAATTGTGCGCCCGTGCGAGGGCAAGGACGCCGTCCATATCCGCGGCCTGGCCATAAAGATGCACGGGGATGATGGCCTTCGTGCGTGGGGTGGCTTTTTTGGCGGCGTCGGCCACATCGAGGTTGAAGCAGGCCGGGCAGACGTCCACAAACACCGGCGTGGCGCCGACACGCGCAACGCAGCCGGCCGTGGCGAAGAAAGTGAAATTGGGCACCAGCACCTCATCGCCCGGGCCGAGGTTGAGGGCCATGAGCGCGAGCAGCAACGCGTCGGTGCCGGAGGAGATGCCCAGCACATGCGGGACGCCGAGAAATGCGGCGCATTCCTGCTCGAACGCGGCGTGCTCGGGGCCGAGAATGTAATAGCCGGAACGAAGAACGCGCTCAAACGCGGCCTTCAAGTCGGCTTCCAGGGCGAGATTCTGGCGCTTTAAGTCCAGCAGGGGAACAGGCATGGGAGGACGGGCATGATGGCAGCGCCCCCGACCCGCTGGCTAGAAAAAAGCGCGCGCCGCATCCTTCACTCAAACGGAACTTTGATTTTCCGCGGCGGGCGGCGCAGCCGCGGCTTTGTCGGCGGCGGCTTGGGCGCGCTGGCGCTTGTAGCCTTCGACCTTTTCCTTGCGGGCCGCTTCGGCCTCGGCCTTGGCCTCGGCTTCGAGGGCGAATTCCTCGCGAATCGCGTCAAGGTCCTCCATGTCGGGCGGCACGTTGGATATCGCCTCAGCCATCGTGGAAAGTCCGGCACGGACTTTCTTCATGCTGTCCTGGTGAAGGGTGGACATGCCGTTGAGCATGGCCACGCGCTTAAGCAAGGCGGTGTCGGCCTCCTTGTTAATGGCTTCGATGAGTCCCTCGCTTGTGCCCATCAATTCGTGGATGCCAACGCGGCCCTTGTAGCCGCTGCGGCCGCAGGCCGGGCAGCCTTCGGGGTTGGCCCGGAATATCGGCCCCTTCCATTGCAGGGACTTTTGCAATACCTCCGCCTCGCGGCCGGTCGGCTCGTAGGATTGTTTGCACGCCTTGCAGACGCGGCGCATCAGGCGTTGCGCACACACACAGACGATGGACGCGGAAACCATGAACGGCTCCACTTTCATTTCCGTCAGGCGCGCGACCGTCGAAGGCGCGTCGTTGGTGTGCAGCGTGGAGAAAAGCATGTGGCCGGTGAGCGCGGCCTCGACGGCGATGCCGGCGGTTTCCGAGTCGCGGATTTCGCCGACGAGGATGATGTCCGGGTCCTGGCGCAAAAACGCGCGGAGGGCGGCGGCAAAGGTGAGGCCGATCTTGCGGTGCATCTGCATCTGGCAGATGCCGGGCAGGGTGTATTCAATGGGATCCTCGGCGGTGCGAACGACAATGTCCGGCGCATTGATTTCATTGAGCGCGGAATAAAGCGTCATCGATTTGCCCGAGCCGGTGGGGCCGCAATGCAGCACCATGCCGAAGGGGCGCTGGATGAGGCCGCGGTAGAGCGCGAGGTTTTCCGGCTCGAAGCCCAGCGCGGGCAGCGGGAGCGTGGACTTCTGCTTGTCGAGTATGCGCATGACCACGCCTTCGCCGTGGTTGAGCGGCGCGGTGGAGACGCGCAGATCAATGTCGAGGTTCTTGCGGGTATACTGCTTGAAAACGATGCGCCCGTCCTGCGGCAGCCGCTTTTCGGAAATATCGAGGTTCGACATGACCTTGATGCGCGCGATGAGGGCGCCGGAGACTTTGGCGGGAATGGTGAGCTTCTCGTGGCAAATGCCGTCAATGCGCACGCGCACGCGGGTGGTTTTCTCGGATGGCTCGATGTGAATGTCGCTGCCACCGGAGTAATAGGCGTCCTCGATAATGCGGTTGACCAAGGTGATGACGGGCGCGGATTCCTCGTCCTCGAGCGCGCCCTCCGCGATTTCAGATTCGTCGAAATCGCCCTCCATGCCGAGCGCCTCAAAGACATCGCCAAAGCCCACCGAGGTGGGCTGCTCCTTTTTGTCTTCGAGCAGCTCCATCAGCTCGGACTCGGGAGCCAGGAGGAGCGACACCTTCTGCTTGGTGATTTCCGTGATTTTGCGCGTAATCTGGAGGTTGAACGGATTGGCCAGCGCAACGATTAAAAACGGGCCGGCGGAACCGACCGGCAAAACTTTGTTCTCCCGGCAAAAATCCCGGTCCAGTTTTTCGAAGGTCAACTCATCCACTTGAAAATTGCGCACATGAAACGGGCTGATCCCAAAGGCCCGGCTGCGGGCGGTGAGGAGGGCGAAATCCGTGACCTTGTATTCGGTTTGGAGTAATTTGCCCAAGCCCTCGCCGGACATGTCGTCGTTGGAATTGAGCAACGCGGTGGCTTGGGCCTCGTTCAACTTGCCGAGGGCCTTGAGGCCGTTTACGACGGCCGCCTGAATGCGGGCCAGAGCCATGGAATGAGTATCGTATGCGAACGCTGGCTTGCCGAACCACGATCACCGGGAGGGCAATCATAGCGCGACATCCCTGAAAATGCCTAGCCTAACCCGTCCCCGACTGAAAATTGACAACTTTTTTATATAATGACCGCTAACCGCCCGGCAGCAATTCCGGATAAAGCAGGCCCAAATCTTCCAACCTGCCGGATGCCGGCAGCACGGCGGGGTCGGGTTTCAGGCTTTGCAGCTTGGCAATCGTCTCCAGACCGGCCCGGCGGGCGGAGTCTTCGAGAAATTCCCTCTGGCGGTGCAGCAGATACGGGCGCAGGCCGATTTGCGCTTGCTCGTTTTGGCCCAGGAGGTGGGCGGCATCCAGCGCGGCCAGCGGGCCATCGCGCTCGGTGGCGGCAATGCGGCGGGCGACGTCCAACACTTCCGCGTAGTTGCCCGGCCAGGCATGGTCGAGCAGCACGGCAACCGCCCCTGGGGAAAGACGGGCGCGCGTTGGGTTGTCTTCGCGCCCGGCGTAAATTTCCAGATGATGCTTCAGGTAGGTCGACAAGTCGTTGAGCCGGTCGCGCAAGGGCGGCAGGACGACTAGGTGCTTTTTGACGAGGTTGAAAATTTCGGGGCTGGTTTCAGGCAGGAGTTGCGGGTAGCGGGTGATGTCGAGAAAGAAGACCCAGGAGACTTCGCGGCCACCGGGGAGAAACTTGGGGTCGGCGGCCAGCAGCTTTTGCAGCAGCTCAATCTGGCTGCGGGTGGCTTCGCCAAAATCCGTCACCGCCACGAGCTTGCTCACCTGGTTTTGGCCGGGCAGTTCGCGGATGGTTTGCAGGACTTCGAGCGATTCAATCTGGCCGATGGAAAATTGGTGGATGGGCAGGTTCTCGAAGCCAAACCAATCGGAGAGTTCGCAGGTGATGAGTTCAATTTCCGAGCCGGGCGGGGCGCCGACAAAGAGATAGCGGTCCACGCGCGTGGCCTCCCACAGTAGCCGGACAAAGCGGCGCGAGGCCTCGGCCCCATCGGCCAGATGTTTCAGCGCCGGATAGGTGGTGGCGGCGATGGTGGCGGCCTGGTCAAGGGCGGTCAGGGCCTCGGAGCGCTCCTCCTCGCTCATGGGCTGGACGAAGCGGCGGACGTGGTTGACGAAGGCCTTGATATCGAGCGGTTTTTCCAGCACGAGGGTGACGTCCATGTTGGCGACCTTGACCAGCTCGGGCGTGTTCATCAGGCCGGACACCATGATGATGGGAAGATTGGGCAGGCGCGAGCGGGCGCGCTCCATGAAGTCCGCGCCGTCCATGACGGGCATCTTATAATCGGCCACCACCAGCCCATACTCCTCGGAGTCGAGGGCCTTGAGGGCGTCGAGCGGCCGGGTGACCATCTCGGCGCAGAAGCCCTCCTGCACGAGCAGGTCGCGCAGCATTTCGGCATAATTTTGCTCGTCGTCGAGAACTAGGATTTTTCCGGCCATGAAGGGATTGAGAGGGGTGGGATTTTATACGGCAGTTTGAATTTTAGCTTAGTGTCGTCGGCAAAGCAACTCTCTCCACATAAAAGTTTCCTCAGAAAAAATAAAGGGAAAAACCCCGTGGGCCGGCCCGACTTGGTAAAAAAAATGCAATCCACTTGCCTTGGGGCAGGGAGCCGGGGCAACCTTGGACATGATGATCGAGGCCGTGCGGCGGGGGGCCTTGCTGGCGGGCTTGCTGCTGGCGGGTTGCGCCACGCCCGTCAAGGAGGCCGCCGGGTGGGCGCGGCTGGAGCCTTACCGCGGCGCGTTGACCGCCCAAGAATGGCAAAGGGCGCTCGACGGGCGTTTTGCTCCGCATGGCGCGGGCCAGGGATATGTGGAAGTTCTCTCCAACGGCAGCGCGCTGGCGGTGAAAATGTCGGCGGAGAATTCGCCGACATATTATTATCTGCCCACGCGCTCACCGGACGCGCCCCGCCCCGCCCCGCCGCCGGGGGCGCGCTATTGGCGACCGCTGGGCGAATTGGGGCCGACGACACCGGGGCATCCCCTGGCGGGTCTGCGCGTTGCGCTCGACCCCGGCCATCTCGGCGGCGTCTGGGGCAAAATGGAGGCGCGCTCGTTCAGTTTTAATGGCGACCCGCCCGTGCAGGAAGGCGACCTCGCGCTGCGCGTGGCCCAGTTGCTCAAGCCGCAGTTGGAGTCCCTCGGCGCGCAAGTGAGTTTCGTGCGCGACCGTCCGGGGCCGCTCACCGGCGAAAACTTTGCGGAGGTTCATCCGGCCAATTGGGCCGAAACGGAGGCGTTCCTGAATCGGGAAATCCACGCGCGCGCCGTGCGCGTCAACGAAACCCTGCGGCCCGACCTGGTGTTGTGCCTTCATCTGGACGCCGTGGACTGGCCGGACCCGCAAAAACCCGCGCTGGTGGATCGCCCGCAGCATTTTCATGTCATGGTCAACGGCTCGTATTTGCCCGCCGAAGTGGCCAACGAGGAGCAACGACTGGCGATGGTCGAGCGCATCGCCAGCGGCGCGGGGGACGAGGAATTGGCCGTGGCCCGCGCGATGGCCGAGGGTGCGGCGCCCATTTTTGGCCTGCCACCTTCGGGTTATTCCAGTCCCATCGGAATACCGCTCGGCGGGAACGGTTATGTTTGGGGGCGCAATGTGCTGGCGGACCGGCTGTATCGCTGCCCGGTGGTGTTTCTCGAGCCGTATGTCGCCAATACCGTCGAAGGCTATGCGCGCATCCAAGCCGGGGAATATGCCGGCACGCGGGTCTTCAACGGCGTGGCGCGTAAAAACATTTTTGTGGAATACGGCGACGCGGTAGTCGCGGGGCTGGTGCAGTATTATGGAAAACGCTGAGAGGAAACCGCAGATTACGCAGATTTTCGCAGATTGGATTACCAGAATAGAAAAAATCTGCGCAATCTGCGTAATCTGCGGTTCCTGATTTTTTCAAGGTCACCACAGGTAAGTCGCTGCGATAGGCTCTTGACTTTGGCGGCCTTCGTGTGTCTTTTGCCGGGGATGAATATGCGCATCCCGTCCCGTGTTGGCTTGATCGTTCTCACCCTCGCGCTCGGCGCCTGCTCGACCGAGGTGGCCGTCAGCCCCAAGGGCAGCAACATCGCCAGCTACAAAAAGAACCTGGTCACCGGCGGCCTGACCATGAGCGGCGACGTGAAGAGCGATGTGCCGACCGCCTTTCAGGCCAGCATCCGCGCCTTGGGCGATTTGGGCTACTTTCACACCGGTGATTCGACGGACAAGACGATTGTCTATGGCCGCGGCACACTTGACGTCTATGTGGAAATCGACCTGGCCCCCTCGAAGGACAATGCGGGCATGACCACCGTGTCAGTTTATTTGAAGCCGGGCAATTTGCCCGACGCCCAAGCTGTTTACTCCGGGATCATTGACGAAGTGAACAACCCCTCGGCCGCACCGGCCACCAGTGCCGCAGGGCGTGGTCGGCGTGGCGGAAATTAATTTGGGCGTCGATTACTTGGATTGACAGGGTGCGAAATGCGCCCTAACGTCCGGGCTATGAAGGTTATCCGTGCCAAAAGCGCCGGCTTTTGCTGGGGTGTCGAGCGGGCCATTGACATCGCCCGCGAATTCGCCGTCAAGTCCCATCGCCAAGTTTACACTGACGGGCCGCTCATCCACAATCGCCAGATGATGGAGAAGTTGCTGGCCGATGGCATCAACGAGGTGGGCGATTATCAAAGTCAGTCGGACATCGCCCTCGCCGATGAGAAAAAGCAAAACGCCGTGATGGTCGTGCGCGCGCATGGCATTTCGCCGGAGCGCCGCGGTTATTTGAAAAACCTCGGCATGGACTTTAAGGACGCCACCTGCCCGGACGTGGGCATCATCGCGGGCAAAATCCGCATCCACGCGAAAAAGGGCTACAACACCGTCATCTTCGGCGATCCGAAGCATCCCGAGGTCATCGGCCTGATGGGCTACACCGAAGGCAAGGGTCACGTCATCAAGACCCAGGCGGACATCGACGCGCTGCCGCCGCTAGGGGACAAGGTGTGCATGGTCTCGCAATCCACCATGTTCACGGACGAGTTCGGACGGCTCTCGGAATATTTGAAGGCGAAATACCAGGGCGCGCTGGTGTTCGACACCATTTGCGGCGCGACCAAGGAACGGCAGAGCGACGTGCTGGTGCTCGCGCAGGAGGGCGCACAGGCCATCATCGTCATCGGCGGGCGGCATTCGGCCAACACCGTCAAGCTCGCCGCCCTCGTCGAAAAACAGGGCCTCCCCTGCTTCCACGTGGAAACTGCGGCGGAATTGGATCTCGAACAGTTGCGCAAATATTCCGTCGTTGGCGTCACGGCTGGCGCCTCGACTCCGGGTTTTTTGATTGATGAAGTGTGCCAGCAGCTCGAGGAACTCGGCGCGGCTGTTACGGCGTGACGGGTTACTTTTGGGCTTGGAGATGGTTGAACAATTTCCGCAGCGCCGTCGCACGGTGGCTAATTTTATTTTTCACGTCATCACCCAACTCGGCAAAGGTTTTATCGAAACCGTCGGGGAAAAACACGGGGTCATAGCCGAAGCCGCCGGCGCCCGCCGGAGTCCGTCCAATGCGCCCGCGACACTCGCCTTCAAAAATCTTTTCCGCGCCACCCGGTCCGAGCAACGCCAGCACGCAGACAAACCGCGCCGTCCGCGCGGCATCGGGAATAATCTCCAGCGCCCGCAGCAATTTTTCGGTGTTCGCGCCGTCCTTCGCGCCCGTCCCGGCGTAACGCGCGGAATGCACCCCGGGCGCGCCGCCGAGGGCCTGGACTTCCAACCCGCTATCGTCGGCCAGCACCCACGAACCAGGTGGCGCGAGCTTTTGGAGCGCACGCGCTTTGAGCAAGGCGTTGCCGGAAAACGTCCCGGCGCTTTCCTCCACCGGCGGCATGCCACCGAGCGCGCCCGCGCCCTTGACCGCCCATGGCAGTGCCGCCGCGGCGAACATCTGCTGGAGTTCCCGCAGTTTGTGCGCGTTGCCGGTAGCGAGGAAAATTTGGCGGGCCGGTTTCAGGGGAATTATTTTGGGGGCTGGACGACATACCCGCGCAGCAATTGGTCATCGCCCATGGTCGCGTGGCGCACGTCGCGCAGAGTGAAGGCATCGGCCAGGCGCGGACGCGGCGGCCCGGTGAATACCGGCACGGCGGCGGCATCGGCAAAAAACTTCGGCGACCGGTAGGCGAAAAGATAATCCAATTCGCCCGCCTGCAAAAACGCGCTTAACAAGGTCGGGCCGCCTTCGATCAGCAAGCCCACCAAGCCCGCCGCCACGCACTTCGCGCGCAGCTCGGCAAACCAGGCGGCGTTGCATTCGGTCGGCAGTTTCCAAAGGGCGACGCCTTGTTTTTCCAGGAGGGCGCGACGGGTTGCATCGGGCGTGGAACTGGTGACGATAATGGTGCGCGAGCGGCTTGCGTCAGAGTAAACTTGCGGCAGCGGATTGGTCACGGTGCGCAAAGTGCGGTCGAAAATCAGCCGCGCCGGGCACCATTCGTTTTTGCCGATGCGGCTCGTGAGCTGCGGGTCGTCGGCCAGCACCGTGCCCGCGCCGACGCCGACCGCGGGAAAGAGACGTCGCCAGCGCATCGCATCGCGCCGCGCCGCCACGCCCGTGATCCATTGACTCTGGCCCGAACTCGTGGCCACCCGGCCATCGAGGGTGGTCGCGATTTTCCCTGCAAACAGCAGCCGTTGAGTCGTAATCCAATGGTTGAAGATCAAATTTAAATCGCTGCATTCTTCGGCCAAAATCCCTTCGATGACCTCGATGCCCGCCGCGCGCAGTTGTTCCACGCCGCGACCTTGGTGCTGCGGGTTGGGATCGGTCGTACCGACGACGACGCGCTTGATTCCCGAGCGGATTATCGCCTCGGTGCAAGGCGGCGTGCGTCCGGTGGTCGAGCAGGGTTCGAGCGTGACATACATTGTCGCATCGGGGGCCGGGGCACGGCCCAGATTGCGCAGTGCCATGATTTCAGCGTGCGGCTCGCCGGCCCGCGCATGATAGCCATCCGCCACCACCCGACCGTTCTCGACGATGAGGGCGCCGACCATCGGGTTGGGCTGCGTCGCGCCCCAGCCGCGGCGGGCGGCTTCGAGGGCGCGGTGCATCAAGCCCGCGTGGGTTTCGGCGCTCATGGTTCGGCAATAAACGAAAATTCAGCCGCGCACGAACATGTTTGTGGCGCGTTCGCGGGCGACGGTCGTGGTCGGGCCGTGGCCGGGATGGATGACCGTGTCGCCGGGCAGGGTGTAAATCTGGGTGCGGATGGATTTTTCCAACTGCGGCCAGTCTCCACCGGGCAGGTCGGGCCGGCCCACCGCGCCAGCGAAAATCGCATCACCGACCAATGCGGCCTTGTCCTCCGCACAGTAAAAGAGCACGTTTCCGGGCGCGTGTCCGGGAACGTGACGTACCTCGAAGCGCAGACCCGCGACTTCCAATACCTGGCCGGGTGTGAGGAAATGGTCGATTTTTGCCGGTGCGATGTCGAGTCCGGGTAGCATGAAATCGGCTTGTTGCATCGGGTGTTCAATCCAGTCGCGATCGGCGGCATGCGCGTAAACCGCGGCGCCTGCGGCCCGGCAGGCGGCCGCGTCGGCCATGTGGTCCCAATGGCCGTGCGTGAGCAGCAGCGCGGTGAGGCGGCGACCATTCTTGGCCAGGGCGGGCGCAATCGCGGCTAGCGCGCCGGGCGGGGCGTCTACCAGCACGGCATCGTCGCGGCTGGACGCGGTCAGCAGATACGCGTTGGTGTCGAGCGGCGGGAGGGGGAAGGTCTGAATCTGCACAGGGAGCAAGGCTGGCGGCGCGGCGCGGTCTCTGGCAACAGGAAATTGGCGGGGGGTGATTTTCCGCGCCGGATGATTTTTCGCTTTGCCGGGCTGGGCAAATCTCGTTTTGATGTTCCCTTTGGCCGGGAGACTCCCCGCCCGGCCCAACACTTTTACCCATGAAACACCTGCGCATCGCCGTCCTGCCCGGAGACGGCATCGGCCCCGAAGTCATGGCCGTGGCCCTGCAAATTTTGGCCAAATCCGCCGCCCAGCACGGCTACAGCGTCGAGCATTCGACCTGGGACGTGGGCGGTATCGCCATTGACCGGCACGGTTCGCCCCTGCCCCCCGCGACGCTCGAAGCCTGCCGCGCGGCGGACGCGATTTTATTTGGCTCCGTCGGCGGCCCGAAGTGGGAAAAGTTGCCGCCCAAGGAGCAGCCTGAGCGCGGCGCACTGTTGCCGCTGCGCAAGGAATTCAAACTCTTCGCCAACTTGCGCCCCGGCTTGCTTTACCCCGAATTGGTGGACGCCTCGCCGCTCAAGCGCGAACGCATCCCGCAGGGCATCGACATCGTCTGCGTGCGCGAACTGACCGGCGGCATTTACTTTGGCCAGCCGAAGCAGACGCGCACCCTGCCCGACGGCGACATCGAGGCGGTGGACACCATGGTTTACAAAAAAAGCGAAATCGAGCGCATCACCGAAGTGGCCTGCCGCGCGGCACTCGCCCGCGGCAAGCGCCTCTGTTCGGTGGACAAGGCCAACGTGCTCGAAACTTCCGTGCTCTGGCGTAAGACGGTCGTCGATTACGTCGCGAAGAATTTTCCCGGCATCGCGCTCTCGCATCTCTACGTGGACAACGCGGCGATGCAGCTCGCGCGCGACCCGAACCAGTTCGACGTGCTGGTCACCGAAAACATGTTCGGCGACATCCTGTCCGACGAGATGGCCGTGGTCTGCGGCTCGCTCGGGATGCTGGCTTCGGCGAGCCTCGGCGCGGGGCAGAATCGCCATGGTTTTCCGTTTGGCCTCTATGAACCGGCGGGCGGCACCGCGCCCGACATCGCGGGCAAAAACCTCGCCAATCCCTGCGCGCAGATTTTGAGCGTTGCGCTGATGCTGCGCTACAGCTTCGGCCTCGAAGCCGCCGCCGCCGCCATCGAAAAGGCCGTGCGCGATACCGTCACCGGCGGCACGCGCACCGGCGATATTGCGTTCGGCCAGGCGTCGGTGGGCACCAAGGAAATGGGTGCGGCGATTCTCCAACGCCTCTGAAAACGCTCAACTCCCAACTGTAGGGGCGTTGCTTGCCGACGCCCCCCGGGTCTTAAAATTTTCCGCATGACTTCCTCCGAAATCCGCCAGTCATTCCTCGATTTTTTCAAGTCGAAGGGGCACACCCTCGTGCCGTCGTCGTCGCTGCTGCCGGACTCCCCCAATCTGCTCTTCACCAATGCGGGCATGAACCAGTTCGTGCCGATTTTCCTTGGCGAGCGGAGGGCGGACGTTTCGAAATGGGCGGGCGCGACGCCGGGCCTCGACACCCGCACCGCCGACACGCAGAAGTGCATCCGCGCCGGCGGCAAGCACAACGACTTGGAGGACGTGGGCCTCGACACCTACCACCACACGTTTTTTGAAATGCTCGGCAACTGGTCCTTCGGCGATTATTTCAAAAAGGAGGCGATTGATTGGGCCTGGGAGCTGATTACCGAAGTGTGGAAATTTCCGAAAGACCGGCTTTACGCCACGGTTTACAGCCCGGACAAGTCGAAAGGCGACCCGAGCGATTTTGACCAGGAAGCGTGGGACACCTGGGCCGGGCATTTCCGCCGCGCGGGGCTGGACCCGAAAATCCACATCGTCAACGGCAACAAGAAGGACAATTTCTGGATGATGGGCGACACCGGCCCGTGCGGCCCGTGCAGCGAATTGCACGTGGACTTGACCCCGGAAGATCGCACCGCGGAGCTGGAGGTGCGCGGCTCGAAATTGGTCAACACCGGCGACGCCCGCTGCATTGAAATCTGGAACCTCGTCTTCATCCAGTTCAACGCCAACCCCGACGGCACCTTCTCACCCCTGCCCGCGAAGCATGTGGACACCGGCATGGGCTTCGAGCGCGTGACGAGCATCATCCAAGGCACGAAAAATTTTGCGGATTTCAAAAACGCGAAAATCTCCAATTACGAAACGGACATCTTCCGGCCCATCTTTGATGAAATCGAAAAACTCAGCGGCAAGAAATACACTTCGACCCTGCCGAAACCTGCTTCAATATCTAGTGATCCCTCTTCGGTCTCGGGGAGCGCGGGCGTCTCGCCCGCAGCCGTCGGCGTCCCGCCGACGGCCCTGCCGCCCCCCGCCGATTACCACAAACGCCGCCTTCCGCACTTTGAACGCCCCTGGTCAAAATACATGGTCAGTTTTTCAACGCGGGAACGCCGCCCGCTGTCGTCTAACGCCCGCGATGTAGTGCTAAAGAGCGCGCTATTTGGCCACCAGCAAAACCGCTACCATTTGTATGCCGCCTGTGTAATGGCCGACCATGTGCATCTTCTCTTCGAACCGCAGATTAAGGAAAAAGCGCCGGACGGGAGTCCCGTTTTCTGGAGTTTGCCGGGGATTCTGCATTCACTCAAGTCCTTCACGGCGCATGAAATCGATAAGTTGGAGGGTGGAAGTGGACAGATTTGGGAGAATGAATCGTTGGATTGGATGATTCGCGGCGACGCGGATTTGGCGGAAAAATTCCATTACATCTGCGATAATCCCTGGAAGGATGGCTTGGCGAAAGAGGGAGAGAATTATCCGTGGCTGTGGACGGCGAACCAAGAATCTGCGGCGCGAGACGCACCGCAGGGCGACCGGGACGGTCGCGCTCCCCGAGACCAAGAAGCAGCAACGAAGGAGCAAATCCAGATTGATGTGGCGTTTCGGGTCATCGCCGACCACATCCGCACCCTGAGCTTCGCCATCGCGGACAGCATTCTCCCGGGCAACAACGACCGGAATTATGTCTTGCGGCGGATTTTACGCCGGGCGGTTAAATATGGCCGGACGCTTGGCTTCCACGAACCATTTTTTTATAAATTAGTGGATGTGCTGGCCCTTACCATGGGCGATGTTTTTCCAGAGATCCGCAAGAAGCAACAAAATGTCAAAGATGTCCTGAAGCAAGAAGAGGAGGCATTTAATAAGACGTTAGACCGTGGTCTACGAGAATTTCAAAATTACATTGATACTTCAAAGCTAGCTTCGCATTTGGCCGGATATCCTGGAACGGGATACGGCGGAACTGGATTTCTTGCTTCAGTTGACGGCAAAACAGTCCAAATCGATACTCCTTCGAATCACCCCAATGCTGTTAGCGGTCAATTTGCATTTATTTTATACGACACCTACGGGTTTCCTCTCGATTTAACTGAACTTGTGGCCCGCGAACGTGGCCTGACCGTTGACGTTGCTGGCTTCGAAAAACTCATGGAAGAACAACGCGCCCGTGCTCGCGCGGCGCAAAAGAAGACGGTGATTGAGCTTTCGCAGATTGAGACGAAGACGCCGACACATTTTTTGGGTTATGACCATAATCATATTGGTGCGGATGTGCAGGAGGTGGTGGTGGTGAAGGACAAGACCGTGGTGGTGGTGAACAATTCCGTTTGCTACGCTGAGATGGGCGGGCAGGTGGGCGACACTGGTGAACTGGAGAGTTCCGGCAAGCATTGGCGCATCACCAATACGCAAAAATCCGGCAACACCTGGCTGCATTTTATCGAGGGAGGCGAGGCGCCGGCGGTCGGCGCGCATGTGACCGTGAAGGTGGATGGCCCGCGCCGCGCGGCCATCGAGCGGCACCATACGGTGACGCATTTGCTGCATTGGGCGCTGCATGAAGTGGTGAGCCGCGACGCCTCGCAGAAGGGTTCGGCGGTCGGCCCGGACAAGCTGACGTTCGACTTTAACAGCGCAGCGCTGACGCCCGCGCAAGTGGCGGAGATTGAGCGGCTGGTCAACGCCCGCGTACGCGAGAACGCGCCGGTGGCGTGGGGCGATTTCAACTACGCCGAGGTCAAGAGCCGCCCGGAGGTGATGCAATTTTTCGGCGACAAATACGGCGATGTGGTGCGCGTGGTGCAAATCGGCGGCACGATGGACGGCCAACGCCACCCGAAGCTCGACGGCTATTCGATGGAGTTGTGCGGCGGGACGCATGTGCGCCATACGGGCGACATCGGCTTGTTCAAGATTTTGCACGAAAGCGCCATCGCCGCGGGTGTGCGGCGCATCGAAGCCGTGGCGGGCGAGGCCGCAGTGGCGGCAGTCCGGCACCTCGCACAGGAGGCGAAAGATTTGGAAAAGGCGCTCGTCGAGGCCGGCGGGAAAGTTCCGGGCGCCACAGTTTCCCTCGACGCGGGCGCGGTCAATATCGAGTCCGCGCAAGCACTGGAGCGGCGCGTGGGCGAACTCAAACACGCGCTGGCCGAACAGCGCGCGGCCGTGGAAAAGGCGCGCCGGGCCGAGCAGCAAAAAAACGCCGCGGGCCTGGCCGACGAGCTGGCGGCGTCGGCGCACACGAAAGGCGCGCTGAAATTTATCGTCGCCGTGGTGGACGCCCCGGCGGGCAGCCTGCGCGACATTGCGGTGCAGGCGGGCAAAAAAATCGGTCCCGGGGTCGTCGTCCTCGGTTGCGCGGCGGACGGCAAGACTGGCGTGGTGGCGCTGTGTTCGCCGGAGGCGGTGGCGACGGGCCACGCGGCGGGGAAAATCGTCGGCGACCTGTGCGCCCAGTTGGGCGGCAAGGGCGGCGGCAAGCCGGACTTCGCCCAAGGCGGTGGCAAGGACGCGGCGCAGTTGAACACTGTCTTGGCAAAATTCCGTGAAAAAACTGTATAATTTTATGACTTCCGCCGAAAAAGCCTCTTGGCGCGCCCGCGCGCAAACCCTCCAGCCCAAGGTGAAGGTGGGCCGTGGCGGCGTGACGCCCGCGCTGATCAAGGAACTCGATGCGGCGCTGAAACGCGCGGAATTGGTCAAGGTGCGCTTTGGCGAAGGACGGGAAATTTTACAGGCCCAATGCGCCGAACTGGCGGCGGCGACCCAATCGGAATGCGTGGGCGGGCTGGGCCACGTGGCGTCGTTTTACCGCATACTTCTTCGATCTAGCTCTCGCACGCGTAGTTAGCCTTGAAGAACAGCCGATAAATTCCGCCGCCGCACCAACCACCGAGCAGCGGGGCGACGAGGTAAACGACGAACCAGCCGTTGCCATTGGCGGTGAACGCCACGGCACCCCACCCCGCCAGTGCGCTAAACAGGCGCGGGGCCAAATCGCGCGCGGGATTGAAGCACGCCATGGTCAGCGGGCCGAAGAGCGAAATCAACAGGGTGATGGTCAGGCCGATAATGACCGCAGCATATCCGGCAGGCCGCGCGCAGTTGCGCTCGTCGGAGACGCCCAAAATGACGAGTAGCAAAATCGCTGTGCCGACGACCTCGGCCAAGAACGCCGCGGGCCAGGTGATGACGGCTTGGGCCACCGGGGGCAAGGGCTGGCCGCCGGGATTGGGAAAGTATTCGCCGAAAATCATCGCGGACGCTTCGCTGCCCGGCGCGCCGCGAATCAGGTGATGGGCGGATTCAAAGGTCGTCAGCGAGCCGGCATAAATG
>Ga0265320_10000367_pt1 | contig 36497 bp, 31 predicted proteins | sample 4827metaG_FD_202087 | JGI IMG/M metagenome (GOLD analysis project Ga0265320, IMG submission 202087) | Rhizosphere microbial communities from Carex aquatilis grown in University of Washington, Seatle, WA, United States - 4-8-27 metaG | ecosystem: Host-associated > Plants > Roots > Rhizosphere >... | reverse complement strand
GCCGAGCATCGCTATGAGCTCGCGGGTCTCGCCCGGCTGCAGCGTGATCTCGACCTGAAGCGAGCCGATCGCGTTCCCGCCCTCGGCCAGAAAATTCGAGCACTTGCCGTCGATCACGGCCTGCGGGTTGGCGTAGGTGTTGTAGATGGACCCGAGGAACCGCTCGCGGACGGTCTCGTATCCGGCAAGCGGCGCCCCGACCAGGGCCATCCAGAGGCGGTGGCAGCCCATGAGGTTCATCGGATCGAAGGCCGTGTAGGGGTTGACGGCCACCCCGAGCATGTCCCGCTCCACGGTGGCCTTCGTAATGAACTGCGAATACTGGAGGTTGCTCATGTCGTTCGGCATGGCCCAGGGGCTGGTCATTTCGCAGTAGGTGAAGACGGACAGGCGGCGCTCCGTCTTGGACTTGTTCGTGACCTTCAGGCGCCAGTACTCGAATGCCTGTCCGAGCGGGACGAAGTACGCGGACTCGGTCTCGATGCCGGAGTAGCGCGACGTGATGATGGTGTAGGCCGTGCCGTGGCGGCACTCGCTCTTGTACCTGGCAAGCGGCCGGCCGACCGGCTGCCACGAGGACGACCAATAGTCCCCGGTCCCGCCGTCCCGCAGGTAGAAATAGCGCCCCGGCTGGTCCATCGGGACGGAGTTGGGCCGCATGCGCAGGAATCGGCTGGTGAGGGCGCTCTTGTAGAAGCTGTAGCCGCCGGCGTTGTTGGTGATGATGGCGCCATAGTCCAGCGACCCCAGATAGTTGCTCCACGCCCGAGGCGTGTCGGGGCGGGTTATGACATATTCCTTGGCGTCGTCGTCAAAGTGCCCGAATTGCATTGGCAAAGGGGTAAACGGAACGAAAAAAAGGGGAATATCGCAAGGTTTTGCCTCTTTTCTGGCCCCGACTATGACCGTCCCGTATGGGGCCATGCGGCAGGTTACTGGGGGCCGGCGCACCGCGGTGTTCCCATCGGATCCGGGCGGACGGCCCCCCGCGCGGTTCCCGTCGGGCCGCGCCGGCCCGAAATCGCGCCCGGGCGCGCCAAAACGTGCCCCAAGAAACGCCCAGCCATTGCCAAAATGTGAGGAGATGCCCCGGCCGCCGCACGGTATCCTCGGGGCGTGGAACCTAATTCTATCACGGCCGATAGGAAGGGCGGCGCCGCTCGCATCATGAAGCACGCCAGCGGGGACAAGCGCTTCAAGATCCTTGAGGCGCACATAAAGAAGTTCCAGGGCCGGCAGGACGCGCTGATCGAGGTGCTGCACCGGGCCCAGGAGCTCTTCGGATTCCTCGAGGACGACCTCCTCCTGTTCGTCGCCTACAAGCTGAAGCTCCCGGCGAGCCGCGTCTACGGCGTCGCCACGTTCTACCACTATTTCATCCTCAAGCCCCAGGGTGCGCACACGTGCGTCGTCTGCACCGGGACCGCCTGCTACGTCCGCGGGGCCGACAAGGTCCTCGCGGCGGTCGAGGCGCAGGCCCGGATCAAGGCCGGCGAGACGACGGCCGACAACGAGTTCTCGCTGCTCACCGCGCGCTGCCTCGGCGCATGCGGCATCGCGCCCACCGTCGTCTACGACGGGGTGATCACCCCCCACCAGACCCCCGAATCAGCGCTGGCCCGGGTGCACGAATGGCTTCCCCATGATCATTGACGACCTCGACGCGATCGCGGAGGCGGAAAGATCCTCCGGCAAGAAGACGGTCATCCGCTGCTGCATGGCGGCCGGATGCATGTCCTCCCATTCCGAGGCGGTGAAGGCTGGCCTCGACAAGGTGGTCCGCGACTCGGGCCTATCCGACCGGATCGAGGTGCGCGGCGTCGGGTGCATGAGGCTCTGCTGCCAGGGCCCGCTCGTGGGCGTCGACCCTGACGGCATCATCTACGAGAAGGTCACGCCGGAAGACGCCCCGGCGCTCATCATCTCCACGCAGGGGGGCGAGGCCAAGGTCAAGCGGGGCGATCCGGACCACCCCTTCTACAAGAAGCAGCTTTCCGTCGTGCTGGCCAACAGCGGCCAGATCGACCCCGAGCGGATCGAGTCCTACATCGCGGTCGACGGCTACCGGGGACTGCACGCGGTCCTGCGCGAGATGACGCCCAACGACGTCGTCGAGAGCGCGATCAAGAGCGGGCTGCGCGGCCGGGGCGGCGCCGGCTACTCGACCGGCCTGAAATGGGCGACGGTCGCAAAGACGCCCGGCATCCAGAAGTACGTCGTCTGCAACGCGGACGAGGGCGACCCGGGCGCGTTCATGGACAGGAGCGTGCTCGAGAGCGACCCCCACAGCGTGCTCGAGGGCATGGCCATCGCCGCCTACGCCGTCGGCGCGAACCAGGGCTTCATCTATGTCCGCGCCGAGTACCCGCTCGCGATCAAGCGGCTGCAGATCGCCATCAAGCAGGCGAAGCAGACCGGGCTCCTGGGCAGCGGCATCTTCGAGTCGCCGTTCAACTTCACGATCGACATCCGCATCGGCGCCGGGGCCTACGTCTGCGGCGAGGAGACGGCCCTCATGGCCTCGATCGAGGGCAGGCGCGGAACCCCGCGGCCGCGCCCGCCGTTCCCAGCCGAGAGCGGCCTGTGGGGCTGCCCCACCCTGATCAACAACGTCGAGACCTTCGCCAACATACCGGTCATCATCCGCAAGGGGGCGGAGTGGTTCGCCTCCATCGGGACGGGGCTCAGCAAGGGCACGAAGGTGTTCGCCCTGGCGGGCAAGATCGTCAACACGGGCCTCATCGAGGTGCCCATGGGCACCCCCCTCAGGCAGATCGTGGAGGAGATGGGCGGCGGGGCGCCCGGCGGCGCGAGGATAAAGGCCGTGCAGACCGGCGGTCCGTCCGGCGGATGCATCCCGGCCAGCGAACTTGACACTCCGGTCGACTACGAGTCGCTGACCCGCCTCGGCTCGATCATGGGCTCCGGCGGGATGATCGTCATGGACGAGTCGACGCGCATGCCCGAAATCGCGCGCTTCTTCATGGAGTTCTGCATGGACGAGTCGTGCGGCAAGTGCATCCCCTGCCGCGCCGGGACGGTGCAGATGCACCGCCTCCTGGACAAGATCGTGAAGCGCGAGGCCAGCGCGGAAGACCTGGCCAAGCTGGAGGAGCTGTGCGAGATGGTGGCCCGCACGAGCCTCTGCGGCCTCGGGCAGAACGCGCCCAACCCGGTCCTGAGCACCCTCCGGTTCTTCCGCGACGAATACCTGGCGCTCCTGCAGCCGCCGGTCGACGGCAAGCCCGCCGCCGCGGCCCCGAGCGCCAAAGCCACCTGACCCCCATGGCAGCCAAGACCCTCATCATCGACGGCAAGCAGGTCAGCGCGCAGGACGACGCCACCATCCTCGACGCCGCGACCGACGCGGGGATCAAGATACCGACCCTCTGCCACCTGGGAGGCGTCTACGACGTGGGCGCCTGCCGCCTGTGCCTCGTCGAGATCGCCGGGGCCAAGAAGCTCTTCTCGGCCTGCACCACGCGCGTCGCCGAGGGGATGGAGGTCCACACCGACACCGAGCGCCTGCGCAAGTACCGCCGGATGACGCTCGAGCTGCTCTTCGCCGAGCGCAACCACGTGTGCGCCGTCTGCGTGTCCAACGGCAACTGCGAGCTCCAGACCCTCGCGTGGCAGAACGGGATGGAGCACGTGAGCTACGACTACTGCTTCCCGAGGTGGGGAGTGGACGCGACCCATTCGCTCTTCGGCCTCGACCACAACCGCTGCGTCCTGTGCACGCGCTGCGTGCGCGTATGCTGGCACATCGAGGGCGCGGGCACCAAGAACGTCGCGGGACGGGGCGCGAAATCGAGCATCATCGACGACCTGAAGCAGCCGTGGGGCGACTCGGAGACCTGCACGTCCTGCGGCAAGTGCGTCCTCGCCTGCCCCACCGGCGCCATCTTCTACAAGGGCTCGACCGTGGGCGAGATGGTGCGCGACCGCTCAAAGCTGGAATTCATCGTGAACGCCCGGCAGAAAAAACAATGGATCGTCTTAGAATAGCCACCGTATGGCTGGGGGGCTGCTCCGGCTGCCACATGTCGTTCCTCGACCTGGACGAGTTCCTGATCGACCTGGCCGGCATGGTGGACCTCGTCTACAGCCCGGTCATCGACGTGAAGGAGTACCCCGAGGGCGTCGACGTCTGCCTCATCGAGGGCGCCGTCTGCAACAGCGACAACCTCGAGATGCTCCACAAGGTCCGGCGGCGCACGAAGGTGCTCGTCTCGTTCGGCGACTGCGCGGTGACGGGCAACGTGCCGGCCATCCGCAACCAGCTCGGCGCGGGCAACGACACCAACGTGCTGCAGTGCGCCTACATCACGAACACCCAGGACAACCCGCGCCTGCCCAGGGGCGACGGGATCGTCCCCGAGCTGCTCAAGCGCGTCCTGCCCCTGCACGAGGTCGTGCCGATCGAGGCCTACCTGCCCGGGTGCCCGCCGTCCGCGGAGCGCATCAAGCTGCTGCTCGAGCGCGTGCTCGCGGGCCTGCCGCTCGTCCTGGAGGGCGAGCAGCTCAGGTTCGGCTGAGGAATTCCCATGGCAAAGCGCATCGTCATCGACCCGGTCACCCGCATCGAGGGACACGCCAAGATCAGCATCTTCCTGGACGATGCCGGCCAGGTGTCCGACGCCGAGTTCCACGTGGTGGAATTCCGCGGGTTCGAGAAGTTCTGCGAGGGCCGGCCCTTCAGCGAGATGCCGGCGATCACCGCCCGCATCTGCGGGATCTGCCCGGTGAGCCACCTGCTCGCCTCCGCGAAGGCGGGCGACGCCATCATGGCCGTGGCGATCCCCCCCGCCGCGGACAAGCTGCGGCGCCTGATGAACCTGGGCCAGATCGTCCAGAGCCACGCGCTCAGCTTCTTTCACCTGAGCGCGCCCGACTTCGTCCTCGGCTGGGACGCCCCGCCGTCCAAGCGGAACGTGTTCGGCCTGATCGCGGCCGACCCGGAGCTCGCCCGCTCCGGGATCCGGCTCCGGCAGTTCGGCCAGGAGATCATCGAGGCGCTGGGCGGCAAGAAGATCCATCCCGCGTGGGCCGTGCCCGGCGGCGTCCGCAGCGGCCTCTCGGAGGAGGGCAACGCCCGCATCAGGCAGCGCCTGCCCGAGGCGTTCGCCACGGCCGAGGCCGCCCTGGCCCTCTTCCTGAAGGCCCTGGAGTCGCACAAGGAGGAGGCCCTCATCTTCGGCAATTTCCAGTCCCTGTTCATGGGGCTCGTGGCCCCCGACGGCAGCTGGGAGCACCACGGGGGCTGTCTGAGGTTCACGGACAGCACCGGCAGCGTGATCGCGGACCAGGTCGAGCCGTCGCGCTACCTGGAGTTCCTCGGCGAGTCGGTCCAGGAGGCCAGCTACCTCAAGACCCCGTACTTCAAGGCGCTGGGCCTGCCCGGCGGGATGTACCGCGTCGGGCCCCTGGCCAGGCTCAATGTCTGCGAGCGCATCGGGACCCCCCGCGCCGACGCCGAGCTCAGGGCCTTCAAGCAGATGGGCCGCGGCGCCGTCACCTCCTCGTTCCTCTACCACTACGCCCGCCTGATCGAGATAATCGCCGGCCTCGAGCTCATCGAGCGCGCCCTCGAGGATCCCGACCTGGCCAGCGAGGACCTGCGGGCCGACGCGGGCGTGAACTCCCTGCACGGCGTGGGCGCGAGCGAGGCCCCCCGCGGGACGCTCTTCCACGACTACACCGTGGACCGCTCCGGCCTGCTCAAGAAGGTCAACCTCATCGTCGCCACCGGACACAACAACCTGGCCATGAACCGGACGGTCGCGCAGATCGCGCGCCACTACGTGCAGGGCGAGGACATCCCGGAGCCGGTGCTCAACCGCATCGAGCACGGGATCCGCTGCTACGACCCCTGCCTTAGCTGCTCAACCCACGCCGCGGGCCAGATGCCGATGCGCATCCGGCTGGTCGGGCCTCGCGGCAACGTGCTCCGCGAGGTGGTCCGTGGATAGCCACCTCCTGGTCATCGGCTACGGAAACACCCTGCGCCGCGACGACGGCGTGGGCCCCAGGGTCGCCGCCAGGGTCGAGGAGCTCCGCCTGCCGGGCGTGCTGACGATGGCGTGCCCGCAGCTGACCCCGGAGCTGGCGGACCCGGTGTCGCAGGCGGGCGCCGTCGTGTTCGTCGACGCCAGCGTGGAGCAGCGGGGCCCCGTGCGGCTGCGCCGGCTGGACCCGTCAGGCTCCTCGCAGATCCTTGCCCACGCCGCGGACCCGCGCATCCTGCTCGCGCTCGCGCGCGACGCCTTCGGCCGCGCGCCGCAGGCGTGGATGCTGACCATACCCGCGAAGGAGCTGGGTTTCGGAGAGCGGCTCTCGCGCCCCGCCAGCCTCGGCCTCAGGGATGCCGTGCGTGCAGTGCGGGCGCTTCACCGCCGACTGCCGGGTCGCCGTCGCCCCCGGCCGGCGTGAGGCCCGCGGGCTCGGACCGCCCGCAGGTCCACGTGCGGACGTAGATCTGCTCCGGGGTGCCGAACGCCGGGACCTGGATCAGGAGCCCCCGCTGGGCGTACCACTCGAGAAGGGGCTGCGTGCTCTCCTGGTAGACCCGCATCCTCGTGCGGATCGTCTCCGGCTTGTCGTCCTCGCGCTGGATGAGCTGCTTGCCGCAGGCGTCGCAGATGCCGGCGCGCTGGGGCGGCTGCATCGTCAGGTGGTAGACCGCCTTGCAGCCGGGGCAGACCCTCCTGCCCTCGAGCCGGGACACGATCTCGTCCAGGGGAAGCTCATAGCTGAACACGGCGTCCAGCTCCACGCCCTCGCGCACCATTATCCTGGCGAGGGACTCGGCCTGAGCCACGGTGCGGGGAAAGCCGTCCAGGACGAACCCGCCGCAGCAGCGCAGGCAGCGGCCGCGCTCGCCGACCAGGTCGAGCATGATCTCGTCCGAGACCAGCGCCCCCTGCTTCATGCTCGCAAGGGCGGCCGAGAGCGCCGGCGAGCGGTCCTTGCCCGCGCAGTCCGCGGCCCGCAGTATGTCCCCCGTCGAAAGGTGGCACGCCCCCAGCCGGGAGCAGAGAAGGTCGGCCTGGGTTCCCTTGCCCACCCCGGGCGCCCCGAGCAGCACCAGGCGCCACGGCGTCCCCGGTGGCGGATTGGGCGGGTTGCCGCAATGGGCGTCGCCGCCGCGAAGCCACGCCATTCGGTCAGGTTTTTTCGTCATAAGTTGCTATCCGCCACGCCTGGAGGATCCGTATGTAGTTGGACCTCTCGAAGGCCGCGGGATCGGGGCAGCGCTTCAGGTTCATCGCGCCGCGGAACTCGCTCACGCTCGTGTAGCCGTGGTCTCCCATCCATTGGCTCATTCCATCCAGCAACACCGCGAGAAAGCGAGGCCCATTCTGCAGCAGCGCCGAGACGATCTGGACGGCGTGGGCCCCGGCGAAGAGCGCCTTCAGGACGTCCTGCGCGTTGTGCACGCCGCCGGTCGCGGCCAGGGAGCAGCGGACCTGCGGGGAGATGATCGCGAGCCAGCGCAGGCGCATCAGGAGCTCGGACGACTCGGAAAGGCGCAGCTTCGGCAGCACCTCCATCTCGTCCAGGTCGAGGTCCGGCTGGTAGAACCGGTTGAAGATGACCACGCCGGCGGCGCCGGCGTGCTCCAGCGACAGCGCGAAGTTGGCGGGCGAGGTGTGGAACGGCGAGATCTTGACCGCGACCGGGATGCGCACCGAGTCGGAGACGAGGTGCACGATCTCGCGAAGGTCGGCCTCGACCTCGTCGGCCGCGACCGTGGCGCGGGTGGCGAGCTGGTAGAGGTTGAGCTCGATCGCGTCGGCCCCGGCCGACTCGAAGCGCCTGGCGTAGTCGATCCACCCGCCCATCCTGCAGCCGTTGAGGGACGCAATGACCGGGATGCTGAGCGCCTTCTTCAGCCCCTCGATCTGGCGCAGGTACTGGTCGGGCGCCAGCTGGTACTCGGCGAAGTTCGGGAAGTAGGACGTCGCCTCCGGGGTGCTCTCGGCGGGCGTGTCGATGTTGTGGGCCAGGGCGCGCAGCTCGACCTCGATCTGCTCCTCGAACAGCGACCTCATCACGACCGCCGCAGCGCCGGCGTCCTGGAGCTGGCGGGCCGAGTCGACGCTGTCGCAGAACGGGCCCGCGCCGACGATCAGCGGGTTCTCAAGCTTCAGTCCGAGGTATTCTGTGGAAAGGTTCATGATTGGGCCGGTGGAGGGGTTGCGACTGGCGGCGCCGTCCTGGCAGCCGGAAGGATTGCGGGCGCTGGTGCGGCCGCGGGCGCGGCCGGGATCGCCCCGTTGCCGCTGCCCGCCGAGCGCCCCGCCAGGCGCTCATAGAACGCATAGCGCCGCTTGACCTGCTTCTGCGCGAGCACGGCCAGCTCGGCCGCCCGGGCGGGCGCGACGTGCTTGAGCATGCTGAACCTGGTCTCGTTGCCAGTGAACCGCGACAGCTCGCCCTTGGGCGCCGGGGAGTCGAGCCTCAGGGGCTCGCCGGTGCCGACCAGCCTCGGGTCGTACCGGAACAGCGGCCAGTAGCCGCTCTCGACCGCGAGCTTCTGCTGCTCGGCCCCCAGGTGGAGCGGGAATCCGTGCGCGATGCAGTGGGAATAGGCGATGATCAGGGCCGGGCCGTTGTAGGACAGAGCCTCGCGGAAGGCCGTGACGGTCTGGCTGTCCTTGGCGCCGAACGCTACCTGGGCCACGTACACGTAGCCGTACTGCATGGCCATGAGGGCGAGGTCCTTCTTCGCCACGGACTTGCCGCCCGCAGCGAACTTGGCGACCGCCCCGATCGGCGTCGACTTGGAGGACTGGCCGCCCGTGTTTGAATAGACCTCGGTGTCGAGGACGAGCACCTTGACGTTGGCTCCGCTGGCGAGGACGTGGTCGAGCCCGCCGTATCCGATGTCATAGGCCCATCCGTCCCCGCCGACCACCCACACCGACTTCATGACGAGGTCGTCGGCCAGGGCGTCGAGCCTGCGGGCGTCGGCCCCGTCGAGCGTGCGCAGGATTTCCCGGAGCGCCGCGACCCGGCCCCGCTGGGCGGCTATCCCGGTCTCGGTGCTCTGGTCGGCGCTCAGGAGCGCCTCCTTCAGCCCGGACGCCGGCAGGCGGGACTCGATCCGCAGGAGGAGGTCCCTTGCCGAGCGCGCCCGCTGCTCCATCGCGAGCTGGAGGCCGTAGCCGAACTCCGCGTTGTCCTCGAAGAGCGAGTTCGCCCACGTCGGCCCGCGGCCATCGCGGTTCGCGCAGTAGGGCGTCGTCGGCAGGTTGCCGCCGTAGATCGACGAGCAGCCGGTCGCGTTCGCGATCACGAGGCGGTCGCCGACGAGCTGCGTGAGGAGCTTCAGGTAGGGGGTCTCGCCGCAGCCCGCGCAGGCGCCCGAGAACTCGAACAGCGGCGTCATGAACTGCGCGCCCTTGACCGTGCCCGGGTCGAGCCTCGTGCGGTCGGGGTCGGGCAGGCTCTTGAAGAAGTCCCAGTTCGCGCGCTCGGCCTCCAGCAGGGGCGGCTGGGGCATCATGTCGATCGCCTTGTGCCTCGGGTTGGTCTTGTCCTTCGCGGGGCAGATCTGGACGCAGAGCGAGCAGCCCGTGCAGTCCTCGGGCGCGACCTGGAGCGAGTAGCGCTGGCCGGGGAACTCCGTGGACTTGAACGCCGTCGAGGCGAACCCCTTGGGGGCGCCCTCGAGCGCCTCGGGAGCGTAGAACTTCGCGCGGATCGTGGCGTGCGGGCAGACCAGCACGCACTTGTTGCACTGGATGCAGACGGCCGGGTCCCAGACCGGGATCTCGAGGGCGATGTTGCGCTTCTCGAAGCGCGACGTGCCCGTGGGCCAGCATCCGTCAAGCGGGATCGCGCTGACCGGCATGAGGTCCCCCTTGTCCGCGAGCAGCTTGGCCGTGACCTTCAGGACGAACTCGGGCGCCCCGGCATAGGAGGGAGGGACCGTCGCGACCGCTTCCGTGTCGGGGGCGGCGGGGATCGTCACCTCGTGGAGGCCGGCGAGCGCGGCGTCGACCGCCGCAAAGTTCATCTGCACGATCTGCTCGCCCTTCTTGCCGTAGGTCTTGGCGATCGCCTGCTTGATCTGCGCCACCGCCTCCTCGGGCGGCAGCACGCCGGAGAGCGCAAAGAAGCAGGTCTGCAGGACCGTGTTCGTGCGCCGGCCCATGCCGGCCGCGTGGGCGACCCCGGTCGCGTCGATGACGAAGAGCCGCAGCTTCTTGCCGATCAGCGTCTCCTGCCACTCCCGCGGGAGCTTGGCCCAGGTCTCGTTCGGCGGATAGGGGGAATTCAGGAGCACGGTGCCGCCCGGCGCGGCATAGCCGAGGATCTCGGACCTTCCGACAAAGCTGAACTGGCTGCAGGCCACGAATTCCGCCTGCCGGATGAGGTAGGGCGCGCGGATGGGCCGCGGCCCGAAGCGCAGGTGAGACACCGTAACCGATCCCGACTTCTTCGAGTCGTAGACGAAGAAGCCCTGCGCGAAGTTGTTCGTCTGCTCGCCGATGATCTTTATGGAGTTCTTGTTCGCGCCCACCGTGCCGTCCGCGCCCAGGCCGATGAACACGCAGCGCCGGACATCCGGCCGCTCGAGGTCGAAGTCGGCGTCAAAGGGGAGCGACATGTAGGTGACGTCGTCGGTGATGCCCACGGTGAAGTGCGTTGGCCCCGCGGGATTTGAAAGGCGGTCGAACACGGCCCGGGCCATGCCCGGCGTGAACTCCTTGGAACCAAGCCCGTAGCGCCCGCCGCAGACGCGAACCGCCGCGGCCCGGGCGCGGTCGCCCTCGGCCAGCGCCGTGAGGACGCTCATGTACATGGGCTCGCCGAGCGAGCCCGGCTCCTTCGTGCGGTCGAGGACCGCCACCGACTTCACCGAGGCCGGAAGGGCCGAGAGGAACGCTTTGATGCTGAAGGGGAGGAAGAGGCGAACCGCGACGACGCCGACCTTCTCGCCGCGCGCCACGAGCCAGTCGACAGTCTCCTCGATCGTCTCGACCGCGCTGCCCATCGCGACGACCACGCGCTCGGCCTGCGGGTGCCCGTGGTAGTCGAAGAGGTGGTAGGAGCGGCCGGTCGCGCTCGAGAGCATGTCCATGGACGCCTGCACGGCGTCCGGAAGGACGTCATAGAACCGGTTGACGGCCTCCCGGCCCTGGAAATAGACGTCGGGATTCTGCGCCGTCCCGCGAAGGGTCGGGTGGTCGGGCGTCATGGCGCGGGACCGGAACTCGGCTATGTCTGCCTCGTCCACGACGGAGCGCAGGATCCTGTCCGAGAGCAGCGCCAGCTTCTGCACCTCGTGCGAGGTCCGGAAGCCGTCGAAGAAGTGGATGAACGGCACGCGCGTCTTGTAGCTGGCCGCGTGCGAGATCAGGGCGAGGTCGTGGGCCTCCTGGGCGGAGTTGCTGCAGATGAGCGCGCAGCCGGTGGCGCGGCAGGCCATGACGTCCTGGTGGTCGCCGAATATCGACAGGCCCTGGGCGGCGAGGGCCCGCGCGCTGACGTGCACCGTGAAGGGGAGCAGTTCGCCCGCTATCTTGTACAGGTTCGGGATCATCAGCAGCAGCCCCTGCGAGGCCGTGAAGGTCGTCACCAGGGCGCCGCCCAGCAGCCCCCCGTGGACCGCCCCGGCCACGCCGCCCTCCGACTGCAGCTCCACGATCCGGGGCACCTGCCCCCAGAGGTTCGGCTTGTCGGCCGCCGCCCACTCGTCGCAGAACTCGGCCATCGGCGAGGAGGGCGTGATGGGATAGATGGCGATCAGCTCATTCAGCCTGTAGGCGACCGAGGCAACCGCCTCATTGGCATCACATGTGACGTACTCAAGGGCGGAAGGCATTTTTCCCATGACACCATGATGCCACTCCCGGGGTCCCCTCACTACGCAGTTATTGCCAATCGCTAGGCGAATATTGCGGGGGCCAATTTTCGGATGTCCAATAACTGCACAGCAATGCGCAATTCATGCGCAGCCCCGGCCCCTGCCTGTTGGTAGCGTAGGGGGTCATGAAAACGATACTCGCACCGATCGACCTCTCTGACGCGGCGGCCGGCGTGACGACTGAAGCCCGCGCCCTGGCAGGGATCCTCGGAGGCAAGGTGCTCCTGCTGCATGTCGTGCCTCCCCCGGTTGTGATCAACGAATACTCTCCCGAAGCCGAACGCCTTGCCGACGAGGAGCAGCTGTCGGCCGAGCAGAGCCTGGGATACTGGCAGCAGAATCTGAAGATCGAGGGCGTCGAGACGGAAGTGGCCCTGCGGCACGGCCCCCCCGTCGCGACGATCCTGGACGAGGCGGTCCGGACCAACGCCGACTACATCGTCATGGGCTCCCACGGCCACGGCGCCCTCTACAACCTGCTGGTGGGCGGCACGGCCTCGGGCGTCATACAGAAGTCCCCCTGCCCCGTCGTGATCGTGCCCACACAGAAGGCGGTCGCCCACGCAACCGCCTCCAACCTAAAGGCCTCGTGAAATCAAAGACTAGCACACTCCTCGCGGCCGCGCTCTTCCTTGCCGCGGTCCCGGTCGCCCAAGCGCATCCGGGCCATGACCAATCAATGGGGTTGGCGGGCGGATTCGCCCATCCCTTCAGCGGGTGGGACCACCTGCTCGCCATGCTCGCGGTGGGCTTCTGGGCGGCGCAGCTGCGCGCCCCGCGGCTCCTCCCGGCGGCCTTCCTGCTCGCCATGGCGCTCGGAGCGCTGGCCGGCGGCTGGACCGGGCCCCTGCCCGGCCTGGAGCAGGGGGTTGCGGCTTCGGTGTTCGTCGCCGGGCTCCTGATCGCCCGCCAGGTGAGGATGCCGGCCGCGGCCGGCGCGGCGTGGGTCGGCGCGTTTGCGCTCCTCCACGGCGCGGCCCACGGGGCGGAGATGCCCGCCTCGGCGGCGGCTCTTGGCTACGGCTTCGGATTCCTGGGTGGCACCGCTCTTCTCCTCGCCGCCGGGGTCCTCGCCGGAAACCTGGCCGAGCGGCTGCCCGCGCGCGCCTCGAGGGCGTCCGGATGGGTCATCGCAGCCGCAGGGCTGGCACTGCTGGCCGTGGCGGCCGGAACATGAACTTAGCACGGAGGTAATTCACGCATGCACGAGGTTGGGATCATGGAATCGGCGATCGAAGCGGTCCTCTCAGAGGCCCGCGGCCACGACGCGACCCTTGTTCACAGCATCTTGCTCCGTGTGGGAGCGCTATCTGGAGTGGAACCCGACGCGCTCCGACTCGCCTTCGATGCTGCAGTGAAGGGCACGCCCGCGGCCGGCGCCGAACTCAAGATCGAGTCGGTGCCGGCCCGCGGGCGTTGTCCGGACTGCGACCTGGAATTCGACGTCGACTCGGACTTCATCTTCACCTGCCCGACATGCGGCCGGATTTCGGGCGAGCTCGTGCAGGGCCGCGAGCTCGAGCTGGCCCGCGTGGAGATGTCCTGACCCCTCCCATGCAGGCCCCACCCGCATCGCCGGAGACGAAGGCCACCCGCACGGTCGAGCTGCGGCTGTCGCTCCTGGAGGGCAACGACCGGCAGGCCGTGGCCAACCGCCGCCGCTTTCACGGGCTGGGGATGGTCGCGCTCAACCTCGTCTCCTCCCCCGGCTCGGGCAAGACGACGCTCCTCGAGAGGACCCTTTCGGAATTCGGGAGCACGACCCGGTGCGCGGCCGTCGTGGGCGACCTCGCGACGGACAACGACGCCCGGCGGCTCGGCCGCTCCGGCGCCCCGGTGGCCCAGATCACGACCGGCTCGGCGTGCCACCTCGACGCGGGCATGGTGGCCCGCGCGGTCGACAGGCTCGACCTGGCCGGCGCCAGGCTCCTCTTCATCGAGAACGTGGGCAACCTGGTCTGCCCCGCCTCGTTCGACCTGGGCGAGAAGGTGCGGGTCGTCCTGCTTTCCGCGGCGGAGGGCGAGGACAAGCCGCTCAAGTACCCCCCGATATTCAAGTCCGCCCATATCGTGCTGCTGACCAAGATCGACGTGGCCGGCGCGCTCGGCTTCGACTTGGAGGCCGCCGCGGAGAACGTCAGGCGGATCGCCCCCCAGGCGAGGCTCATCAGGCTCTCGGCGCGCAGCGGCGAGGGAATCAGCGAGTGGTACGACCTGCTCGGGTCCCTGGTGATCAAGGAGAAAGGGTGATCCCGTGGTCGCCCGTCCCCCCACCCCGCCGGCAAGCCGAGCGCCGTCGGACATGCTGCTGCGGGTGCGCGGCACGGTCCAGGGCGTAGGCTACAGGCCTTTCGTTCACCAGGTAGCGACCCGCCTGGGCCTGCGCGGCTGGGTCCGCAACGACGCCGAGGGCGTCCTGATCCGCGCCGTCGGCCCGGCGTCGGCCGTGGCGGAGCTGATGCAGGCGCTCACGTCCGAGGCGCCCGCGGCGTCGCGGGTCCAGGACATCGAGGCGTCTCCCGCCGGGACCCTGGACCAGGAAGCGGCCGCCTTCTTCACGATCGCGCCGAGCGGGCCCGCCGGCGCGCCCGTGGCCACGGCGCTTCCGCCCGACCTGGCGATCTGCCCCGACTGCCGGCGCGAGCTCCTCGACCCGGGGGACCGGCGCCACCGCTATCCCTTCATCAACTGCACGCAGTGCGGGCCGCGGTACTCGATCGTCGAGCGCCTGCCGTACGACCGCCCGAACACGACCATGCGCGCGTTCCGCATGTGCCCGGCGTGCTCCGTCGAGTACTCGGTCGCGCAGAACCGGCGCTTCCATGCCCAGCCCAACGCCTGCCCCGAGTGCGGGCCGCGCCTCACGCTGCGGGTCGCGTCCGGGGTCGAGCTGGCGGAGGAGGCCGCGCTTGGCGAGGCCGCGGCCGTCCTGGCGCGCGGCGGCATCCTTGCCGTCAAGGGGATCGGCGGCTACCACCTGATGGCCGACGCCGGCAACGACGCCGCGGTCGCCGAGCTCCGCCGCCGCAAGCAGCGCGACGAGAAGCCCTTCGCCGTGATGTTCCCCGACATGGCGTCGCTGCGCCTTTCGGCGGTGGCATCCGGGGAGGAGGAGGAGCTCCTCGGTTCCCCGGCGGCGCCCATCGTGCTGCTGAGGCGGCGGCCTGGGGCGGCCCTCGCGCCCTCCATCGCGCCCGGCAACCCGTGGGTCGGCGCGTTCCTGCCCTACACCCCGCTGCACATCCTCCTCCTCGCGGCCGTCGGCCGCCCGGTCGTCGCCACCAGCGGCAACCTGGCCGAGGAGCCGCTCTGCACCGACACGACCGAGGCCCACCTCAGGCTGGCCGGCATCGCCAGCGCCTTCCTTGACCACGACCGCCCCATCGCGCACCCGGTGGACGACTCGGTCGTTCGCATGTCCCCCGCCGGCCCGATCCTGCTGCGCCGGGCCCGGGGCTACGCGCCCGCCCCCCTTCGGCTGCCGGGCACGGTCGACGGAAGCTGGCTCTGCGTCGGGGCCCAGATGAAGAACGCGGTCGCGGTGGCGGCGCGCGACCAGCTCGTGCTCAGCCCCCACATCGGCGACCTGGACGCGGCCGCGACCCGGGCGGTCTTCCAGCGCACGGCCGCGGTGCTCGGCGAGATCCACGGCTCAAGGTTCACGCGCGTGGTCTGCGACCGCCACCCCGACTACGCCTCGACCCTCTATGCGAAGGCCACGGGCCTGCCCTGCGTCGAGGTCCAGCACCACCTCGCGCACGTGCTGGCCTGCCTCCTCGAGCACCGCCGCAGGGCGGACGGGGTCCTCGGCGTCGCCTGGGACGGCACGGGCTACGGCGAGGATGCAACGGTCTGGGGCGGGGAGTTCCTGCTCCTGCGCAAGGGGGAGGCCCTGCGCTTCGCCCGCCTGCGGCGCTTCCGGCTGCCCGGGGGCGAGGCCGCGGTCCGCGACGGCCGCCGCGTCGCGCTCGGGCTCGCCCACGCCGCGGGGAGGGCGGGCGTCGCGCCTCTGGGCCGGCGGCTCGGATTCTCGGACGCCGAGATCGGGCTCCTCGACACGATGCTCGAGCGCGGCGTCAACGCGCCCCTTGCGAGCAGCGCGGGGCGCCTTTTCGACGCGGTGGGGGCGCTCCTGGGAATCGGCGTCCACAACCGGTTTGAGGGCCAGATTCCCCTGGCGCTCGAGGCGGCCGCGTTCAGCCACGGCGCGACGGCGCCCACCCTGCCGCTTCCCCTGCGCCCCGTCCCCAGCGGAGGCGGCGCGGCCTTCGAGCTCGACTGGGAGCCGCTCATCGCCGCGCTGGACGCCGGCCGCGCCTGCGGCCGGGGCCCGGCCGAGCTCGCCGCATCGTTCCACCAGTCGCTCGCGGACGGGATTGTCGCCGTCGCGCGCGAGGCCGGCGCCGGCACCGTGGCGCTCGGCGGCGGCTGCTTCCAGAACGCCCGGCTCCTCGGGCTCGCGTCCGCGGCGCTCGGGGCCGCGGGATTCGAGGTCCTGGTCCCACGCGAGCTGCCGCCGAACGACGGCGCGATCGCGGCCGGCCAGGCGCTCGGGGCCCTCTGGAACCTCACAACCGTCAAGCTCCCCTAGCCCCCGCCATGTGCCTCGCCGTACCCGGAAAGCTGCTCGACACCCAGGGCGATGACCCGCTGGAGCGCAGCGGGCGCGTCAGCTTCGGCGGGGTGATCAAGGTGGTGAGCCTGGCCTGCACCCCGGAGGCCCTGCCCGGCGACTATGTGCTCGTGCACGTGGGCGTCGCCATCGCCGTCGTCGACGCCCAGGAGGCCGAGGAGACCTTCAGGTACCTCCGGGCCATGGGCGAACTGGAGGGCCTGGAGCCCGAGCCCGCCGCGCCGGCGGCCCCGCCATGAGATTCGTCGACGAGTACCGCGACGCCGCGCTCGTCGGCAGGCTCACGGAAGCCATCGCCCGCACCGTGACGCGGCCCTGGACCGTCATGGAGATCTGCGGCGGCCAGACCCACTCCATCGTCAAGTATGGCCTGGACGAGGTGCTGCCGCCCGGCGTCACGCTGGTGCACGGGCCCGGCTGCCCGGTCTGCGTGACCCCGGCCGAGATGATCGACCAGGCGGTCGACCTCGCGCTGCGTCCCGGGGTCACCCTCTGCTCCTTCGGCGACATGCTCCGGGTGCCGGGATCCGGCATCGACCTCCTGACGGCCAAGGCCAGGGGGGGCGGCGTGCGGATGGTCTATTCGCCGCTGGACGCGGTCGAGTTCGCGCACGGCCATCCGGAGCGGGAGGTCGTCTTCTTCGCCGTCGGCTTTGAGACCACGGCGCCGGCCAACGCCATGGCGGTCCTGCGCGCCGAGCGCCTGGGCCTGGCCAATTTCTCCATGGTGGTCTCCCACGTGCTCGTGCCGCCGGCGATGCGGGCGATCCTCGGGTCGCCCGGCAACCTCGTGCAGGGCTTCCTCGCGGCGGGCCACGTCTGCGCGATCATGGGGACCGAGGAGTACGGGCCGATCGCCCGGGAGTTCCGGACACCCATCGTCGTGACGGGATTCGAGCCGGTGGACATCCTCGAGGGGCTGCTCCGCTGCCTGCGCCAGCTCGAGGCCGGGACGTCCGAGGTTGAGAACGCCTATGCGCGGGTGGTACGCCCGGAAGGCAACAGGCCCGCCCGCGCGATCGTCGAAAGGGTCTTCGAGGTGGTCGACCGGGAATGGCGGGGCCTCGGCACCATCGCCGCCAGCGGCTGGGGACTTCGCGCGCGCTTCGCGGCCTTCGACGCGCCCCTCAGGTTCGGCCTCAAGCCCGAGGCGGCGGCGCCCGCGGGCGAGTGCATCAGCGGAGAGATCCTTCGCGGCCTGAAGAAGCCGCTCCAGTGCCCGGCCTTCGGCACAAGGTGCACCCCGGAGCACCCGATCGGCGCCCCGATGGTCTCAAGCGAGGGCGCCTGCGCCGCCTACCACCGCTACCGCCTCAGGAACCGTGCGGAAAGCGCGGCCTGACGCCGGTTCAGGCCTTCGGCAGCGTCGAAACCTCCTCCTTCTTGTCACAGCAGCAGGCGAGTTTGCCCAGCCAGATGCTGAGCACGAACGTCACCACGGCCGCGGCGACGCTCCACGACCTGCCGAAGTAGTGGCCGTTCAGCTGCACCGACACGGGGCAAACCAAGCGAGCCACGTGCGCCAACGCGACCAGCATGAATATGACGCTGGCAACCAACAGACCCGTCTTTTGAGACTTCATTTTTCCATTATCCTCTCTATTGGGGTTTTCTCTCTACGCCCTGACCTAGCAAATTCTGGGCAACTGCTCTCCGCTCAGGCGGCTTAGGATCCGCTCAGCGCCGACAAGCCTTCTAAGCATGACTTCCCCGGAAGTCGAGGCCCGCACCCGGCCGATCACCGCGGGCGGGCCCCCCGGGGCCGAGCGGGCGAGGACCGCCAGCGCCGCAAGCGCGTCGGACTCCGCCACGAAGCAGACGAAGCGCCCCTCATTGGCGACGTAAAGCGGATCAAGACCCAGAATCTCGCAGGCGCCGCGCACCTCCTCGGTGATGGAAACGGCCCCCTCGTCGACCGCGATCTCGAGGCCGCGGGTCTCCGCCAGCTCTATCAGGGCAGTGGCCAGGCCCCCGCGCGTAAGATCCCTCAGGCAATGCACTTCCAATTTTGCGGCAAGAAGCGCCGCGACCGGCGCCGCCAGCGGCGCGCAATCGCTCTCGATCGTGCTCTCGAAGGTCATTCCCTCCCGCACGGCCATGACGGCCATGCCGTGGCGGCCGATGTCCCCGCTGAGGATCACCACATCTCCTGCCGCAATGCGCGCGGGCCCGACGTTGACGCCCTCCTCGACCAGCCCGACACCCGCGGTCGTCACGTAGAGCCCGTCGCCCTTGCCGCGCTCGACCACCTTGGTGTCGCCTGTGACAATCGAGACACCCGCAGCCCTGGCTGCCGCCCTCATGGAGGCAACCACCCGGCGGAGCACCTCGATCGGCAGGCCCTCCTCCAAGATGAATCCCGCGCTGAGCCAGAGCGGCCGGGCCCCGCACATGGCGAGGTCGTTGACCGTTCCGTTGACGGCCACCTTGCCTATGTCGCCCCCGGGAAAGAAGAGGGGGCTGACGACGTGCGAGTCGGTGGTGAAGGCCAGGCGCGCCCCGCCCGCCTGCAGCAGGGCGCCGTCATGCCTGCAGTCAAGGGCGGGATTTGAGAACGCGGGCCGGAAGACCTTTTCGATGAGCTCCTCCGTCAGCCGGCCGCCGCCTCCGTGACCCATCGTGATCTCGGCCCTCTCCGAGATGGGCACCGGGCACTGGAGCACGCCGCCTGCGACGCGCGGATCGCCTGCCGGTGCTGGAGCTTTGCTTGCTGAAACCATGGAGGATCGCCGTTGCGCTGATTATCACGCCGCAGCGGCCCCATGGCTGCGCGCACGTTGCCCAAGGCTGCGCAAATCTTGCGGAAGCATGATGGGGCGACGGGGCCGTGCCCTCCCTCGATCTGAACGTATCCATCGCCATTACAAATGACATGCGCAATCACGCACGCCTGGCGCTCGGATCGCCCCGCAGCGATCGCTCCTCCCTTCGGGCCGGGCTCCAGCGCGGCCACGCCGGGATTGATTCGAACCCGTCGGCACGGATAGGTTGCCGGGAATGCAGGGCCAAAGCGCGTCTCCGGCTTCCCGCGCCAGTCTCTGGTGGACGGCGGCGCTGCTTCTGGGGCTCTCGCTCGCATGCTACTGGCCTGCGCTCCGCGGCGGCCTCATCTGGGACGACGACGCCCACGTGACCAGGCCCGAGCTTCGGTCCGCGGCGGGCCTTTGGCAGATCTGGTCGAACCCGCGCGCCACGCAGCAATATTATCCCCTCCTTCACAGCGCCTTCTGGGTCGAGCACAGGCTGTGGGGCGACGCGGTGCTGGGCTACCACCTCGCCGGCGTGCTGCAGCACGCCGCGGCCGCGTTCCTCCTGATCCTCGTCCTTCGGCGCCTCGGGGTCCCGGGGGCCCGGCTTGCCGGCGTGCTCTTCGCCGTCCACCCGGTCTGCGTCGAGTCCGTCGCCTGGATCTCGGAGCAGAAGAACACGCTGTCTCTGGTCTTCTACCTCCTGGCGGCGCTGGCCTACCTTCGATTCGATCGGGACCGTGGAAGCCGGCCGGCCGGCCGGCTCTACTTCCTTGCCTCCCTCCTGTTCGTCCTGGCGCTCCTCACCAAGACCGTGACCGCGACCCTGCCCGCCGCGCTCCTGGTCGTGTTCTGGTGCCGGCGCGGCCGCCTATCCTGGAGGCGGGATGTCCTGCCCCTCGCGCCCTGGTTCGCCCTCGCGGCCGCCAGCGGGCTCTTCACGTCGTGGGTGGAGCGGACGCTGATTGGGGCCCAGGGGGCGGAATTCGACCTGACCCTGGTGCAGCGCTGCCTGCTGGCAGGCCGCGTGACATGGTTCTACCTGGGCAAGCTCCTCTGGCCAACCCACCTCATCTTCATCTACCCGCACTGGGATGCGAAGGCCGGGGCGCCCGGCTGGGCGGGATACCTGGCGGCGACGCTCCTGGTGACGGCCGCCCTCTGGCTCCTGCGCGGGCGCTCGAGGGGACCGCTCGCGGCGTGGCTCTTCTTCGTCGGCTCGCTCTTCCCGGCCCTGGGCTTCTTCAACGTCTATCCCTTCCTCTTCTCGTACGTGGCCGACCATTTCCAGTACCTGGCCTGCATGGGGGTCATCGCCGCGGCCGCGGCCGGCGCCGCCCTGCTCCTCGGGCGCGCCCCGCCGCCCCTGCGGCCCGCCGGGCTGGGGCTTGTCGCAGCCCTTGTCGCGGCGCTCGCCGTCGCGAGCAATGCGCAGAGCCGGACCTACGCGGACCAGGCCACGCTCTACAGGACGACCATCGAGCGGAATCCCGGATGCTGGATGGCCCACAACAACCTCGGCCTCTGGTACGAGGGCCGCGGGGACCTCGGCCATGCCGTCGCCGAGTACCGGGAGGCCATCCGCCTGAAGGAGGATTTCGCGTCGGTGCACAACAACCTGGGGGGAATCCTGCGGGGGATGCCGGGCCGGGCGGACGAGGCGTTCGCCAACCTCCGGGAGGCCCTGCGGCTCCAGCCGGACTTTCCCGAGGCACACAGCAACCTCGGCGTGTGGTACGAGGACCGCGGGGACCTTGTGAGCGCGGCGGCCCAGTTCGAGGAGGCGCTGCGCCAGAATCCGCGGTATGCCACGGCGCAGAACGACCTGGGAAGCGTGCTCGCGACGATGCCCGGCAGGCTGAGCGAGGCGGTCGCGCACTTCCAGGAGGCCGTGCGCCTGCAGCCGGACTTTGCCGAGGCGCACAACAACCTCGGGAGCGCCTGGATGAACACGCCGGGCCGGGTGGACGACGCGGTCGACGAGTACCAGGCTGCGGTGCGGATCCGTCCGGACCTTGCCGAGGCGCACAACAACCTGGGGCTGGCCCTCAGCGCGCAGGGCAGGCCGACCGAGGCCGTCGCCCAATTCAAGGAGGCCCTCCGGTTGATGCCGGGCCGCGCCGAGATCCACTTCAACATCGCCCTGGCGCTGTTGCGCACGCAGGGCGGGGCAAATGAGGCGGCGGAGCACCTTGAGGCGTTCCTGCGGGCCGCGCCCGGGAATGAGCGGGCCCGGGAAATCCTCGCCCGGATCCGCGCAAACCAGCAATGAGGGGCCCGGTCCCCAGTCCGGGCCTCAATCCGCCCCGCGCGCGCCATCCCTCGCGCTGGCAATCCGCTGCAGCGTCTCGATGTACTCCCACATGGGACCGCGGACGCCCCTTCCCCGGAGCCTGGCCATGGTTTCCAGGAATTCGGGCGGCGGGTCGCCGATAACCCAGTTGTGGCGGCGCCGCTGCAGCTGGCGCAGGCGCCCGTAGAGCCCGTCGACCGCAAAGGGCGGCTCTAGGAAGAAGCGGGGCATCGCCAGATACTCGGCGGTGGTTTCCCCTTTCCTCTCCGCCGCCAGGTCCCTCCACAGCGGCGTCCCGGGGTAGATCCGCATCCCAATTGCCGCAAAGAAGAAGGCCCCGGGCAGCGACTGGGCCCGCTCCAGCGTCTCCTCGACCGACGCCTGCGTCTCGCCGGGGCCGCCAAAGATCAGGAAATGGCTGTATTTGATCCCGAGCTCGTGCGCGTGGAGGCTGGACCGCCGGATATCCTCGTAGGTGAAACTCTTGCCGTACCGCCTGAGGACCGGATCGGAAAGGCTGTCCGAGCCAAATTCCACGTTCCGCATGCCAGCCCTGCGCATCAGCTCGAGCAGTTCCCGCGTGAGGTTGGCGGGGCGCAGGAAACACTGCCATTCCATGCCGAGATCCGCCGCGACGAGCGCCTCGCAGACCTCGGCAACATGGTCGGTCCGGGTGTTGAAGACGGAATCCACGATGAAGGTGTATTTCACCCCGAGCGACCGCAGCTCCCTCATCTCCCGAACGACATCCGCGCCGGACCTCAGGCGGCTCCGGTTCCCCTCGATGAGCGGATAGGTGCAATAGCAGCACCGCAGGGGGCATCCCCGCTGGGTCTGGACACCGGGCACCGACCCCCTCGCGGCGTAGGCCCGCAGCAGCTGCGGGTCGTGCGCGGGCTCGGTGCTGAACGGCGTGTCCCGCGTGCTGCAGGGATTGATGCGAACCGAGCCGGCGGCGTCCCTGCGCACCAGCCCTGAGACGCCGTCAAGGCTGCCGCCGGATTCGAGTCCCTCGATCAGCTGCACCAGCGCGGTCTCCCCGTCCCCGAGGACGCCATAGTCGACGCCGGCCAGTTCAAAAAGCTCCCTGGGAAAAATGGAGAATCCGCTTCCGCCCAGGATCAGGCGGGCGCCGGTCGCCGCCCGGATGCGCCGGCAGCAGTCCAGCAGCTCCCCCACGAAGGAGCGCGGGTTGTGGCACTGGACGTTGTCGACATTGCGCATCGACAGCGCGACGTACCCCGGCCCAAAGGAGCCGATGCATGCCTCGAGCGTCTCCGCCGAAACATGCGCGTCCCAGATCCTGGTCCCGAATCCAGCAGATCGAAGCCCCCGCTCCAGGTAGGCGAGGCCCAGCGGATAGACCGGATACGGCTGGTCGTGCCGGTTCAGGTTTGCCAGCAGAACCCTGCGGCCGGCGGGCTGGGATGATTCAGACAACATCTGGACGGGCGGTCACGGATCGCACAGCGGCGTTCGAATCGGGCGGGCTTCGCGGGATTTCGCTGCGCCAAGGGGGAATTCAGGTGCTCCGAGGCTAAAAATGCCAGCCCATACTCACCATCGGGCCGACCGCGTTCAGCCCGGGGTTGACGCGGTTCATGTAGCGGTTCGAGACATGCTGGAAATACACCCCGATTGAGCCGCTGAGCCTGTTTCGGAGTACGAACCGCATGCCCGGGTACGCCAGCCAGTTGAGGTTGAAATCCTCGCCCTGCGCCCCCTTGACCGCGTGCCCCTTGCTGTCCAGCCAGCCGATCCCGCCGCCGGCGGCGAAGAAGAGGGCGCGCGTCCGCCGCCTGTCCCACCATTCCATGATCCCGGACGCCGAGCCGCCGATGAAATGGTGCTCGGGGCCCACGGCGATCGGCTCGACCAGCAGGCTGAACCTGTTGCGGATCACCAGGTCTCCCCCCCCGAACGAGCGCGCGGTGCCGACCCGCGGGCTCTTCACCGTCAGAAGCTGAGGCAGCACCGTGTAGCTCAGGGGCGTCGCCGAGCCCGTGACCCGCCAGAGCACGCCGCTCTCGTAGTCAACCTCCCAGTGCTGGGCCGGATCGTAGGGCAAGGCCGTCGCGCCGCTGCCGTCGGCGAACGCAAGCGCGCCGCCTGACATGGCGACGCAGAGGCACAGGGCGCGCACGAGATGCACGGGGCGACCGTTGAGGCAGCCGGGCCCGGGAACAAGCGCGCAAAGTTGGAGATGCCGGGGCGGCCCGGCCGGGATGCCCCGATTCCGGGAGGCCCTGCGGATCCGGTCAAGCCATACCCCGGGCCGAGGCGCCGGCCGCCCGAATAAAACGGGCATTTGACACCCTCATTCAAGGGGCGAATACCCCCCCGGCGGCCGGTTCGGGCATAGACTCCGGCATGCTTTTCGGTAATAGTCTGGGCCTGGCCGAAAAGGCGGCCAACCCCACCCCCTTATGAAGGATACTTACGGTCCCTCTGAACTGCGGAATTTCGCCGTCGTCGGCCACGCATCCTCCGGCAAGACGATGCTCTGCGAGGCGATGCTCATGTGCAGCGGCAAGATCGGCCGCATGGGCTCCATCGCCGCCGGCACGACGGCCTCCGACTATCACGCAAGCGAGCAGAAGCACCAGATCTCGGTCCATGCCTCGCTCCTGCACACCGAGTGGCTGGGGCGCAAATTCAACATCGTCGACACGCCCGGATACGCGGACTTCATCAGCGAGGGGATCGGCGCCCTGCGCGTGGGGGACTTCGCGCTGGCGGTCATAAACGCCGCGCATGGCCTGGGGGTCGGCACGGACGCCGTGTGGGACTACGCGACGCACTACGGCCTTCCGAAGATCCTGGCGGTGAACGCGCTCGACAAGCCGAACGTGGACTTCGACGCCATCCTGGCCGGCGCCCGGGAGCACTTCGGGAAGCATGTCTTCCCGATGACGATCCCGCTGGACGCTGGACCCGGCTTCAGCCGGGTCCTCGACGTTCTGCGCAACGAGGTCGTCACCTACAAGCCGGGCGGAAACGGCCTCTACAAGGAGGAGACGGCCGACGGCGACCTCGCCGAGCGCGTGCACGAGCTCCACCGGCTGCTGATGGAGTACGTCGCCGAGTCCGACGACGCCCTGATGGAGAAGTTCTTCGCGGAGGGCGTCCTCGGGGAGGAGGACATGCGGGCCGGGCTCCACAAGGCGGTCCAGAACCAGGTGTTCATCCCCCTCTTTGCGGTCTCTGCGGAGCGCAACGTGGGTGTCGCGCGCCTGATGGACTTCATCGCCAAATACGGATCGTCGCCGGAAGACAGGGCCGATGTGCCCGCCCGCGACTCAAGCGGGCTTCCCTGCACGGTGTCGCTCACCCAGCCAGAGCCCGTCGTCTACATCTTCAAGACGATGAACGAGCCCGGCGTGGGGGAGATGTCCCTCTTCAGGATCTACTCCGGGAGCATCCGGACCGGGGAGGAGCTCTTCAACCGGACCCGGCAGGTGACCGAGCGCCTCGGGCAGCTCTATGTCCTCAACGGGCGCGAGCGAGTGCCTATGACCTCGCTCAAGGCGGGCGACCTGGGCGCCGTCGTCAAGCTGCGCGACACCCGCACGGGCGACACCCTGTGCAGCCAGCGCTTCATCGCGGAGCTGCCGAAGGTGGAGTACCCCCATCCCAACATCCACATCGCCCTGCGGCTGCGCTCCAAGGGGGACGAGGACAAGCTGGCGGTCGGCCTTGCGACGCTCCAGCAGGAGGACCCCACGTTCCGCTCCCGGGTCGACGACGAGGTTCACCAGACCATCATGTCGGGCCAGGGCGAGATTCACCTGCAGGTGATCGTCGAGCGGCTGGCCCGCAGGTTCGGGGTCAGCGTCGAGCTCGAGGAGCCCCGGGTGCCGTACCGCGAGACGATCCGCGGGCGTGCCGAGTCGCGCTACCGCCACAAGAAGCAGACCGGCGGGGCCGGGCAGTTCGCGGAGGTGTGGATGCGGATCTCCCCCGGGGCGCGCGACAGCGGCGTCGTCTTCACCGAGTCGCTCGTCGGCAACGACGTCGACCGCGTGTTCGTCCCCTCGGTCGAGAAGGGCGTCCGCAGCGTCGCCAACGAGGGCGTCCTCGCCGGCTACCGGATCGTCGACGTCGTGGTCGACTTCTACGGCGGCAAGATGCACCCGGTGGACTCGAAGGACATCGCCTTCCAGGTCGCAGGCTACCACGCGTTCAAGGAATCCTTCACGAACGCCGCCCCCTGCCTCCTCGAGCCGATCTTCATCGTCGCCATCACGACCCCCGAGGACTACGTCGGCACCGTCCTGGGCGACCTCTCGTCGCGCCGCGGGCGCATCCTGGGGATCGAATCGGACGGGCATTTCCAGGTGATCCGCGCCACGGTCCCGTACAAGCAGCTGTCCCACTATACAACGACTGTCCGGTCGCTCACGAGCGGCCGGGGCCGCTATGCGGAGAACTTCAGCCACTACGAGGAGGTGCCCGGCGAGCAGGTCCAGGCGATCCTCGCCGATGCCAAGGCGAGGCGCGAGGCCCTGGCCGAGAAGTGAGCCTCTAAGGCGGCGGCAGTCGCCCTGCCGGTCTAATTTCATACGCCAGGCAGGGTGCGCCCGGCGACGTGCGGATCATGGGCCTGTCACTGCAGTTAATGTGCCAGACCGTCCGGCACGGCCTGCTCCCCCTCCCTCCTCAGGGCCGTAGCAGGTCGACCAGGTAGGGTTTCCACACCGCGGCGTGGGTGTGGGTCCCATGGCCATACGTGGCATCGCCCGCCGGGATGACGACCGCCCGGCCGTGCGCCACCTTGGTGATTTCCCGCTCAAGGATTCCCAGCTCCGGGGGATTGATGAGGTCGTCGGCCGAGTTCACGGCAAGCAGCCGCGCCTGGATCCTACCAAGGTCCGGCCCGGGATTGTAGTCCCGCGAGGCGGACACGGCATAGAGGAGATCATTGGCGTCCCCTGTCCTCACGACTTCCGCGATGTTGCGGTCCAGGACCGCGTCGGCCTCGGCGAGGTTCGGCATCTCGGCCTGCCTCCGGACAGGGTTGCTGCCCATGAAGAACAGGATCTCCTCCGCGGCCCGAAGCCCTGGCGGCTGCGCCGCGTATTCCCCTTTGTTCCATGACGGGTCGTTGCGGATCGAGTCGATCACCGCCCGGCGCCAGACCCGGTTGCGACCCGATATCTGGGTCGGCAGGCTCGCCAGCGGCATCAAGGCGTCCATGAACGCGGGGTATCGCTCGCCCCAGACCCACGTGTGCATGCCCCCCATCGAGGTTCCCAGCACCAGGCGGAGATGGTCTACGCCCAGCCCCTCGGTCAGGAGCCGGTACTGCGCGTCCACCATGTCCGAGTAGCCGTAGGCGGGGAACCGGGCGTGCAGGCCGTCGCTCGGCTTGGACGATCCGCCGTGACCGATGCCGTCCGGGATGACGATGTAATGAGTCGCTGCGTCGAGCGGCTGGCCGGGACCGAACAGCTCGCCGGCAAAGATGGCGTTTATGAAGTTCGCGCCGGAGCCCCCGGTGCCGTGGAGGATGAGCACCGCGTTGGCCGCGGCCCCGCCGGGCCCGCGCTCGAGGCGGCCGAGGAACCGGTAGTGGATGCGCAGGGCCGGAAGGCTCCCGCCGGACGCAAACTTGAAATCCCTGATGACATAGTCGGCCTCGGACGGCGCCGGATAGCCGGCGGCCTGGGCCACGAATCCGAGAAAAGAGGCAAGCGCAAGCGCCGCCGACAGCCTAGTCTTCTTCATGCCGACACTACGCCCTCTCGGGCCCCTACCCCGCAACGCTAAAGCTCAAAGGCGCCTTCCGGCGCGCACTTGCATCATGCACTCGACCCAAGCGGGCTGCGGCTGGACACACGACCGCATCCGGCTTGCGGGGCGCCGTCGAAGCCACCAGCCTGCAACGCCGTGACCTCCACAAGATCAATGCTCTATTGGGTCGTTGCGATCGTGTGGGTTCTGGCGCTGCTGCTGATCGCGCAGCAATGTTCGCGTGCCACCTTGGCTTCCGGCTCCAACCTGCTGTTGAACGGCGGCGCCGAGGCGGGCCCGGGTTCTCCGGACGGGACCAAGGTGATGAGGGCCCCCGGCTGGAATGCCACCGGCCTTTTCAACGTGGTCCGGTACGGCGCCGGTGAATTCCCCGGGCCAGACGTCCCGGGGCCTGCGAACCGCGGACGGAACTTCTTCGCTGGTGGGCCGGACGGCAATGTCTCCACCGTCACCCAGGTCGTCGATGTATCCAATCGCGCCCGGGCGATCGATGCCAAGGACGCGGAGTGCCAATTGAGCGGCTATCTGGGCGGCTATGGCGAGCAGAACGACAATGCCGTCCTGACCGCGGAGTTTCAGGGCGCGGCATCCCAGAAGCTGGGCGCCGTGGCTATCGGCCCCGTGCTGGCGGCGGACCGCAATCGGGCGACCGGCCTTGTGCTTCGCTCCGCCAGCGCTCCCGTCCCCCCAGGCACCCGCCGGATCGCGGTGACGCTGACCATGACCCGCACGGAAGGCACGTCGAACGACGGCTACGCCGACAACCTTTCGCTGACCCTCACGAACAGCGCGCCGAAGTGACGGGAGTCCCTGCCCCAGAGCCGACGTCATATGGAATCCGGATCATCCAGGGCGGTCTTCCTCAGCTACGCGCGCGAGGACACGGATGTCGCGCGCCGCATCGCCGATGCGCTGCGCAGCCATGGCGTCGAAGTGTGGTTCGACCAGAACGAGCTGCGAGGCGGCGACGCATGGGACCAGAAGATCCGCCGGCAGATCGGAGACTGCACGCTTTTCATCCCGATCATCTCCAGGAACACGCAGGAGAGGGGCAAGGGGTATTTCCGGCTCGAGTGGAAGCTCGCCGTCGAGCAGACGCACCTGATGGCCGAGGGCATGGCGTTCCTGGCGCCGGTCGCCGTCGACGACACGCCTGAGAGCGGCGCGGTCGTCCCGCCGGAATTCATGCGGGTGCAGTGGATCCGGCTGCCCGGCGCGCTGCCGACGCCGCAGTTTGTCGAGCAGGTGAAGAGGCTGCTGGACGCGCCTCACAAGGCCGCGGGGCCGGAGCACGGCAAGGATGCCGGCTCAGGCGGCGGCATTGCGCCACAGGCCGGGCATCCGGGGCCGGGCGGTCCCGCGCCGCAAAGGAAACCCGGCATCCCCGCCTGGACGTGGGTCGCGCTGACAGCCGCTGTCGTCGCGGTCGCGGCCGGCCTCATGACCCTTCGCAGGCCGGAGGCGCCCGCCGCGCCGCCCAAGGCGGCGGCGGAGGCCAAGCCCGCCGCCCCCGAGACGCCCGGCGCCCCGGCGAAGTCCATCGCCGTCCTGCCGTTCGCGAACTTCAGCCCCGACAAGGACAACGAATTCTTCGCGGACGGCCTGCACGACGAGGTCATAACCGCGCTGGCCAAGATCCATGACCTGAAGGTGATCTCGCGCACGTCGGTCATGGCCTACAAGAACCAGGACGGGCGCAACCTGAGGAAGATTGCGAACGACCTGGGCGTCGCCAACGTGCTCGAGGGCAGCGTGCAGCGGGTCGGAAGCAAGGTGCACCTCAACGTGCAGCTGATCGACGCGCGGACCGACGAGCACCTCTGGGCCGATTCCTACACCAAGGACCTGACCGACGTCTTCACCGTGCAGTCGGAACTGGCCGCGGCCGTCACTTCCGCGCTCAAGGCCACGCTCTCGCCCGAGGAAAGGTCGCTCATCGTGCGCCGCCCGACCGAGAACCAGGAGGCCTACGACCTCTACCTGCGGGCGCGGATCCGGGACCAGACCCTCGGCCCGGCGGCGTCCCGGGCGGAATACGAGCGGACGATAGGCCTCTACGAGCAGGCTGCCGCGAAGGATCCCGCATTCGCCCTGCCGCACGTGCAGGCGTCGATCCTTCACGGCACGATGTACTGGTTTGCCGCGCTCGACGCCTCGCCCGAGCGCCGCGCAAGGGCGCAGGCCGAGCTGGACGCGGCGAGACTCCTGGCGCCCGGGGCGCCCGAGACCCTGCTCGCTCAGGGCTCGTTCGACTACGCCTGCCTCAACGACTGGGCAAAGGCCCTCGCGGAATACCGCTCCGCGGAGGCCCTCCTGCCCAATGACGCGCAGGTGCAATACCGGATCGCGATGGCCCACCGCCGCCTCGGACAGTGGCCGGAGGCGCTGGAGCGGCTTGAGCGCGCCGCGGCGCTCAATCCCAACGACTACACCGCTATATCGCAGCTGCTTGGGACCGTCTTCTCCATGCGGCGCTACCCGCAGCTGCTCGAGCTGATAGACCGCTATCGTCCCGTTCTTCCCGACGACCGCGCGATGAAGGCAATGGCCATCCGCGCGCGCTATGAGATCGACGGCGATCGGGCCGCATACGTGCAGGCGACAGCGGACCTGCCGCGGACGGCGGTTGATGCGAACGGCCTGCAGGCCGCCTACCTTGTTTCGCTTGTCAGGGGCGACCTGGAGGCTGCCGACCGCGCGCTCGCCGATCCCCGGATGAAGTCGGTCCTGAACAGCGACGGGACCATAAGCGACCCGGTGGCCCTGCACAGGGCGTATGTGGACTATCTGCGCGGCAGGCCGGATGAGGCGCACGGGTTTGCGCAAGCCGCGCTCGACGCCTACCAGAGCCAGAAGTGGGCGCCGCGGCAGGAGCCGTGGGCGAAGCTCGGCATCGCCCGCGCGGAGGCTTACGCGGGGCGCCTCGACGAGGCGACTCGCGACGGTAGGGCGGCTCTCGACGAGGAGATCGCCCGCGACGGCTATTCGTCGCTGGCGATGCGCGTCGACTACGGGGAGATCCTCGTAGTTGCGAACCGCCGCGAGGAGGCCTTTGCCATACTGCGCGAGATCATGGCGCAGCCGCTGATCAATCTGGCAACCAATGGCATCCGATTCAGCCCAGTCTGGTCGCGGCTGAAGGATGATCCCCGGTTCGAGGAAATCCTGAAGTCGGCGAAGCCTTTATAGTCGGGCCGCAATGGCGACCCACTCCAACTGCCGGAGCGTCAGGACGGGAGACCCTTTTCCCTGGCGCCTTCGGGCTCCGTGATCGGGAGCCTTAGGGGTTTCGCCACGCGCTCCCAGTCGGCCGCGGACATGAAGATCGAGTCCGTGGCGCTGCCCGCGTTGAAGGCAAGGGTTGGGTAGACCTGGCCGATCGAAATGTCCGCCGTCAGCTCGAAGGGCAGTATGGGCTGCCCAAAGGGGGGCACGGCGCCCGGGACCAGGCCCGTCTGGGCCAGCAGCTCCTCCTTTGAGGCGAAGCGAAGCCGTTCCACGGCCAGCTGCCGCTTCACGGACGCCGAGTCCAGCCGCCGGTCCCCGGGCAGCACGAAGAGCCGGTACTTGTCATCGGCCTTGAGCAGCAGGGCCTTTGCGCCGCAGCCGATCGGCTCGCCGCGGACGCGCGCCGCGTCCGCGGACGTCGGCGTCGGCTCGTGGTGAAGCTCGCGAAAGCTGACCCCGGCCTCCGTCAGGAAGCGCACCAGGCGATCGTGGACCGAAAGTTCGCCGCTCACGGAAGGCATGCTGTGCCCGCGGATCCGGCGTTGCGACGCATTTCGCGGGCACGGCCCATGGCGCCGGGTCAGGATTGATTCGGGCCCGCCCGCGCGCGTAGGGTGCAAGGATGCAGGCCCAGAGCCCGACCCCGACTCCCCGCGCCAGCCTCTGGTGGACCGCGGCGCTGATCCTCGGGCTCGTGCTCGCGTGCTACTGGCCCGCCCTGCACGGAGACCTTGTATGGGACGACGACGCCCATGTCACGAGGCCCGGGCTCCGGTCGCTTTGGGGACTGCTGCAGATCTGGACCAACCTCCACGCCACCCAGCAGTACTATCCCCTGCTTCACAGCGCCTTCTGGGTGGAGCACGGGCTGTGGGGCGACACGACGCTCGGCTATCACCTGACAAACGTCCTCCTGCACGCCATGGCCTCCGTGCTTCTCGTTCTCGTCCTTCGGCGGCTCGTGATCCCCGGGGCATTGCTTGCGGGGCTCCTCTTTGCCGTCCATCCGGTCTGCGTCGAGTCCGTCGCCTGGATCTCCGAGCAGAAGAACACCCTGTCGCTGGTCTTCTACCTCCTGGCGGCACTGGCTTACCTCAGGTTTGACCGGGTCCGGGGACAGCCGGAGGCCAGGAGGGCCTACGCGCTGGCTTCCATGCTGTTCGCCTTCGCCCTGCTGACCAAGACGGTGACCGCGACGCTGCCGGCCGCGCTCCTCGTCGTCTTCTGGTGGAGGAACGGCCGCCTGTCCTGGCGCCGCGACGCGGCGCCCCTCATTCCCTGGTTTGCATTCGCGGCCGCGAGCGGACTCTTCACCTCCTGGGTCGAGCGCACGATAGGCGGGGCGGAGGGCGGGGAGTTTGACCTCACGCTCGTCCAGCGCTGCCTGCTGGCCGGCCGCGTGGTCTGGTTCTACCTCGCCAAGCTTCTCTGGCCTTCCCAGCTCGCCTTCATCTACCCGCGCTGGGACGCCAGGTCCGCAGCCGCCGGCTGGGCGGGATACCTTGTGGCAGCGGTGCTGGTGACCGCGGCCCTGTGGCTTCTGCGCCGTCGCACGCGCGGCCCCCTCGCCGCGTGGCTCTTCTACGTCGGGTCGCTCTTTCCCGCCCTGGGCTTCTTCAACGTCTACCCCTTCCTCTTCTCCTATGTGGCCGACCATTTCCAGTACCTGGCCAGCATGGGGATCTTCGCCGCATTCTCGGCGGGAGCCGTCCCCCTCTTTGACCGGGCCTCCGCCAACGCCCGGGCCGCCGGCCTGGGGCTCGTTGCGGCGCTCATCGCGGCGCTCGTCATCCTCAGCAACGCCCAGAGCCAGACCTATGAGGACGCGCGCACGCTCTACACGGCAACCCTCGAGAGGAACCCGGAATGCTGGATGGCCCGCAACAACCTCGGCACCTGGTACAGGGACCACGGGGACACGGAAAAGGCCGTCGCCCAATACAAGGAGGCCCTCCGCCTGAGGAAGGACTACGCCCAGGCGCACAACAACCTCGGCCTGTGGTGCGAGGACAAGGGGGACCTCGACGGGGCGATCGCGCACTTCAGGGAGGCCATCCGGCTGAAGGCCAACTTCCCAGCGGCGCACAACAACCTGGGCGGACTGCTGGGGAAGATGCCCGGCCGGCTGGACGAGGCGGTCGCCGAGTTCCGGGAGGCCCTGCGCCTGCAGCCCGAATTCGCGGAGGCGCACGTCAATCTGGGAACCGCGCTCCTGAGGACCCCCGGCCGGCTGAACGAGGCGATCGCCCAGTACGAGGAGGCGGCAGGCATCGACCCAAGCTTCGCCGCCGCGCACGCCAGCCTCGGGGACGCGTTGTCGAACATCCCCGACCGGCTTGACGAGGCGGTCGCCCAGTACGAGGAGGCGCTGCGCCTGGAGCCGGGCAACGCCGAAGTCCACAACAACCTGGGGCTAGCCCTCAATGCGCAGGGCCGGGCGGCGGAGGCCATTGACCAGTACGAGGAGGCACTTCGACTGAGGCCCGCATTCGCGGAGATCCGCCTCAACATCGCCATCGCGCTGCTGGGCATGCCCGGGCGGAGGATGGAGGCCGCGCAGCAGCTCGAGGCGTACCTTCAGGTCAGGCCCGCAAATGACACGACCCGCCAGATTCTGGCCCAGATCCAGGCGGTCCCGCCCTGATTGAATCGCCTGCCGCTCCATATGCTCCGGATCGGAGCGATGTGAATCACAGGTTGGCGTCGAAGGGCCTCAGGGAAGGCAGCCTGGCTGCGGCACGACGGCGGACTTGAGGGGCTCGAGGCCGTCCCAACGTGAGCAAACAGGCCCATGTTGATTGCGTCGGATACAGGCACGGCTGGAATCACCTACCCGGACTGGCATTGTGGACCGCGTATCCGTCAACGGCGCCTGCCTCCCTTGAAGAGGCGAAACAGGAAGACCAGAGATGGAAACAGAATGAGAGCGCCGGCCGCCAGCGCCAGGGCCAAGAGGCGCAACGTCGCCTCCGGTGCCTGGGTGTTCACGACCGTTACGTCCGGCGTGATGAGGTTTGGATATTGCGCCAGGCTCCACCCGACGAGGATGAGCGTCACCTGGCCCGCTGCCATCGCCCGCGCCATTGCGAACCGGCGCCGCAACAGAGCGATAAGCGCGCTGACGGCGGCGAGGCATGTGGCACCGAGCAGGGGAAACGCCCACCAACTCGACATTCCGTGAAAAAGCGCCGGCGCGCCATGGCGGGCGGCGAGAAGAACAACCCCGGCTATCGGCCAGAGGGCGAGCGCGGACCAGATTGCCCGCAACCGGAAATCATCCTGCAGGTCGGGCTGGTCCTTCGCGTCGAGCGTCAGGTAAGTGGCCGCCAAGAACGCAAAGAGGCCGAGCGCGAACACACCGCAGGCGATCGCAAACAGGGTCAGCCAGCCCGCAAAAAACCCTGTCGTCACCTGGTCGTTCGCGACGCGCACCTCTCCGGTGGCCAGCGCACCTAGAATCACGCCCTGCGAAAACGGCGTGAACACGCTGGCGATGCCGAATGCCATGCTCCAATGCCGCCGAACATCGGCCGACTGCGACTTGTAGCTGCCGAAGATGAAGGCCGAACCGCGCAACACGATCCCGATCAGCATCAGCGTGATGGGAATGTTCAGCGCGGTCATCATCGCGGCGAAACCCGTCGGGAACCCGGTGAACAGCACCACCACGATGAGGATGAGCCAGACGTGGTTGGCCTCCCAGATGGGCGCGATGGCGGCCGCGATCGCCCCCCGTTGCCGATCGGCGCGCGGCCCGACCGCCAGCAAATCCCACATCCCGCCGCCAAAATCGGCGCCGCCCGTAAGCGCATACAGGATGAGCGAAATCAATAGCGAGGCGGTTACCGCGAGTTCGAGCATGACATCAAGCGTGCGGCAGTTTGGGAAGCTCCCCGTCCGTCTCCATGAACTGGCGGCGCAGGAGGGAGACAACGACGAAGGCGAGGAACAGATATAGGACCGTGAAGGCGAGGAAGGGGGCTGCAATCCCGGGCATCGGCGTGACGGCGTCCCTTGTCCGCATGACGTTGTAGATGATCCAAGGCTGGCGACCGACCTCGGTCACCACCCAGCCAGCCTCGATCGCAACAAAGCCCAGCGGCCCGGCAACGACCAGGGCGCGCAACAGCAGCGGGTGGTCCGCCAGCCGCCGTCGCCGCCACACGAGCCAGCCTGACCACGCCGCCACGACCAGCATCGCGAAACCCGAGAGGACCATCAGGTCAAACGACCAATGAACGATCCGCACGTTCGGCCAGTCATCGCGCGGGAATTCCTCCAGGCCGGCGACCTTGGCGCCTGGGTCGTCGGCAATCAGCAGACTCAGGCCATGTGGGATCGTGAGTGCGTAGCCAACCGTGCGCGTCGCATCGTCGGGAATCCCGCCGATGAGAACCGGCGCTCCCGCTTGAGTCCGGTAGAGGGCCTCCATCGCCGCGAGCTTGGCCGGCTGCAGCCGGCCCGCCGCGCGGGCGCTTAGGTCGCCGCTGGCGATCTGCAGCGGGATGCTGATGCCCGCGGCCGCCAGCGCCAGGCCCAGCGCGCTGCGATGAAACAGGCTGCCCGGATTCCGGAGAAGGAGAAAGGCGTGCACCGAGGCGACGGCGAAGCCAGTCGCTACAAAGGCCGCCAGGGTCATGTGGAGGACTTCGTGAAAGCTCGCCCGGTTCAACATGGCCGCGATCGGGTCGATCTCGGTGAACCGGCCGCGGACCAGTTTGAAGCCAGCCGGCGCATTCATCCATGCATTGGCCGTCACGACAAAGATGCCCGAAAGGATGCCGCTGATGGCGACGACAACACCGACCAGCCAGTGCAGCAGCGGAGACAGGCGGCTCCGGCCGTAGAGATAAACACCGATGAAGATCGCCTCGGTGAAGAAGGCGAAGCCTTCGAGGGAGAAGGGCATGCCGATGATGGCCCCTGCCTTGGCCATGAAGCCCGGCCAGAGAAGACCGAGCTCGAATGACAGGACCGTGCCGGAGACAGCGCCGACCGCGAAGAGAATCGCGGTGCCCTTCGCCCACCGTTTGCTTAGCTCCAGGTATACCGGCTGCCGAGTGCGGAGGTGGGCTCCCTCCGCCATAACCATGAGCATCGGCATCCCGATGCCCAGGGCGGCGAACACGATGTGGAACGCCAGGGACATCGCCATCTGCGAGCGGGCGAAGAAGAGATCATTCATGTCGGAATGTCTTGATTCAAGTCGGGCGCAGTTCGCGTCGCTATTGGCGGAACAGGGCGGCCCTCACGATTCCCAAGGCATCAGGCAGCGGGCCGGCGAGGCTCTTGCGATATCGCGCCAGATTTCTCGACCCAGGGTCCATCCATCACGTTACAACAGGTCTGTCCTGTCTGCCAATCCCACCATGAGAACTGAATTGAATTCTCCATAAGGATTCGCCGCGCTCCTTGGAGCCCCCGGATCTTCGGTCCAGATGCCGTCCTCGACGAACCGATACTCGTACTGGCCTGACCTGAGCATCAACCGTGCGGCCCAAGCTCCGGACCCCAAGCGTTCAAGTGGGTTGGCCTCCGGATGCCAGCCGTTAAAAGTGCCGGCCAGTCGCACCGCCCTGGCATCGGGAGCGTAATACGTGAACGTGATTTCCTGCTCCTCCAATGCGGGAAACCGCTCCGAGACTGGTTGGATTGGCTGCGCCATATTCAATTCATCCTTTCATCCTGCCGGAACCGCTCTTCTTGCCGCCGCCCGTGAGCTTATTGACGGTTGCCCATGCCCGCGCTTCCGCGGTCTTCACGCTTAGCCCCTTCTTCTCGTAGCCGGTTTCAATGTGCTCCGCCTGACGCTTCTGCTTGTCAGTGTAGCTGGATTTGTCGCCTTGAGCCATTGGTGGTCCTTACTCTCGGGCGCAATGCCTTGGGTCCCATTCGCCGCGGCAAATGTCTCGCATTGGGCTTCTTTGATATTCCGTGACCAAGACTATTCCCTCCACCCTTTCT